>Ga0126335_1002476_pt1 | contig 11078 bp, 7 predicted proteins | sample OlaspJWI45metaG_FD_108409 | JGI IMG/M metagenome (GOLD analysis project Ga0126335, IMG submission 108409) | Marine gutless worms symbiont microbial communities from Oahu, Hawaii - Olavius sp. 1 OAHU.JWI-45 metaG | ecosystem: Host-associated > Annelida > Digestive system > Unclassified | place... | reverse complement strand
TATATATATATATAACACAACATGAAAATACAACAGTAAAAGGGACAAATACGTACAACAGACTGGACAAAATAAAAAAAGTTAATTTATGTAGCGCAAGATGCTGTCTGAAAGTGTCTGCCTACGGACGCAGCTCTCATGTAATCTGGCAGTGAGTTCTACACCAGAGGCCAGCCACGAGAAAGCCACCCGGGCAAATGTACCAGACCAGTTAAGCGTTACGTACAAGTTACCCAAATAAAAAGTCATTTTTTTACAATTAAACAAATAACAAAATAACTTATAGGCCGATAGGCCTACTGTAACAGCTGTTTTATACTTTCGCTTCAAACAAGCAAGAATTCGTTTAAAACGAAGAATGAACAGTCAAAGGGCTGCACACAATTACGGTATCTTTCCTAAATCCCAAAACAGCAGTGTGTAATGCATTTCATGTCTTCCTTTCTGTAGTTTCGTTGTCCTTAGTTTTTAATGTACGTACGCTTGTCTTATCGGCGGTGCATTCGATGCAGCCTTCGTCAAATTACATTGGCCTCTGGTTTTTCGATCCTACTCACAGGTCAAACCGCGGCACTGGTGCACATGATCAATGGCTCAAACGACGTGTTTCCGAGCAAGGGGGTGCATTTTGGGGGTTAGAATGACGGGTGACGCCATTTGGGGGAAATATGCTCCCCAAAAAGGGGGCGTGAATAGGCAATTTCAAGCCTAAACACCAAAATATAAAAATCGCAATAACTCCAAAACTACTAATCCGATCATCTCCAAATTTGAAAGGCAAGTTAAGACCAACAACTGCACTTCATGGGTGGCCTATCATTATCGTATACCAAATTCAACATGGCGGACGGCCGCCATCTTGTAAATCGCGATGACGTCATATCTCAGAAGCGGATAGTACGATTTGGATAAAATTTAGTAGACCGATGCAGAATCACATGCCGATGATGACGATCAAATGGTCAGAATGGGAGCCGGAAGTAGAAATTTAATATTGCGGCCGTTTGTTTTCAGAAACCGGAAGTAAGTATATCTCAGCCGTAAATTGACCGATTACTTCAAAATTTGGTATTCCCCGGAAACCAAAAGTGATGACAGGTAAGCAATGAAATCATCATTATTGCCAGTTTCTTACATGCATATGAAACACCAAAATGAAAAAAACATAAACCAGCGACTGCAAAGCATTAGGCTACAGAAGATGTTCAAAGTCCCGCCTCTGGCCCGAACACATGCCTTCAGCCTCGCACACCACTCGTCAATCGCATTGTCAATGATCGTCTGCTGCATGCCACTCCCAGGTTTTCGACAGGTGCTGCCAGATTTACGCAGCTTCTTCAGGAAATAATTTAAAGTTCTCAGTTTCCAATCCTTTTCAGAAAATTCTTTAACTTTCTGGCACTATAGTTTTTAAATAGGTACAATTTTTTGATCAAAAATTTATCTTCATTATTTAAAGCCATAGCTCATAATAGCTGTTTGTCTGCTAATAAGAAAGCAAAAACAAATCTTAAGCTGGTACTCGGTTTTCTGATTTACAAAGAATATGAAATATGCGTGTGATAGAAAATTTATTCAGGTGTACGGTTGCCAAAATTATTAAGAAGAACTTGGTTTAACGAAGTAATTGCAAAAACAAAATGGTGCAATTTTTTCGGACACAGTATGCACGCAAAAATGTCAGGTCTCTAGCTTCAGCCGTTCCGGATATACGAAGGGTCCCAAAAATTTAAAACTAGGTCACGTGACCCCATTCTGTGGAGGGGATCAGGACCCCCGTCTAACACAATGTTCTATGGGCTTCCAGAAGTGTTCACCCCAAACGGCATCTTGATCCGTTCAGCCGTTTCTGCACAGTGAAAGCGAGTAGATCCGCGTGACAGATGCAGACAGACACCGCGATCATCATCATCATCATCATAGACATTTTAAAAGTGGCCTAAACAGTAAAAACTATTACAAGAATAAGCTGCATCTCATGCATTCGATACAGCCTAAAAAGGAAGGCCTTTCTATAAAAAGTCACAAAAGTGTAATATTTAATGTATTTGGGGAGAACCGCCCGCCGAACCGATCTACCCCAAAATTTGCATATGGGGTGATGTCCCCGACGTAGTTACGTATGCCAAATTTCGAAGTAAAATTTATAGGGTAGCGATCCTACAGAGGGTCGAATTTTTGATTTTCATGGTGATTTTTGAATCACATTACAACAGTGCAGCGCCAATGCGCTGCCTGTGTGATACCACTGCCGCAATTGCTTGTGTTTTCTAAAATGACTTTTCATTTTCGGTAATTTATTTACCGCATTACTGTTCTTGCCTTTTACAGTCTCTCGTTTTTCATGGTCTTGCATTTTAGTTTCCCCCCTGTCAGCCCTAACCGTTATCCTGGTCGTTCTGTACTGTAAGAACTGAATAAATAACAAAGCCGCTCATAGGTAGTGACGCTCAGCTGGGTTATCTACTTTTCGGTTTTTGATCAGAGTTCGTCTTTAGTTCTCTGCGTGCAAGACTACAAGTCACTATGTCCAGCGATTACAATTTCCGACACCCCGGTTAACAGTCGCACATACAGACGTAACACGCAGACGCCCAACCTACTCTATATAATAAGCTCAGTTTCACGAGTTATCATATATTATTATCATCATGATCGTCGTTATTTTCATTAATGTTATTGTTATCGTGTTACTTACTGTTACTGGTCGTCTGTCGCGAGTTACCGTTGCATCAGAACGCTCAGCGATGAACTCAGCATACTTCAGTTCGTCCAGACGCCAAAACCTGCCTCGTCCGTCCGGGTTCTGTTCAGCCGTCTTGATGAAGAAGTTTCTCACCGACAGGATATGACGCACGTTCTTACGCCACGCCGCCCTGTTCGTGTCGACGTCGCTGTAGTCTGGACTGTGCTCGACGATGAAGCGGTAGATCGACGACAGAACTAGCCCGCGACTTCCGGCTTCCCTCAGCGCCGCCACCATCAGTCCCAACAGGGGCTCGCGCTTCCGCTGACACATACCGGCGCTAGTCGACCCGACCGCCGAGCGGACAATGCCACCAGCCCTGGTCGCCGTCGTCCAGTCGTCATCGGCCGGCGTGCTGGTCGATGCCGCCGCCTGCAGAACGACGCTCGACTGTGGCCTATCCACCCGTAACGAATTCATCTTTCTCTCAACGATCACTGAAGCTATATTATGCTATAAAAATCTCACTCTATTGCAACAGATTGTTTAACACACACGCGCTATACGACCATTCTGGATGACCGCTAGCCACGGTGATCGGTTTTATATGCAGGTACCGGTGGAAAGAGTGGGAAAATGCCGCAATGAGGTGAGAAGCGGATGTCAACTCCAGACAGCTGACAGACAAGTATCTCACTGGACTTACTGCATCCCCAGTTCTCTCTCCATCTTACACACAGCCTGCATGGCAGTCGTGCTCAACTCAAATTATCGGTTAATTTTCTGCGACGCGGGCGAGATACGTGTTTTGCGGGTCTGCCGAGTGCCGGAAGCGCGGAGTCTTTGACCCCCACGCACGCGTGCTCTGTAGCGCTCGCCAAGCCCGTACAATACGGTCGGTGGGTGGTCAAGGTGCGAGGTGTTTGATTACCTGAGCATTTGCAGTCAGCTTAAACGAGACAATTGACTGTTACAATTGTCATAGCGACGCCACAGATCTGCCTTATCTCCAGATTCCCCACGTCACCAGTCTTGTCTTTCATTGCTGAAAATGGGATGATGAACGAACGGTTGTAACGTATAGGCCTGAGAATACAGCTGAATCGTTTTAATTTCTACAGTAATAATACGTCTACGAGACACGTATGCTAATAAAACGGTAGTTAAGCTGATACTTGTTATCTTATTATGCACTGACACAACTCTACTATTTGCTACACCCTGCAGTTTGCAAAGAACTTTGGCTTTCAGTTGCAGATGTACTGTACAACAGTATTACAGCTTTCATTTAACAGCACTTAAATCCGCACGTTGTATGTATGTTGTAGGCTACCTGCATCTCGTTTAGCTCTGATGCTCGGCAGAGTGTTATATCTGATTCTTTAGTATCAGAATAAGCGACGGACACATTAACGATTAAGAAACGATTAATGAACGATTAATAATTTAGAAGAAAATTAACGATTAAAATAGGATTAATTGTTAATAAATTAAATTGAATTGTTGCTAAACTGTGACGTAAGCCTACATGTACATGTAGCTATACGAGTACAACGGCCACTAAGTCAATGTCAGATAACGAGCAAAGCGTTATGGCAATACGTCAGGATACGATGCGTCAGTAGTCAGTACGGACAATACAGGGTGTTAATTCGTGCACCCGCCCGTCCATCCGTCAGCAGGATGTCAGTTATAGCACCTGCAGAGTTAAGTGTAGGCCTACTGCCGGTCCAAGCAGTAGCCCATCTTAAGTGGCGAAAACTGTTAATTCTTGGATTTCTAAGTAGCATACCAGCAATATCAATTCACTAAATTATTATCCGATTGTTTCTCCAGATATTTTTTTATTTTTGTGACTTGTTGCCAGGGCTATTACGGTGACAAAAGCACGGTTAAGTCACATCGTTCGGCATTAAAGGCCTAGAAATTTTGTTACTTATCCACTGTGTGTTGTATGAGCAAGAACATTTATACACGTCGCCTAAAACAAATAGCAACTAGGCGCCGCAGCCTCAGTAAATGTGCCCCTAGTTGTGTTTAATCCAGCAATTCCAGAGATGGACTAATCCACCGAGAAACTGGAAATATCACACTGTATCCTCGCGGTAGAGAGACGAGGAACGACACTACATGAGGTGGCGCGTACAGAATTGTTCCTGGACAGACAGAGATGGAAAGACTTCTTCACTGAAATGCATAAAGTACACGTCCTCGCAGTTTTGTGCGTTTGGACCACACGCTCGTCGCTAATAGCTTGAACTGCTTGGCAAACATAAAATGCCTACTGCACTGTTGTTTACCATTGACTTTTCAGGCTGCATCGAATGCATGAGATGCAGACTATTTTCACCGACGTTCGCAGCGTCTGTTTGTCAGTCACGCGTATACTCGGCTTCACTGTGCAAACATAAATGAACAGATCAAGATGCTGTTTGGGGTGAACACTCCTGGGGGCCCACGAAATATTGTTAGACGTAGGACCTGATCCCCCCCACAGAGAGGGGAAGGGGGCCCACTTTTAAATCTTGGGACCACCCCCTCTCTTGGAAATGGCTGAAGATGGCCACAAATCTGGTCCAGCGGATGAGGTGTTGCCTGGTTGAAAAGTCGTACAGTGTCATACAGTACAGCATGCCCGGTGTGTAGGGCGCTATTTCAGAGAATATTTAGTTGAAACCAGAAACTGAAGTAATGCGTAAGGAATAAGTAAGTAAGCAAGTTATATTAAACGGATGCATTTAAAAAATCGGCGGATTTGGCTTGCATTTTCTACAGATTTGCAACAACACTTTTCACTTCCCAAGGTAGTGCAACAAGGTGAGACGTAAATACTGACAAGGTGTGGTGGGAGGAGTTACATGTTTCTTGTACCGTAAACTGGGGTGAGATTGATCACCACAGAGAGATTGACACATTGCCCAGAACGACCATATCATGGGACAATGATCAACTTCACCCCAGGAAAACTTATAGTTTTATTGTTTAATTCATGCTGTATGTTCCTTTAACTTCTAAGAGGCCTGACAAGCACTTTGTTTGTAATAAATTTGATTTGAATTGAATACTGTCAGTTGAATGTTTTTGTCTTTGATGAATATGACAGCGATTTGCAGTGAATCACACGTTATTCACACATTCTGCAATCACACATGATGAAAATTTATCTGAAATTCAGACAGCGCAACACCATCAACAAACAAATCAGTCATCAACATCGTCATCGCAACCAGTCGAAACATGGCAATTATTTCGCTGTCCAACATTTCATAAACAGCCTAAGATATTAACGATACAACGGGACATTCTGTACATATCAAGACAACTGACAGATTACGGAGGCGAGGCCATATCTACATGAACGTCAGCTTGCAGCACACACAGCTGCTATGAAGCGGCAAATGTTACGAATCATGTAAACCAAAATAAATGAGAACCCAGCAAAAATCAAGTGTTGCTGCAAACAGAACAACAAACGCACCATTTATGACACACGATGAAACTTGTCATTAATTTGCTAAGCCTCTGAAAAACTGCTCTAATGATAGAATATGTGCCTGTCTTGCAACACTTGCAATGACATCAAAATTACTTACATGGTTGTAAGAAACCTGAATACTTCTCAAGCATGCTCTCCAGGAGCTCAACACTTCTGGCTGAAACTGTTTTTGATTATGAAAATACAAAAATGTTGGTAACATCTGAAGTAGGCGGCTTATACAATGGTATATACAAACACAGTTTAAACTGCAGGCAGCATAAATGCACTATTCAACATAATTATGCACACCAGTAAACATATGCAGAATGAATGGCAGGAAAAACCTTACAGTGGCAGCAAAATAATATAAAGCCAACATTCCGCATGTCATGGGCAGACTCAATTAGCAGCTAAAACAACACAAGGAATCAAAAATAAGAAATAAAACGACCCATAAAACACTGAAAAGCAGTGAGAGAGCCGACACTGCAAATCTGAAATAAACCACAGCATTGTCAAAGCCACTACCACTGCATGAGTTCACTGCAAAGCTTCAGCATCAAGGAAACAGTAGAAGTTTTGGCACATCTGAGCCCAGTGACCATCATTGTTATAACGATCGATAATTGATAACCCTCAATGGACAACAGTAACATCTGTCTCCATACAGAAACTGCTACGACATGGCTGGGATGGTCAAGTTCTGAACACACATACAAAGATGTGAAGTACCGGTATATAGGATGTTTAATACTACATAATCCTATGTTCACAATGTATGCATCACTAGACAGAATGTCAATATTCTCAATATTCCGCATCCAACATTGCAGCACAGGAAAAGGATTCGATACAGACTATTTTGGCACCAATCAGCGCATTCCACAAATGAAAGGACAGCCATTCTGTAATGCAGTCACAAAATACATTCTGCAAATCACAGACAGACATAAACACTACATTGTGTATACAGTTCCGGCTGCCAGTAGCAGAACATCACCAAATTATAATCCTGGCATTTTGTGGACCTCGTCACTAGTCTACAGTTGTAATCACACGACAGTTGTGATTTGCTGTCATTGCATGACTGGTAGCACACTGGTGCATGCTTTCGTCTTTTTTGTTAGCATTAGCATAATGACTGTGGAAAGGAGTGTGGTTTTGGGTTAGGAACAACAGGGTATAGGGTTAGGGTTAGTGACTTAGTGTTAGGTTTCGATAGTTCATTAAGGTACAATACTGCTGGGATTATAATTTGGCAATATTCTGCTGCTGGCAGCCATGAGTGTATACTCAACGTAAACACAAACAAATACATAGTCAGCTGACCCTGGTATAAGCTGAAACTTATAGATTATACACTGTCAAATGCATGCCAACCTACTATGCCTTACATGCAATGCATCAGCCTTATTCAATCACACACAAAACGATGATATATTGAACCATCACTGACAGCAGCAAAATACAAATAACTAATGAAAATATCCATTCAATCTCTTTCTACTTGCTAAATGCCCCATATACTTCTCCTGTTCTGAACTTATAAATCTCTAAACTTTAGAACACAGGCTACACAAAGTGAACACGATTTAGAAATCAGCAGTTATAGATGAAACAAATCTACAGCGATGGACAGCATACAATAGTGATAAAGAGACAGAATGGCGTGCCATTTTTTCACTTTTAAAAAACCAACCAATCACAATCCACATATCACACTGCAGGTCTCAAACGCCTGACTGACGCTAATCAACATGGCCAACAAGTTTACACGGATTATGAGAATTTCATGCTAACCTCCATAATTATTATTATTATAACAAACGCCACTACAGTTACATAAAACATCTTCAAAGAGTTACAAAAACTGCAGCCTAGTTTGTGCCTCTACACCAGACACAGACAGTTTTGGCTACAGCGGAATACAGCATTGGTTTGGTATTTGTTGTTGCAGTAGGCACCTACAGTCAGTCAAGTATGATAATAAGTTAAGTATGGTTTCACATCTCATTCGACAAACAGGTCATTTCAGAGACGAATCTTTCCAGACAATTGATTGCACTGTTACCGACAAACAAAACAGAATGCCAAAAATACTGTATATCATCATCATCATCATCATCACCATCAATATTTGGTACTTCTTCCATAAATTCCAAAGCAACAAGCATTAGCACTTGATTTAAGTGACCTTTTAACTGCATTTTACAATCAACTGAATTTACAAATGAAAAACCCTGATATGACGACTAGCATTTCTGTGGGCTCCAGTATTTACTAACTGAATCTGGTTCAGATCAGTAACAGCACCAGCTACAACCAGTGAATAAACTATGCACTACGGCAAAAACACTAGAGCCAATATAATATAAGACCAAAACAAGCTGCTGATTATAACAACTTCATTCTAAACTGCCTCTAATACAGATTTAACACTCGTTTACTGTTTGTGCAAACTATTGTCTCTCACATTCTGTACAATATTGCAAAATCTTTGGGAAAAAAATTTAAAATCACACATGCAATGCCCAAACACAACGACCTCCAATGAACACACGTTTACCAAGACCCAACCCATGAGCTGTAAAACACCGACCAATTCAGTACAGTCTACAAACAGATTTGATGCACGTCATTCAGTTAGAATGTCACCTTTTTAACATTAAATAGCAGACGATCACACTCAAGACAAGAATACAATTTTGATTCTGTTCTTTTCAACTATGACGTAACTGCAACAACAGCATTACTTCTACTGGTTAAAAAAAAATTGAATGCATAATATAAAAAAAGTTCAACTGTCGACGGGACAGTATTAGCATATATACATCAACTGTCAATCAGTAACAGTGTCACTTGCCAACAGAAAAACAGGCCAGTCACCAACAGCAAGTTTGCATTCACGAACCTAGTACTGTGCTATCTACCTATCAGAAGTTTGTTTCTGTTTGCAATCACTGATTACTTCCGAGTGACTAGGTTTAAATACTTGCAAGAAAACGACAACTGCTCTGTTAGGAAATATAAAGCGGAAACAAAAATAAAAGAAAAAATTGGAAACTCAATCCAACAAACACACACAACCATGCTACAGAAAGGACAGCAGCAACAGACATACAAGAGCATCATAGGGACAAATGCTCACAAGACAACGACAATATAATGAGACTAGCAAACCGACATTCGACAACATCAACGATTGCACAAGACACCATCGCCGCTGCAATGGAAAAAGCAAGCGATACTTCACAGCGTGACTTACAGAAGTGACTAGAACTTGTGCTTTCAAGCAATCCATATGATCACTCGCTACTGACTAACTAACCAACAGCCAGTCAGTTATCACCATAAAGAGTGGACTAAGGACTGCCTAGACGTTAGTGGCAAGGCTGATAATGTCATGATAATTGACGTCATTTACAAATTCGTTTACATTGTTGCTATAAGTAGTACCACGTGCATGCCAAACATAGCCGCAAGAGGACTGTAGAAATCACAAACAGCCAGGTACACAATCTTTTCTAAGAATATTTACCACAAAAGCAGTATTTCCTTTCTTTGTGGCTGACATTTGTTTGTACTTATGTACACATACTATCACTGGTCAACCCTAAAAACCCTCAACCCTCAAAAATATTAACAGAACAAGAGCTCAGTGCTTGAAGGGCACGACATAATCTGTAGTGGTGGCCTCACTGCAGGATAATCTTTTATACACAGTTTTAAACTAAAAACAGACTGCCGATGCCCCAGGGTTTGCACAACATTAATGATGTACAGACAAGAAAACATTATCATTGCATTAGCTGTTAAGTGACCGATATGCCAGTGGAAAGGTGGCACCACTGCGTGAGGAATTCTCTGCGATGCTAATTTGCACACTGCTCAGCGACTCGTACGACCGCGCCGCACGACGCATCAATGACGTCTTGCAGTTATCAGTCGCCAATGAGATGGCATTACGGTTGGCATCATAATGGTAGGCTGGGTAGTGGCGAATGCTGACTGCTTGCACAGCGTTGCCTTGCTGACACCGAGGCAGCTCAACATCAGCAGCATTGAGGATGCAGTGGACTTGTGTCGTTGACTTTGAGCGACCACTGATGGACGGCACAAACGCAGCATTGTTCTCCACACTTTTGCTCTTGTCACGTAGGCGCAGTTTCCTGTTGGCCGCGTGAATCAGCGACAACAACCAGTCTCGATGACTGGATGTATCAGTTGCTGCAAACACGTCAAACCAGATGTCCATGTCACAATGATGATAACAACAACAACAGTTTTATAAACACAAACATGTGACGAAATGGAGAAGGCTCAAGATCATGTGGTGTGGCATGGTGCTGATAGTGATCTATGCATATGCAAAAGTTTAGAAGCAAAAAGGTAATATGTGAAACATTCAAGACAGTGAACTACATCATACGTAACAAAAAGGAATGACTTGCATAATCAACACACAACTGCAACTTATCAAACTTGAAAAACCAAAAAAATGCAATAATACATAACATTTTACCACCATGGCTAAGTTCTGCATGTTTACTGTAGAAAATTTCCAGAGTAATTAATCAATCAAGATGAGACTTCTAAGGCACAATATGAATAAGTCATACAACATTTAGCACAAAATAAGCCTACCATTCAGTTAATACACAAGATAACTGACATGAAAGTTACAAAATGGTCAACAAGAATTAACAACAAATTAACATAAAAACCAAAAATCAAATAAATAAAGACACATATCATGCCCAAAAGTTATGAGTGGTGAATTCAGCCACAGAAAACCAGCAACACATGGCAGGGCAGTCCAACATGCAGGCCAAGATAGACATCCAGGGCCGGATTTACTGCAAGCGGGGCCCCTGTTCAGAAAAAATGTGGGGCCCCTAATATATGAATACCCCG
>Ga0126335_1002475_pt1 | contig 11079 bp, 7 predicted proteins | sample OlaspJWI45metaG_FD_108409 | JGI IMG/M metagenome (GOLD analysis project Ga0126335, IMG submission 108409) | Marine gutless worms symbiont microbial communities from Oahu, Hawaii - Olavius sp. 1 OAHU.JWI-45 metaG | ecosystem: Host-associated > Annelida > Digestive system > Unclassified | place... | reverse complement strand
GTCTTCACTACCGGTGGCGTAACCTAACTACGACACTTGAGTGCCATTTCTACCTAACCCACCATTACAATACACCCAACGCATGCGCTATTGACGCCACGGCGACGACGTTCACAACCAAAACGGCGCCCAATATCTGATGCCATATCGTGATGATGGCTCAAATGGACTGCCGAGTGTGGCTATAAAATCAGCTGCTAATTGAGCTGTGACTTCAAGTCCATGTTTTAATACAGTTTCTTCACGATATGCCAAATTATCGTCGCAGGTAGCTGCTAAATGCATTGTCCAATGGCACTATGTCAGCATACCCATAGCGGCCTATCAGCTATATATTCAAGTCAAATCAGATAATAAACCAGAAAATCTATCGAAAGCCCATTCTGCTGTGCAGTCCATCATGCATGCACACTCTGACAGAGAGACAGACGTCACGGGCTGATTGCTATATGCATCTTCCACCTATAAGTGCGTAGATGCATAAGAACGTTCATCATACTTGGATTCAAGACTCATTTGTTCAAGACCAAGACCAAGACTCGATAATCAGAGGCTCGAGGCTGAAAAAATAAAAATGCTATGACAAAAAATCAACTCGCAATAAATAAATGAGCAGAAATGCACACTCTGACAGACAGACAAACAGACGTCCATTTGTGCAAAAATGATTGCACATCAAAACAATAGAAAACTCAACCACACACTGTGCAACAGTATCAGACTTTACTACTAATTATTGCTACGGTTGGGAAGCATCAATGCAGATGTCATAATTATCCCCGTGCATATGTCTCAGTCAATACATATTCATTTGGCCTCATCAGCAAACCATCATTTGCTGATGAGACCAAGACCAAGACTTAGCAAACCATATTTGCTGAAAAAGTTCTCCATAAAAGCGAAGGTGACAACCGGAGAGCACTTCAAAAAGACCCTATCTGGCAGCGGATGCAACAGTTTGCATATGTTGCGGCATGCAACTTCAGCCAAGTGTATAAATCTGAAAGATGAGGCCTGGCTTGGTCACAAATTTACATGTAAAATAGTCCATTGATCAGCATTAATCAGAGGTTCATTCACTGTCAAATACTTGCTGCGCAGGCTTTGACATTCAACACATGATTTGCTGTTTTCTAAGCAGCAAAGTAGTTCGTATTATCGCATGAGATATGGAACTTCGAGACCAAAACAGAGAATAAGACTCAACGGTCTCAAGATCAAGACCAAGAACAAGACTCTGAAAACCTTGGTTTTAAGACGTCTCAAGACCAAAACTCAACTCTCGAGAACTCCAAGTCTGACGTTCATTCTTTGCTATGCTACACATCAACGCCACATGATCCTTCATAACTGATAAGTTGATAACTGCTAAACATAACACAGATACCATTCCCACTTCCCACTGCCAAATAGCTTGGGTTTTGGTTCACGTCGGTTTTGGTGTAGAACTTAATACAGTTTCAACGGTTCTAGACACTGTGCATTTCAAACTAAAAAATTAAACTGTGTCCAAGGGCAGCACAAACCAAAAGAAAAATATGAAAATATGTCTCAAGGTCAAAATGTCAAAATTACTTCGAGCATTATGCTAACACATATTCTGATCAAACCCCAGTGATTTCCAACCAGTAGTTTTTGAGTTGCATGCTACCATTTTTTCGCCCACGTGACCTTGACCTTGGAGCCATTATCTTGAAACTGAACTGTGGCCTAAATATTTTGACGATTTATCTCCAAACCGAAAATGATGTTGCTAGGTCAAGTCATTCAAAATGTATAGCTTGACTTTTAAAAATGTGAAAATAGCTCAAGGTCAAAGGTCAAGGTCAAATGTCATCAACTTCCAAACACTTCTAGCATTCACCATGGGACATATTCCTACCAAGTTACATCAATTTCTGACCAGCAGTTTTTGAGATTTTCTGCGGACAGATAGACAGACTCAGACACCGACAAAAATAATACCTGCTCGCAGCGCAGCCAATGCACAGGTAATCAGTATTTAACTGTTCATTGGGGATTCGAAGGAAATCGCACACAGCGATTGAATAAATGATTGAAGTCATTGGCAGCCAGTGGTCCTGATGAGCAGGCAGTCATGCAGGAAATCTATTAGCTCTTCCAGTGTCTAGGATAAAGTCCCAGCCAAAATTGTGTTTTATGCATTCTAGCAGTAAAAATTTAGCATCCCATAACAGCAATTTAGAGACATTCTTCTGAAGTTACTGAATAGTGACCAATTTTGCAACAACATATAAAGAGAAATATGTGAGCATAATAAATTCGCTCAATAAAAACCAGTACAAACCACTTTCAGTAAGTTAAGCCAAGAGATTGAACACCATGGACGAACATGTTGCCGATGCCACAGATATGGAACATAGAACACTGATACAAACCACAGAAATCCAGCCGGTACCCAGACCAATATTGACTTCTGAAAACAATCTGTAAAATCTGGATTCTCTGTGCTGACAGTCAGAGTGCTGTCCTATATATTACAGCACATGATTCTATTAGAACACAAATATTTCACGACAGTCTTGTTTGTTACTCATTCTGAATATTGATGAACCTTTTGAAAGTTTAAAAAGTTGGACATTAGCAACTGTGTCTTTATAGATAAAAAATAGCATTCAAAAAGTTATAAACAACAGTTATCATGGTTGTATGCATAACAACTTGGTTATACCTATATAATAATATGTACAATGTGAAACAAATTCCTAGGTGATAAAACAACTGTCAAATAATTTATACAAAAGTTTATAATTCATATACAATACAAATCTTAGTGATATTACAGAAACAAAACAGTGAATGTCAAAACAAATATAACCACGTTGTTCACTGTATTGTTCCGACTCACTGACTGTGCTATAATATTTTCAAATAATCCACTATATCACTAAAACTTGTGAAGTCAAGTACATAAAATAGTTTTAGTGCTCACCCAAAAGGCGCTGTATGGAGAAGAATTACCACAAAATTCAGTCCACCACACCGTGGCTGTCTTATTTGTGGCACTATCCATGTAGCCATCTCTATACAGCATTGCTGCAGCAGAACACTAAATGATGTCTCTGCATCAAAACATGAAGATATGACTAAACAAACTAGTAATATAAATATAACATAACATGTATGACAATATCTCAATGTTGACTAGCATGCACTCATTAGTCATTACCTAGCCTGAAATCCTGCCTTCCATCATTGTTCCCATAGTCACTCATTCTTTACTATACCATAAGAGATGATATTTCGTCTAGTCGTTACCAGACTTAATTCAAGACTCAAGGCAATCGTGATCTGTGCGAAACAGCCATCTCAGACAAAATATTCTCTTATGCAGTGCAGTAGTGCAGAATGACACACACAGCCTACAACTACTGCCTAGAACTAGGTTATGCCAGTCCAAAGCCCAACCCAAAATGGGCTACCACGCCCACCGAACTGCACCGCGATATGAAAGTCATTAAATGGCAGTATTTAAGACTGTGTAACGTAACAATCAGCGAAATGTGTCGAAAGTTTCTGGGGTAAAGTGACAATTCTACAGCATTAAAAATTTAAAAAAGAAACTTGATCTTTAACGTACGGCCACAAAATTTCTAACTCCAGTCGCTTGTCGATACAGGTTCTCGGTGCTTAGTAAGTAAGTACTCTGCCGATCCGATTCTACCGCACTTGACAAATGACGGATATTATTACGCATCATACAGACTTCAACAACACCAGATGGGCAAGATTCCGCGAGAGAGGTCTTTGAAAGAAAGAGAAAAAGCAACGGAAAAAAGGACGAGAGAAAAGGCGTTTTTGCTTTCTAAGCCTGGAGTGAATAGAGGAACGAGAAAAAGCGTGTATCCAATAGTGGTGATAAATTATGAATATGATGAACTGGTGTGTGAAAAAATGAGACGAAAGTGTTGGGGACTGATGATCAGCAGCTTCGCGATAAGACTCTAAAGAAAGGATGAAGTGACAGTGAAAGATAAGGGGAGCAAACTTCATCCGAACGGCACAATTATATTGCTGGAATTCAGCATCCTGATCAAGATGTGACTCAGACCTTTACATTGTATTTACGGAATCATTATCAGTAAAATATACACACTAACGTTAGTCCTGCTGCTATTTCTGAAAGATGTGCTTCCCCCTATACGCATCTATTCTGCTGCATTATTTACACCACCACTACATCACGCATATCATGTACGTTTCTGCTTAAATTTCTGCAGTGGCATGTAATTCAGCTAATTTTGTGCGCTCCTATATGTTAACATAAAATCAGTCCGTAATGTATTCATCTGTAATTTTATGTTATTACATGTATGTGTAAATAATCTCTGTAGACGTATATTCGGTATGCATAAGTTCGAAACTGTTAAACCTGTTCAGTATTTTTGTGGCGAGCTCAACTTTGTTAATGAATATAATTTGCGTAGGCTTACGTTTTTAGTGGTATTAGAGCAATGCTCAATGATGCTTTGCTTGACTGTGTTAATAACTCGGCGTCTTACTCTCAGTATTATGTTAACACTGCTAGTATGTATAATCTAATGTCAGGTGATAATACTCGTTCTTTGCATAAAATTGTTTTCTGCGAGTTTGCCAGTATTGCTATGTCGCATTTGTAGCTGTTTTTATCTCTGTTTTCTGTTCTGTAACCTCTGTACTTAGTTTCTCTGTCTGTCTTCTCTATTGTTATGTTGGCTGCCTTAGTGGCGAATAAACGTATCCAAAAAAGCAACATCTCCAAGCATAAATAACAGAAAACATAAACACAAGAAATTTACAAATGCCAACAAACCTTTCAAAACAATAGCATAAACAAGTATGAAAATGACAAGAGAATGCAACTGACATTCTGTGCTGGTGCATATTAAACAGTTCAAACATTGAACACAGCATACTTACGCAGGTTGGATTAAAAATGTTGACAAACCCAATAAGGTCTATTACTTCTACATGTAACAGGTGCAAATGCAAGTGAGTAAAGGCTTAATGTCCCACTCATTATAGGTCATTTCAGGACAGTTTTGAGAGACCGGATTACCCAACCATTACCAACAGCAACAGCATGCAAAGAAGCTGCAAAAGTGTGCCAAACTGTGCATAATAGTGTGCAGTTAGGGCAGCTTTGAGCCACTTTCAATTCCAAACAAAAGATGAACAGCCTAACAATGAAAATACTCAACCTGACAAATTGTGTCTGAAGTATTCACGGCAGAATACAAATGTTTATATTATCATTATAAATAGCACTGCAGTGTTAACAAACATTCAGCAAACGCAACAATGGAATGTTTACTAGTGTAAACCCTAAACAATATAACAGAACATGAAGCCCTGACATGTAAAGAAATACAGAAATAGTTCTGTGCCACACCACAATGGTGTAATCAATGCACACAAAGAACTGAGTATATAATACAATAAATATGTAGGCCCTACTGACATAAACATACATACAATGCACGAAACCACATTGCTGAGTTGAATTTATATATGGCGTGAAACTAAACAAATGATTATTTATCCCAGATCCACTTTTACTCAGGTTTACATGTACTTCCAGTGACCTGTCTAATTCACTAGTATAACAGGTCCATGACAATACCGAATATGGTACAACCATATCATGCCGTGGTTGAACCATGTTTCATTTACCATGGTACTGCGGTTGTACCACAGTTTGACAACCATGGTTTAACAATACTTCATGAATGGTCCAACCATGGTTCAACCACAGCACAACCATGGTAAATTAACCATGGTTCATGTCACTGATTCAACCATGGTATGGCTATGGTACACCCATGGTAGTCCATGATACAACCATGGTTCAACTACCATGGTTGTACCATGGAAAGATGACAGTTCAACCATGGTAGGACTACCATGGTCTAATCATGGTTCATTTACCATCGTATGGCACAACAAGTGTACAACTACTAGTTGTACCATGGTTGAACAATGGCAGTCGTACTGGTTTAACCATGGTGATAGAACCATGGTTGTAATATGATAAAGTGACCGTGGTAGTCACACTGTGGTTGATAGCCATACCATGGTTGAACATTGGTTAATTTACATAGTTCTACTGTTGTAGTTGAACTATAATTCATAGCTGAACCATGGTACCATGGTCAGTTTTATGGTGTAACTCCTACACTGGTAAGTGAGACAGGTCCCGAAGTAAAGAAAAACACTGATAACACTAGACAGGTTATGAAATTACTTACAATCCCTGTACAGCTTCACAATAACTTCAGAGAACGAAAAATATCTTTCCGTTCATTAAATGAACTTAGATCAAACAGCAATATTATCATGACTCATTACCCTTTCTAAATGAACCAAAATACTGAAACAAAAAATTTACTTACTAATAGTTCTACATGTATCTCAATCAATGATGTGATGTACTGCACAGAAAATGTAGAGCTGAAAAACTGCTCAGTGCTCAAATGTTTAAGAAACTTGTTAATCGAAGGACTCATATTACAAACATACAACATGTCAACACTTCTGCTGAGCAACATCCAAGAAACCTCGAGACGAACGTATGCATGATATTTACAATATAAACAACGATGCAAAAAAACTGAAGCCTGCAAATCAATAAGCCAAGTTCAAGTAAGCATACAGCAATTGTCAAACAATTATGATGTCAAACACATACACCCAAGTTTCACAATAACAAAATGACTAAAAATTTATACAGAAATAGGGAACAAGAAGATATCACAGTGTAGGCCTATTAGCAGCAATCCATGTCACCGGCATCTTCATCTTCAAATTTCCTTTTTTGACCCGACAAGCCTACAAATATGCCAACAAACTACCATAATATCTTGCCATAGGCCAGGTCCTACAAATGCCAATTGCCATACAGTTACTCAAGTTATCGTGCTTGTTGCGAGTAAGCTTCCACGGCCTCATGACTGTGATCAAAGACTGTCAACATTAATTACATTTCTCCGAGCGTGATTTTCTGTGACAAAGTTAGAGGCAGGCAAAGGAAGGACATACATTATTGCATAACATCACTTCCTATGGGAGCCCACAATAATTCAAACGTGATGAACTTACAGAAAAAAATCAAACTAAGCTGACAAACCGTTACCTGAAGACACTGAAGCATTGACCTGAAGGCGAGCTTGGTACAGAGGCTCATACTCCTGTGGCACACACAAACAGATCCGCATTTGTATGCTACAATGTTCCATATTATTTGACTATTAACATTACATTGTTTCCTTTTTTGTACTCACTGTCTGACCTAAATTACACATTGGCAATTATAACTGTGTATGCATATACAAGTACCAACACTAGCAACTAGAATTACCAGACAGTTCAATTATTTATTCTTGGTATGCTAGTCAGTGTAGTCTTATGTTCACAGAAATACAGACCTAACATGGTATAACTGCTAACTGCTTTATCACATAAATAACTTTCTTAGACCAATACAGTAAGTACACAGGACATACAAAAAGGCACAACAACTATCAAAATACAAACTAATGCCTTCATGATGTTATCTAGATTTTAACATCAACGACAGGTGCCATGAGCTCTGCCAGACAAAAGAAAAACCCGATACACAAAATTAAAAAAACACAAAAGCAACAACAAATAACAGATGCACATACGAGGAGCTGCCTTGTGAAGTTCTCACTGGGGCTAATACAGAACCGTTTCCGCTGCACGAAGTAAAAGGCATCCCTAAATAAGACACCAGTAATTTTTCCTATATGTGTAATTTATTATAACAGTTACAAAATATCACCTAAATGACTCAACTGAACTTAGTGTCTATTGTAGTTCTGCATTGAATAAAGTTGGTAACATACAAAACAACTGGCCAACATAATATGGCATATGCCACATTGAACCCTTCTCATTTGCCATAGGGGAATGGAGACCTTCATCAATGTCTCTTGGGTCCCCAGGAGTCTTCACCCCCAGCAGGATGTTAATCCTTTCAGCCGTTTTTGCACAGCTGTCTACATGACAAGAGAGACTGACAGATGCCGTAATCATCAACCACAATGTATTCGATGCAGCCTTAAAAAATGAAGAGATTATTTGTATAAGTTGTAAATAATGACATGCTCTTACGTGTAGCTGACGGCATATTTCTCCATGACGTATGCAATCACCAGTGTTGCACTAAAACACACAGTCTGAACACATAGAACTAGTTCATACTTCAGCGCAGATTATCTACTATCCTATGACAACACATTACTAAATATTAAATAACGTATTGAAATCACCCAAACTATATTAAGTATTACAATCACAAAACATACCTCCGAGATATGCCAGTATTGCCATGCACAAGTGCCTTGCCTACAATGAATGTAACAGCCTGTTCAAAATCTTTTCACTTCAAAATAACTGAGTATAAAAATATAAATACATAAAAATACGATAATATACATTCAACTTCCTAAAGCTAACCTCAAATCCACAGCAAACAAAACAGATCAATAATTAGTATCCATAGTAAGTTACCTTGTTTATTTTTTAGATAACTTTCATAATATAATTTTAACAATTATAAAAAATACTCCTTATAAGCTCCATATATAAAAACAAAAAATATGTATTAACTGGTATTTACATTACACTAACTACAAGTTAATGAAAGTGACCCTAACCACTGGCAGACAGACATTCATCGAGAAATGCCTTTACCTACAGCACAAACAACACAAAAACCAATCTGTTATAAAAAGTGAAGGATTTTAAACAAACATTACACACAGTAGCCATGCTAACCACTTCCAAGTTGTATGAAATTCCCAGACTTCTCCAACAGTAGAGTAGTTGTTAGAGTGTCCAACTTGGGATCAAAAGGTCCCGGGTTCAATCCCCGGGCGGTGCCAAAAAGTGAATGCATGTCTGTAAATATTTACCACTATTAAGTTGTGTCCTATGTTATATTATAAGTTTGGTTGTTGTTTCGGTTTGTACAATTGTTAATTTACGGCATTGAGTAAGCCTTGTGCCGCTATAGCAGTGTGTATATTACTGTGCTAAACTGTGTATGTTACGTTATGTTCATATGATGATTTTTGTCATATTATATGCACTGTCCTGCACGGCAGAAATTGTGTAATCCAGCATTCATGCTGCAATACAAATAAAACCATTATTATTATTATTATTATTATTATAGTAATAAGTACATGCAAAAATAATGACCAAATCCTAGGATAACTGGGCACAACTATGCTGTGGTTCAATAAAGATCAGAAAGAGTTACCGGCAGAAAAAACTTCATGATGTTTTGCAGTGCATTATCGGCAATGTCTAGCACCAGATATCTGTTACAAAATCCACTGTGTAAGATTAGCTGACAGCCATTACCAAAATGACACACAGAATGTGTACACATGACACTAATGTATTACGATGCAGAAAATTGCAAATGTTAACAAAAATACAGCTTCATTAGCAATGATCTAAACAATATGCCACACTTGATACAGCTCACTTTCTTCAAACTGCAACACGTTCTTAACTGGCATAGTCCGAATACAACTGTATATACCGGAAATGTTTGGGAAAATTAACTCGAATGAATACATCCTTGCCCGGATGTTTGACGCAGACAATGTGGGTAATGCCAGTCTCCTGCAGCCGTTCCAACTGCATCAGAACATCAGCAACAAACATGCAAATTAACCTGCATACATTAATATACCAAGTGGTACAAAAAACGTCCCAAACTTCGGCGCTGCACTGAACTATAAAACACTTAAGCTGAAGTAAAGCAAACTAAATATATATTTTCCGTAAGCAAAAATTCATTGATAGGAACACGGAAATTCACACCGACATTTAGTGTTACATGTCAAAATGCAGAAAAACCACAAAGTATTTAGTCAGTTATCAGCAGCGTTAACAAGTGTTCAAACAAATATGTGCTGAATTAACATTGTCAAGACAATATGTTACACTTCATACCGCTCACTTTCTTCATCCTGTTGTGTGAGAGGTCTTAGATGCTTTTTTCACTGCAAAGAGCCTTCTTTGTCGTTTTGTCATCGATCTTGTTCAATTTTTGTCTTATGGCTTTATCAAGTTCACGTATGTTTTCATATGGTTCACACTGACACTCATATGCAAGTTCTTGCAAGATATCCCAAATTGAATCTAAAGAGCTCAAGTTTCGTGAGTGTAGAAAACTGATTTTTTTGGTGATTCAGTCCTCCAGGACAATGTCAGTTTTTCTCTTTTGAATAAACACATTATCCAGATCAGCTTCCATTAACCACAATAAATTCATGAGAGCAATATTTGTAGTATAAAACATACAACATGTAACACTTATATTATCCACTGGAAAACCTGTTAGCTTAAAGCCAAATTTTTCTCCCGAGAGTTTGAAACATCTATATTAGTAAGAGTTATGCAGTCCTGCTAAATGCACAAGTTTCTAATTAAACAACAACAACAACAACCGTTTAACGGCCTTTGTTCCGGGACCACCCGGGTAGGCCGGTACCAGAAGAAACACTCACCCACTCACACCCATCCTGATCATCGGCCAGCCTTTAACACCTCTCTCCATTTACAATGATCCATAGCATCCTCTTTGTTCAGTTTGTGTTTTACAGTCTTCTCGGACAACCTCTCTCCAGGTCCTCTTTGGTCTACTCCTTGGTCTAGGGCCCTCAACTTCATACTCCATGCATTTCTTCACCCAATCATCATCTTCTTTTTGCAGTACATGCCCATACCAATGCAGCCTGTTTTGCTGCAATACCAATGCTATGTCACCTATACCTAGTCTCTCATGCAACTCCTTACTTGGGAGTCTGTCTTTTAGCTTAATGCCACATATCCACCTGACCATTCTCATCTCTGCTCACTGAAGTGCCACCACATTTTCTTTCCTTACATGCCAGGTCTCACTTCCATGCAACACGATGGTATGCACACAGCTACTGTACAACCTTCCTCTCATAATCAGAGACATGTCCTTATTGGTAAGCAGTGGTACCAACTGTCTAAACTTATTCCAACCAATTCGAATTCTGGCCTCCACAGCTG
>Ga0126335_1002474_pt1 | contig 11080 bp, 8 predicted proteins | sample OlaspJWI45metaG_FD_108409 | JGI IMG/M metagenome (GOLD analysis project Ga0126335, IMG submission 108409) | Marine gutless worms symbiont microbial communities from Oahu, Hawaii - Olavius sp. 1 OAHU.JWI-45 metaG | ecosystem: Host-associated > Annelida > Digestive system > Unclassified | place... | reverse complement strand
TTGTTGTTGTGATAGGATGCACTAAACTATACTTACATTTTACAACATCGTGATTGCGTATTGAGCTGTTGAGCCTGTGTCTAATGTATTATACTGCACTGTCACTGCACGGTCTCGCCCCACCGTACTTATCGGACAACCTTCGTCGCTTGGTGGATATCCGGTCGCGGCGACGTCGGCGGTCCGCGTCTTCGCTGCAGCTCGACGTGCCGCGCACTCGTCGTCGGACTGTTGGCGACCGAGCGTTCGCTGCTGCTGGTCCGACGCTCTGGAACAGTCTGCCACACGACATTACTGACTGTGTGTCACTGGCATCATTCTGCGGGAAACTGAAAACTTTTTTGCTTTGTATATCATTTCCATGACTACATTTTTCTTTTTAATAGTCCTTGAGATTTTTACTTAGGCCATTTTAAAAATTTCTGATGTACGTGTGTATGTGTATGTACTCAGTTGTTGTCTTGTCGTGACAGATACCGGTATGACTGGTTCTGCTGGAATTACCGGACCGCCAGGCAATACCGGAGCTACCGGTCCGCGGGGTCCCCCTGGATCAAGCGTTCCAGGCACCGAGACAGTCGGGGCTACCGGAGCGAAGGGAAGGACTGGCGCCACTGGAATGACAGGTCCAATGGGATGGACTGGGAATACTGGAAGAGTCGGTCCCGAAGGTCGCACTGGAGCTGGTGGAGAAGCGGGCCAGGATGGCTTTACCGGTCAAACTGGAGGTACCGGTGCTACGGGGTCTACTGGAGTAACTGGCGTCCCTGGAGTTCCTGGTATAACCGGAGCCATTGGACCACCAGGTATGTGAAGGCTTTACAGCGTGCAATGAGCCGCAACCGCCCGACAGCGAACAGTCTGACGGTCGGTTAATAAACACATCTGACTGAAAACGCAATCAGTGTGTGGCATAGGCTGGTTAAAACATTTTCGTGACAGCTATTTTTCGACATAGCACGTCGACTTTCAAACCAAACTGCATGATGTGATTAAAGTAAAAAGCGGCGAAGTACACTCGATAGAGCGCCACTTCGTGAGGGAACCTCACCATAGAAGTGCTCAGGTACGGCACGCGTTGTCAAGGAATCACACAGTTTTACCTGCCACCCACGCGTTTATCCGCAACTGGAATGAACCGTACCTGCCACTGCCTGTAAAGAATTGACTACATTCTGAAAACGTCGGACTTAAATGATTTTAATTTACACCCTGTGTGCTACGCAAATCCAGCCATTTGTTACTTGTGGTTGATGCTGCTGTGCAGGAATGAAAGGTGATACAGGTGACCGAGGGGTGGAAGGTCCGCGAGGCCCACCTGGCCCAGCCGCTGTACCCGGGACAGGGCCAGCTAGTGTACCGGGCAGCATAGGTCCTACTGGAGGGACCGGTCCGACGGGCATCGAGGGACGTCGAGGTGACACTGGATCGGTTGGGTTTCCGGGACTGATGGGAGCAACTGGAGAAACTGGGGCATCGGGACAGCAAGGTGTGGGCGGGCCTATGGGACCTGCTGGTCGGACTGGTGTTCCGGGTGTCCGCGGAGACACTGGATCTGAAGGCAGTACAGGTATGTGTCTACTAAATTCCGAACGAGAATGCTGTTTGCCAACAGACACCCATATACGCTGAAATGTCACTATAGTGAATGTCAGCTTAGAAAACATTACTCAGTAGAGGTTGCGCTTGAGACGTGGAGACTTGATGTAGCGCCTGTTGCTGGAAAATCGACCTCAGAAGCGCTGAGGTATGGCACGCGATGTCAACGGATCTCTCCGTTTAACCTGCGCACCCGAATGTTTTTCCGCGAACGGTTTGAACCATGCCTTTGCCTTCCCAGCCGAAGCTGGTCCTTATTTTACCGACCCCGGAAGGATGAAAGGCTGAGTCGACCTAGTTGGCTGGTTACATACCTAGGTGATTTACCAGCCCGCAGACGGTCACCCATGCAAGTACTAACCGGGCCCGACGTTGATTAACTCGCTGAATTGACCAACGCGCCAAGCTGACCAACTACGCCAAAGACCAGCTAGTAGCCATCGTGTGTGAAATTTGGTGATAGTAGAAACGACGTGTTCTGCGAGATAGCCTAGTAGGTCCTGTGTCTAGCACCGAATGCTGGCTTAATAGCGTGAATAATCTGCGCCAGCTAGTCTAGGCGTGTGGTTTAAAACTTACCGCAGTGATGAATAATCTAATCTTCGAGCAGGTATTGTTTTAGCGGCGACTGTGTGACTGTCTGTGTTTCTGTACGCAAAAAAATCTCGAAAACTACTGGTCGGAAATCGATGTAACTTGGTAGAAATATGCCACATGGTGAACGCTAGAAGTGGTTAGAATTTTGTGAAATTTGACCACGACTTTTGACTTTGTTTTTTTAGCTCAGGTTATACCTCTCGTGTGGCTTGACCTAGCAACTTCATTTTCGGTACGGAGATACATCTTCAGAATATCTAGGTCCCGGTTTAGTTTCAAGGTCATGTGTCCAAGGTGAAGGTCACGGCAGCGAAAAAGCGGTAGCGTGCAACTCAAAAACTACTGGTCGGAAATTGTTGAGTCTTGATCGGAATATCTGTTACGATGACGCTCGAAGTAATTCGGAGCTTTTGATAATTTGACCTTGACCTTTGACCTTGAGACATATTTTCATATTTTTTAATTCAAACTGTAAGTTTTGAATTCCTTAAGCTAGTTGCTGCATTTTCGGCTTGAAGGTACATCTTTAGAATATCTAGGTCACCTTCGAGTTTTAAGGTCATGGGGTTAATCTCAAGGTCACGGTCGCAAAACAGCGGCAGCGCGCAGGTTTGTGCTCTTCTCGGACGCGGTTTAGTTATGTGCTGAATTATCAGTTGATGTGGTATTTGACAGGCAGCACTGGAGCGACTGGCTTTACGGGTGATCGCGGTCCATCTGGTAGCACTGGCGGTATTGGCTTGATGGGAGTTACCGGTAGTACTGGATATACGGGTTTTTCCGGTCAACCAGGTCCAACTGGTGATACTGGAGACATTGGCGTGGCAGGCGCGGTCGGTGCAAGTGGAAGGGACGGGGGTCCTGGTGACACCGGACTTCCTGGACCGATCGGACCGGCCGGATCGCCTGGGAGTCCCGGAGCACCGGGACTAGTTGGTGATACAGGAACAGCTGGATCTACGGGGGCACCTGGCGGTAAGTTGTTTTTGTTGTATCGAGACTTGTTTATGCTGGAGACATTATGTCATTGGGTGGGTGCGCGGCGTCCGTGATTCTCTCCTTCTGCAGTGAAAGCTGATTTGGTTTATCCGCGAACGGTATGAATCATACCTTTGCTGGTTCGTTAAATTTGAGGCCAAACAAGCACTATAATACTACAAGTTGATACTAAGTATTCTGTTGTTAATTAAATATTTTATGTATGACGTAATGTGCGACGTCAGTGATGCACTATGGGTAAAATAAGTGTAAATGATAAAATCTTCGTTGACAGGTTTTGCGATAATTTATTGATAATGCTGCAGGGGCTTACTGTTTCTTGGCCCACCCTATACACACTCACGCGTCTATCCACGAATGGAATCACCTATACTTGTCTGAGCCTTCTCAGCCAAAACTGGTCCTTATTTACCCCAAATTTCCGACCCCAGAAGGATGGAAGGCTGAGTTGGTGAGTACGCTGTCTACCCAAGACCGCTACGTGACAACTGTCACCGTTGTTAGTTGTTCAAGCCGTCGTGCCTCACTGGGCAACTGGAGCGAATCCCGGTCACAACAATACCGGCTATTTTTCCTGGGGTATCTTGTTGACTATCTTGGGTATGTAACCACCACCCAGGTCAACTCAGCCTTGCATCCCTTCGGGGTCGCTAAATCGAGTACCGGCTTCGGCTGGGGTAAAGGCGGGAAAGTCACCTCTGCCGGGTGGCAGGTAACACTGTGTGATCCCATATGGCATGTAATTTCCCGTAGCGGTGAGGTGAAGTTCACAAACTGCTTATACCCTTCATTACCTTTGCCTTTACAAGCCGTGGCGCTAACCGCTGATCCACCGCGTCAGCCCAGTTTTCTGTTTGTCTCAGCTGCTGGTATTTTATTTCATTTCTAAATTTCGGTTGTCAGTATCAATGTTAGTCGATGGCCTGGCCAGATGCCTCTCCAGAATGATCTGCAGATGTTATGTGTGGAGTATAATGGAAAACCGTACTTGTACATACCGGTCACTGTCCTGCGTGGATTGATTGGATTTGTGTGTTGTGTCAAACAGCAACTGGAAGTTCGGGTCTGGACGGTATACAAGGCGGCACTGGCGTAAGTGGTGTGAGAGGTCACACAGGGGTCGAAGGCACTGCCGGTCCTCCTGGAGCAGTGGGAGCCATTGGAGCCCGCGGTGAAACGGGAATGACTGGCTGGACTGGCAGTATAGGTCATACAGGTCTCACGGGTAGTGCTGGACCACCTGGTGCCACCGGACGTACCGGATTTATCGGAGAACCGGGTGCCACTGGTGGGACTGGAGTCCGAGGTGGCACAGGATTGGCTGGGCAGCAGGGATTCCCTGGACCCGCTGGAGACCGTGGACCTTCGGGACCTCCCGGATTACCTGGAAGCGATGGGGCTACTGGTCCAAGTGGGAGTGCCGGCGCACCTGGATCTACCGGTGAGACTGGCGCAAGTGGTCCGGCTGGACCTCCTGGAGTCCAAGGTAGTCCAGGAGATCCTGGAGTGATTGGAACCAGTGGGCCATCTGGTGAGCTGACGATTTCTTTCTCACGTCTGCTGTCGGACGCCAGTCATCTTGTTTAATACCGGCTTATTTCTTAAGATCCACAACTCTGAGAAAGTAGTCATTTATTAGCTAGCTGCATCGAACGCAACTGATGTAGACTATTGCGATTGATGATCCCGGCGTCTGTCAGTCACGTGGCTTCGCTGTGCAAACGCGACTAAACGGATCGAGGTCCTGCTTGGAGTGGAGACTCTTGGAGAACCTAGAAACATTGTATTAGGCGGGAGTTCTGATTTCCCTCGCGTATTCGATGCGACTTTTGCAAAATTACTTTGACAACTTGTTTTTTTGCATAATTGTTTATGCCTCCAGTAGAGGCATTATGTTTTCCGATGTGGACGACGCATGTCTGTGATGCTGTTCGTCTGTACGTCTCGATGATCATTCTACTTCACCAGAGGGCAGCAGCGGCGATGCACGTCGTATTCCCAGCATTGCGTTCCATTCCCCGATTATGGAACGACCTTCCACCTGGACTACGGCGGCCGGGACTTACCTTCGACTCCTTTAGAAAGTCTCTGAAAACCCATCTGTTTGGCGACCGGAGTGCTTAGTGACTCTTTTGAGTATATAGGCGCTATATAAATAAGTTTATCTATCTATCTATCTGTCTGTCTGTCTGTCTGTCTGTCTGTCTGTCTGTCTGTCTATCTGTCTGTCTATCTATCTATCTATCTGTCTATCTGTCATCTCTCTATCTGTCTGTCTGTCTCTGTCTATCTGTCTATTCCATGTAATGCCCTCAGCGAGGGTTTATCGAGCTTTTGGGTTCACATTTGGTATCGGAAAACTAGAATGGCTGGGCTACAATCTGGCAAAGGTCGCATGATGATCGACTAAGTCGTTTGGGCACAATACATCAACATAATTAAACAGACACACAGACAGACACGCAATGCGCCGGGCGGCTAAAACGGCTTTTTCCGCCACTCTGTGGTTGCGATATAAACTTGTGACAATACAGGCGGAGGCATATACGTATCATCAACTGCGTCCTTGTCGTAAACGCTTTGCAGACTGACCACACAAAATGCTGTGCTGCTATGCTGTAGGTATGAAGGGCTTTATGGGTGGCACTGGACAACCAGGAGGTCCAGGCCAGCCAGGAGACACAGGAATTACCGGGATTCTTGGTCCCACTGGAGTCGTCGGCGCTCCTGGACCAGTCGGAGCAACTGGAAATACCGGAAGTCTTGGTGCAGTGGGCGATACTGGTACTGTTGGAGTGGCTGGTGCTGCCGGTGGTACGGGACTCTCCGGATCTGCTGGCGCGTCTGGGGATACTGGTGCTACCGGATTTACCGGAGTTGCTGGACCTGATGGATTACCTGGAGCAACTGGATCGACTGGTGATACCGGGGTGTCTGGGGCTCCGGGTCCTGGCGGTCAGAAAGGCAGTCCGGGACAGGTGGGAGCTTCTGGTTTGCAAGGACCGACCGGATCGGCTGGAAGTCCTGGAGTGGGTGGACTTACAGGACCTGCTGGAGCAACGGGAAGTACAGGTATTATTGATGCTTAATAACGATTTCTACAAGAACATTTAACAGCTTATTACTCACTATCCGTGACTCGAACAGAACATTTTTAGTTGACGAGATGCACAACTGTAGCAATTCTATTTTTAAAATAATATGTCAGCCCCTCAACTCGAATTTCTTGCAATGTTGTCGTTTGGAGACCAAGTACCAAAACACGAAAAACTCATGTAATTGAGCTACTACTGCCACCGAAATCTGTGAAGTATGAAACCAGTCAAGCTGAAGTAAATCAGACTAAATATATATTCTTTGTCAGTCCGGTCTCCATTCTCACTTTCGTCTTCTGAGGGTCAATAAAATCCATTCCAAGATAGGGGCTTACTCTTTCCATAAGATTTTAGAAAGTCAATTTCTCTGGCGATGCGGACGAAATGTAAACGCAATCATTCTGACTGCTTGCCCTAATTACACGACATCACCAGTCACGTGACTGAAATTTTCAAGCAAGCGAGAGAAAACCTAATACTACACTAACGACAAAACGAATTCATTCTTCACTTAGGAGACGTAAACTAGCACTGAACAAATTGGGCAGGTTTTTTGTGCACCACCCTGTGTTTTATTTCATTATAGTGTGATGTGTGTATACATACACATGTGTACAAAAGAAATTTTTAAAGTAACCAAAGTAAAAACCCTAAGGACCACTAAAAAGAAAAATGTAGTCGTGGAAATGATATAGAAAGCAAAAACGTTTTCAGTTTCCGGCAGAATGATGTCAGTAACACACAGTCAGTAATGTCGTGTGGCAGACTGTTCCAGAGCGTCGGACCGGCAGCAGCGAACGCTCGGTCGCCAACAATCCGACAATGGGTGGTTTTGTCATGTGACAAAATGTTAAAACTGGCCCCATGGGCTTAAAACATGCTTAGATGGGATTAGTGATATATTTCCAGTGACACTGAACTCGATGTATGAGGGCCGTGCCGCAGTTCTCTCCCTCGCCCTTAACTTCCACAAAGTAGAAATTTGGTCTACTCATCGTAGCTGAGTGGGTCGGGATCGTGTCTCCCTGGCACGGGATTGAACCCGTGACCTCCTGCGCTAACCACTATATCACCGGTACAATGCCACAAGCCGTATATACGTTGAATGAGTGTGTTACATTGTGCTAGGTGATACTGGTTCTTCTGGAGCGACTGGCGTTGCCGGATCAACAGGTGTAAAAGGACTTCGTGGATCAACCGGATCTGTTGGATTACCTGGTACTGTGGGATCAGCGGGGCGTCCTGGTGCTACCGGAATGACCGGGGCTACTGGCAGTGCAGGCTCACCGGGATCGGACGGTGCTCCGGGAGTTCCTGGAGGGACTGGTGAAACTGGCAGTCAGGGACCCGCTGGATCCCTTGGCGTCCCAGGTGATACTGGCAGCCGTGGTCCGCCGGGACCTGATGGGACTGGTGGGTTTCCCGGATCTGTTGGTATGACTGGAGAGGTTGGAGCATCTGGTGTGGCGGGTGATCGGGGACTGATTGGCGTTACTGGTGTACGAGGAGCAACTGGGGGTACAGGTACGTGTTGTGGTGTTGTTGGTACTGTTAACCAGTTCAGTTCAGGGGTTTCAGGAGCTCTACACGATGGATCAGAATCTGCCCCGATTTCATCCTGTAATGTGGGCGTTCTTCTGTCTGTCTGTCTGTCCGTTTATCTGTCGTCTACGCGGGCGCGCTGTTCTATTACGGATGAACGGATCAAGGTCCTGCTTGGGGTTGAGACTCCTGTGGACCCAAGAAACATTGTGTTAGATAGAGTTTCCCTTTCTGCACAGCGAGGGGGATTGGGTTCGATCATCATCATCATCATCATCATAGACATTTTTAAAGTGGCCTAAACAGTAAACCTATTACAAGGACCACTGTTCCGGAGGGGGGAAATAATGACTAGAAAAGGGAAATGTACAAGTGAGCTATTAAAGCTATTCGATGCGGCCTTCGGCAAATTACTTTGTCTATCTGTTTTCTATACTCAGGCACAATGGCTTATATAGCAGGTTAGGCTACCGCCCAACGTGTGATAATTCACTTTGCTGACAGTCGCAGGCAGACTCCGGGGCTGGCATAGTAGACTTTCTCTGTTTCCTGGCTGAATGTTGTAAATGGCAAGGTATCGAGCGGTTTGTTTTAAGTCTTTTGTGTTTTCATGACAGTTATTTGATGTTTTACTTCATCACTCAGTTCTGGTTGTCTGTTAGTTCAGCTGCAGCAAGTCGTATGTATGCCAGTCGACCCGAGGTCGTGTGACACTCGACCCGAGGTCATGTGACAGTAGAAACTACATTAAATCCAAGACCTGAGTTGTGGGGAAACACTTCCTGGAAGTGGAGCCACGCTTCACGTGGTTGACTTTTTCTGACGCTCGCGTGTTTATGATTTTTTTTCGTAAGTCGCTTGACATCCAGCCTTCTTCTCGTTCACGCCATTACATTCATCTCAGTTCATCTTCTGTGTCATCACATTCACTGTCTATCACTCCTTCACTCTTTCGTTCTAACCTGAAAACTTACCTTTTCAGAAATCTTTTCCACCTTAATTAATTTTACCTTCTCGTCCGGACTGACTTTGCGGATTTTGTCATATGTTTCGACGGTTGGATTAGATTACGTGTGGTAGACTAAGCTTGCTTATAGTCAACTTCTGATGATGCACATATTATTTTACCGACGCCCATGATTTCATGTCTATTCGTCTTGCTGTATGCTGTCTCTCCGTGTGTCTATGTTTGTTAGGATTCCCTGGAGTTCTGGGCGCACCTGGAGTCCAAGGACCTCAAGGTGACGTCGGTCTAACTGGAGCTACTGGTCCTGCAGGTTTTCCTGGTCCCAGCGGGGCAACCGGAGTTACCGGTCCACCTGGAAGAACTGGAGTACTTGGTCCTGTTGGCCCAACCGGTCCCACTGGGGCAGTGGGCAGTTCAGGACCTCGAGGTGCTACTGGAGCTAGTGGAGCAATGGGACCCAGTGGACCTCTGGGAGCCACCGGTATCCAGGGGATTGCTGGAGGGACAGGATTTTCTGGAGAGCCGGGATTACCAGGAACACAGGGTGATACAGGAACGACCGGTGAAACTGGTGCTCCAGGGTCACAAGGAGCTACCGGGCAAATTGGCTTGCCAGGGCCTCGTGGTACAGAAGGTGTTGTTGGTGCAGCAGGAACCCAGGGTGACACTGGAGCTACAGGTCCGGTAGGTAGTACTGGCCTAATGGGATTTACTGGAGAGGATGGTCTGCCTGGTCCGGCCGGAGTTCAAGGTCCTTCTGGTATACCGGGGCCACGCGGTCCTCAAGGCGTTACTGGTTCCACTGGTGCCAGTGGTGCTACTGGATTTACCGGTAGTTCTGGTTTAGCAGGGCTCCCAGGACCCACTGGAGTGGACGGCCCACTTGGGGCTACTGGATCAAGTGGCCCGGCTGGCGCTGTGGGTTTCACTGGACCGTCGGGGCCTTCCGGTCAACCTGGAGTCATTGGAGCAACTGGAAATACCGGAGAAATGGGATTTACTGGACAACCAGGATTATTTGGGACTGGAGGGCCCGTTGGAAGTCCTGGAGCAGCAGGAGAAAAGGGAGATACTGGAATGGCGGGATCACAGGGACAGGCTGGATCAACTGGACCGAGGGGTACTTCTGGAGACACTGGTATGTCAATTGATGAAGCGCTGCTATTAGTCCAGTTGGCCACAGCTGAGTTGAACTATTAATGTAAGCAATCTGAAACTTGTGCATCTGTCTGTTGACCAGGGTGACACTGCCAGCCACAGAGACTTGTCTTGCAGGGCAAACTCTGGTAACACGCTGCAAACTAGGTCACTCTGACCTAGTTTACCAGGTTTGTAGGTCAGCGTAAACGCATATACACGGCACATATGAGGCGCATTCACGTTATTGGCATTGACATCCGCTACCAGCTGAACTTCACTGCCCATGGTGTGCGTCTTTTGGTTACAGTTACTTTGTGTACAAATGTGCTTTGCGTCAATCAAATAAATGTCATTGTCCTGAAGTGACCTCAGACGGTCTGTCCAGTGCGACATTCAACCGCCCAGCAAGATAGTAATTACCTGCGCCCCCAGCTATGCTGGAAGCTGGTATTGTTCTCGGCGGCGTCTCTCTGTGTGCGTGTGTGTCTGTTTGCACAAAATCTCGAAAACTAAAATCGCCGCAACTTGGTAGGAATATGTCCAGGCTTGTTAATATCGATGGACCGAATATCGCCGATATTTTATCGCCGATACTTGAGCGTCGATAAAGCCATCGGCAATACTTTTGAAAAAAGGTGTCGATAGACGTATCGGCGATACTTTTTTGGCTTGAAATAACGATAAAATTGCCGATATTTTTGGGCAACGTGTGAACTTAGTTTACTGAACGAGGTGGGTCGCTAATGTTCAAATGCTTTGAACTAAGTGTGGCGCGAATTGATGTCTCATCAGCCGCCTCTACGTGTGTCGCGCTGCAGGGCAGCAGTGCCCTAATAACTCTATTGGACGTCTTAATGGGAGCTCCGACTTCCTGTGTAAGTGATGCTATCGCATCCCGTCGCGGGGATTACGCCGCGCAGTGCACAATAGCCAGCATCAGCAGCTGTCGCTCAACCGGCGAGATTTCGATTCGCTGGTCGTGGGTGGCCGTCGACTGCGACTTTTACACACAGGTCGGCCACCAGAAAAGTACGAGGAACTACTGTAGGCGCTATGAGTTCAGATTACCGATGAATAATGTATCGGTAAAAGTACCGGTAAAATATCGGTGATAACTTTAGAAAAAGATATGCCTATATCG
>Ga0126335_1002473_pt1 | contig 11081 bp, 10 predicted proteins | sample OlaspJWI45metaG_FD_108409 | JGI IMG/M metagenome (GOLD analysis project Ga0126335, IMG submission 108409) | Marine gutless worms symbiont microbial communities from Oahu, Hawaii - Olavius sp. 1 OAHU.JWI-45 metaG | ecosystem: Host-associated > Annelida > Digestive system > Unclassified | place... | reverse complement strand
GGGTATTCTTCCAGTCACCATAATCCGCTGGCAAATCCCGCCACGGCCCACCGATGCGCAAAATCCACAATACCCCATTGAGAAAGCGTCTGTTATCGTGGGCGATACGACCCCATCCACCAGACCGGCCGAGCAGATGCGGTTCAAGCAAGGTCCAGACGTGATCTGATATGTCATGGCGGTGGTAAGACTCCGTCATCTTTATTTTCTTTTTTCAGTTAAGTTACGGAAAACCATATGTAACAAATCCTATCTTTTGACGACAGTATCCAATGATTTATCCACCACCACTCGCCATCCCTGGCAACTGGATTCCGGCACTCCCTGCCGGAATGACGAGGCACAGGTCGGCAGACTTCACCACTTAGAGTTTACCCACTACCCCTTGCAGATATGGGGCAGTGGCCACATGGATTCACAACTCCCGGGTCGCCAGAAACCGAATCTCCGGCCAGCGTTCCTCGGTGAGATTCAGGTTGACCTGGGTCGGGGCCAGATAGACCAACTGCCCGACCCCGTCCTCCGCCAGATTCTCGTAGGCCCTGTCCCGAAACCGCGCCAGCAGTTCTTGGTCTCCGCAATCGACCCACCTGGCGGTCCGGATCGTTACCGGCTCCACGATTGCCTCCACCCCGTACTCGTCCTTGAGCCGATAGGCAGCCACGTCGAATTGGAGGATCCCGACGGCCCCCAGGATCATGTCGTTGTTCTTGAGCGGTCGGAACACCTGGGTGGCACCCTCCTCGCTGAGCTGGAGTAGCCCCTTGTGCAGGGCCTTCATACGCAGAGGGTCCTTGAGCACCAGGCGCCGGAACAGCTCCGGGGCGAAGAAGGGGATACCCCCGTACTTCAAATCCTCCCCTTCGGTAAAGGTATCCCCGACCTGGATGGTCCCGTGGTTATGCAGCCCGATGATGTCGCCGGGCCAGGCCTCCTCGACACGGCGACGCTCATCGGCCTGAAAGGTGATGGCATCGGCGACCTGGACCCACTTTCCGGTACGCACGTGGCGCAGCTTCATCCCTTTCCGGTAGTTGCCGGAACAGACCCGCAGGAAGGCAATGCGATCACGGTGGGCCGGGTCCATATTGGCCTGGATCTTGAAGACGAAGCCGGTGAATTTCTCCTCGGAGGGCGTGACCTCCCGTTGCAGGGTCACCCTGGGCCGGGGCGGCGGTGCGTACTCAGCAAAGGTGTCGAGTAGCTCCCTGACCCCGAAATTATTGATGGCCGAGCCGAAAAAGACCGGGGTCTGACTCCCCGCCCGATAGGCCACCGGGTCCAGCGGGTGACTCGCCCCCCAGATCAGCGCCAGCTCCTCGCGCAGCTCCGCGGCCTGATTTCCCAAAAGCTCATCCATACGTGGATTATCGATCCTCGCGATGACCTCGCCGGCGGCGATCTTGCCGCCGTGGCGGGCGCTGAACAGGTGGGTCCGATCCGTGCGCAGGTCATAGACACCCAGGAACCGCTTGCCGATGCCGATGGGCCAGGTCACGGGGGCGCATTGGATCTTCAGCACCCGTTCGATCTCGTCCAGGATCTCGAGGGCATCCCGGCCCTCCCGGTCGAGCTTGTTGACGAAGGTAAGGATAGGGGTATCCCGCAGCCGGCACACATCCATCAGCTTAATGGTGCGCTCCTCCACGCCCTTGGCCACGTCGATCACCATCAGGGCCGAGTCCACCGCCGTAAGGGTGCGGTAGGTATCTTCCGAGAAATCCTCGTGGCCCGGCGTATCCAGCAGGTTGACGGTGGCTTCGCCGTAGGGGAACTGCATCACCGAAGAAGTTACCGAGATGCCGCGTTGCTTCTCCAGCTCCATCCAGTCGGAAGTCGCATGGCGCGCGGCCTTGCGGCCCTTGACGGTACCCGCCAGCTGGATGGCGCCGCCGAACAGCAGTAGCTTCTCCGTCAGGGTCGTCTTACCCGCGTCCGGGTGGGAGATGATGGCAAAGGTACGCCGCCGGGAGAGTTGCGTTTCGAGACGGGTCATGGGATAGCTGAACTTCCGGGAAAGGATGCGGATTGTACCCTAACTCCGGTTTCCCGGAGATGCGGTGTCCGGTTTCGGCATATTTACGCAACCTGGGACCCAAGGTATTTCCGACCAGCGGCGGATCGGTTCCGCTCTCCCGGTAAACGATTGGCGGAAGACAGACGATACTGCTACTTGACATATCCGGTCACCCATCTCATCGAGCCCGGTATCGGCCATTTATGAACACCGCCCAAGCCGAGAGCCATCCACCGCAAATACCGGCCGGTCACCCTGTCCGGCCCCTGCGGCTTTCGCATCTCTATGTCGATAACTTCAAGTCGCTGGTCGATTTCCGGCTTCCGCTTGCCGGATTCTCGTGTTTGATCGACCTGAACGGATCGGGGAAATCGACCGTACTACAGGCCGTCGACTTCATATCGCGACTATTCAAAGGTCAGGTTTCACGCTGGCTGAACCAACGCCAGTTGAGGCCCGCGGATCTGAACTCCAAGCTTACTGGGAAGAGCAATATAGGTTTTAGGATTGAGCTTGCACGGGAAAGCGAGGTGTTTGTCTGGACAGGCAACTTCAATCGGACCTCCCTGAAATGCACACAGGAATCGTTAACAATCAACGGCCATCCCGTCTTTGCAGTAAAGGAAGGACATTACGGGCCCATGGACGGGCAGGGTGATTGGGTACGCACGAGGATAGCGTTCGACTATGAGGGTTCCGTCCTATCTCAGCCATGACCGTTATCTGTATCGACTGGGACATTTGCTAGAAAATGCCTTTTTGCATCTCAAGCGGTGGCGGAGAATTGCGACACGTTATGCAAAAAATACCGATTCATTTGTCGCGTCGGTACAAATTCGATGCTTGATATTATGGGCCAATATCTTATGATGACACTATCTATAGAAGCCGTCCGGTACGCAGGATTTTTGTCTTTTCTGAATTTCCGACGCTCGACCACGCCCTGACCAAACCGACAAACACTCGTCACAACAAAAAATCCTGTTAATCTTATCTTATGAGTGGTTGGTATCAGGATGATGTCAACAACCCCTGGTAGCTGAGGTGGGTCAGATGTCCAACTTCGAGACCATCGGCATCATCGGTAAGCAGGACGAGGCCCCCAAGGTGTGGGGAACCCTCGACCGGTTGGTCAAGTGCCTGCGCGCCTGGAGACGCGAGGTCTTCTTCGACGATGTGAGCGGGGCCAAGGTCGCGGCGCCCAGGGAGCATATCGTGAGTCTCAGGGAGATGGGCCGGTGCTGTTCCCTGGTGATCGTGGTCGGCGGCGACGGCACCTTGCTCCATGCCGCCCGCACCATGGCGGAGTTCCAGGTACCCCTGGTGGGAATCAATCTGGGACGTCTCGGCTTTCTGGCCGACGTATTACCGCAGGAGATCGAGACCAGCATCGAGCGTATCCTCGCCGGCGAATACGAGGAAGAGCCCCGCCATATGCTGGAGGCGCGGATCAGCGGCGAATCGACGGAGACGGACACGTGCCTGGCCCTCAACGATGTGGTGGTCCACCGCTGGAACCCGGCGCGGGTGATCGAGCTCGAGACCTATATCGGAGGCATCTTCGTCAACGCCCAGCGCTCCGACGGCATCATCGTCGCCACCCCGACGGGCTCTACCGCCTATGCCTTGTCCGGGGGCGGCCCACTGTTGCATCCGGCCCTGGATGTGCTGGCGGTGGTCCCTATCTGTCCCCACACTCTGAGCAATCGGCCGCTGGTGGTTGCCGGCGACAGCCACATCGAAATCCGCATTGGGGAGCAGGATCGGGACCAGGTCCGGGTCACCTGCGACGGGCTCACGGCCTCGCAACTCGAATCCCCTACTCGGGTCTTCATCGACAGGGCCCCCTGGCCCGCCCGCCTGCTCCATCTCAAGGGACACGACCACTACAAGCTCCTGCGCGCCAAGCTGGGTTGGGGGGGACGTCCTCCATGTCAATCACCCTGAACCGGAGACAATTCCCATCAGACTGTTGACATCAACGTCGTGCCGACTGCTAATTAGGACAAGATTGACAGGATTATTTTTCTTAAATAAAAATTATAAGACCTTGTTAATCCTGGAAATCCTGTACCATTAGGAGACAAGTCCGCCTAGCTCCCACGCTCCGGCGTGGGAGCAGATCTCGACGCTCCAGCGTCACCACGCCAGGCCGCTGGAGCGGCCAAAGTGGCGTTCCCACGCTGGAACGTGGGAACAAGCAAAATTAGTAAGTCAGTTTTTAGACAGTCTCTTATAAAGTTTTATACTGCCACATCGACTTTAGTATTTGCGACCATTTGCGTTTATTTGCGGCTAAATTTTTCATGGAGATCCTGCTCGCTCAAATGTTATCGGTAGTCGAGAGCATCCCTACCAGTACCCTGTTTCACCTTAATTTTCCGTAAGGAACGCCCTCCGTGGCGTTCCGGGATTGGTGCAGGTTTCATAAACATGAAGATTAAGGTGAAACTAGTAGTCTGTCAGTAAACTAATGTTGTAAATTTCTTATCGATAAGACCATGATTTTTTTATCAATCTCGAACGATTATATCCATCAATAGATAGTTGACAGACTACTAGCTTCACCGCCCACCCGCCCCCATGCTGACCCACATCTTGGTCAAGGATCTGGCGATCGTCAGTGGCCTCGAGCTGGACTTCGAGGCCGGCATGACGGCACTCACCGGCGAGACGGGGGCGGGTAAATCCATCCTCATCGACGCCCTGGGACTGATGCTAGGGGACAAGGCCGATGCCCAGCTGGTGCGCGCCGGTTGCGAGCGGGCGGAGATCATCGCCGGGTTCGACCTGCAGGCCTGCCCCGCGGCGCGGGACTGGCTCGCCGGCCAGGACCTGGATGCAGGCGACGACTGCTTGGTGCGTAGACTCCTCCTGCGTCAAGGGCGCTCCCGGGCCTATATCAACGGCCACCCGGCCACCGGGGCCCAGCTGCAGAGCCTGGGCGAGCACCTGGTCGATATCCATGGCCAGCACGCCCATCAATCCCTGCTCCGAGCGGCACACCAACGGGACCTGCTCGACGACTACGGCGGTATGAGCGCCCGCGCGGCCCAGGTAACCGACCTGTATCGGACCTATCGCAAGCACGACCAACGGTTGGATCGCCTGCGGGCCGAGAGCGTCGATCGGGCCGCGCGCCTGGACCTGTTGCGCTACCAGGTGGAAGAACTCGCGGACCTGGATCTGGACGCCGCCGCGATCCGCGCCCTGGACCAGGAACAGAAACGGCTCGCCAACCTGGGGGAGCTCCAGGGCACCACCGGCCGTCTGCTGCAACGGCTGTACGAAGGCGAGCCCTCTCTGCACGCCGAGCTCGGCCACGCCGGTGCCGATTTGGAGACCCTCAGCGACCTGGATGCACGCCTGTCCGCGACCCGCGAGCTGGTGGAAGGTGCCGCCATCCAGGTCGAGGAAGCGGCGGCCAACCTGCGCCGCTACCTGGACGAGCTGGACCTGGACCCAGGGCTTCTGGAGCAGGTCGAGCAACGCCTCACCCAGGTCCACGACCTAGCCCGCAAGTATCGGGTGCCCCCGGACCGGATTCCCGACACCCTCCAGACCATGCGCGAGGAGCTGGACACCCTGGAACGTGACGACATAGCCCTAGAGACCCTAGCCGGAGAGCGCGACCAGGCGCGCGCGGCATTCCTCACCGCCGCCGAACAGCTCAGTGACGCCCGTTCCCAGGCCGCGCACAAGCTCTCCGAGACGGTCACCAAGACCATGCAGGGGCTCGGGATGGGCGGCGGACGCTTTGCGGTGGAGGTCACCAGGGTCCAGCCTGAGGCGGCCACTGCCCAGGGACTCGACCGGGTAGAGTTCCTGGTCGTCGCCAACCCGGGCCAGCCCATGCAACCCCTGGCCAAGGTGGCCTCCGGAGGCGAGCTGTCCCGGATCAGCCTCGGCCTCCAAGTCGCCACCGCCGAGTGCGGCGCGGTGCCGACCCTGGTCTTCGACGAGGTCGATGTGGGAATCGGCGGCGGCGTGGCCGAGATCGTCGGCGACCTGCTGCGTACCCTGGGCGGGGCGCGCCAGGTTCTCTGTGTCACCCACCTGCCCCAGGTAGCGGCCCAGGCCCACAACCATCTCCTGGTCCGCAAACTGACCCACGACGGCCAGACCTACACCGCCATCGAGAACCTGGGAGCGGCGGAACGCGTGGACGAAGTGGCACGCATGTTGGGAGGCCGGGAGATTACCCGCAAGACCCTGGACCACGCACGGGAGATGATCGAGCGTTCTCAGCGTTGAATCCGAAACAGGAACCGATCATGTAGTGGGCTGTGCTCACCGATGACTCACCCAGCGGTAATGAAATCGCGGCAGAAGAACCCTCCGCATCCCGGTGCACTGCTCCGCGAGGATGTGCTTGCACCGCTGGGTCTGTCGGTCAAAGAGGCCACCGCACGCCTCGGTATGTCTCGGATCGCGCTGTCGCGCGTGCTCAACGGCCATGCCGCCATCAGCCCGGACCTGGCCGTGCGCCTGGCTCGCCATACAGGCCAAATACGACCTGGCCTAAGCGATGCGACATGAACAGCCGCCGGTACACCCCTTGCAGGAAGTTACGGCTTGACACAAGACCCCTATTCAATGGAAAGACCTCAGCCCGTAAGCTGTGGGTATCGTTCCTCAACCCAACCACAGGCTCATTGAATCAGGCAGAAAGGGAGCGGCCCCTGCGTCTGAGTTTCTATAGGGTATTTCGGGCCGAGCGAGAAGATCTCTCCCTGCGGTCGAGATGACAAGCGGGGTGGATTGTCATTTCGTGCGCGGCGAGAAATCCTTGTCCCGACAGAGGAGACATCTTATGCCCAAACAATACTGCTGCTGCGAACCAACTGCGACCGATTTGCGTTGATTCGCGTTCATTTGAGGAAAAAAATGATGATTCATGGGGTTGACTATGTAACGCCGCACGGAATCCGAAGAAAATTCGGAGTAACTCCTTCAGATCGGCGAGGTGGATGGGTAGTGCTTACACATCATGACCGACTTTTCTTGTTACCGCTCCTGGTGATGAAATCGGATCAGTCGGATATGGTCGGTTTCTGAGGATCGAGGTGAAAATTAATGCAAATTGCCAATCCCATCTACGATGTCGTATTCAAATATCTTTTGCAGAATAACGAGATCGCCATCCTGATCCTTTCGACCATCCTGGATGAGGAGATCATTGCGTTGGATTTGCTTCCCCAGGAGACTTCCGTGGCATTGGAAAATCGTTCGTTCACCGTGTATCAGCTGGATTTTTCCGCCCGGATAAAAACCCGAAACGGCGCGATTAAACATGTCGTCATCGAGATCCAAAAGGCCAAGTTCGCCGCCGACATCATGCGCTTTCGCCGTTATCTGGGGGAACAATACAAGCAAGGATACATGCTCGAAGGAAGCGGCAAGGTCCAAAAGGCGATCCCCATCATCAGCATCTATTTCCTGGGGTATCAGCTGGAGCATGTGAATGTGCCGGTCATCAAGGTCCTCAGAAACTACTATGACGCCGCCACCGGCCAAACAATCTCCGAGCGGGAGGAATTCATCGAGAGCCTGACCCACGACAGCTTCGTGATCCAGATTCCCTACCTGGGTCCGGAGCGCAAAACAGCGGTGGAACGACTCCTGGCCGTCTTCGACCAACAGCTGAGGGTTTCAAGTGATGCGCATGTCCTAAACATCGACGAGGATGCCTATCCGGAAGAATATCGGCAGGTCATCCGCTGGTTGAATCGGGCCATCTCGGAGCCGAAGATCAGACAGACCATGGATGTGGAGGATGATATTCTGGCGGAGCTGGAGGGTATGGAAAGGCAGCTCGCGGGCATGGAGAGGGCCCTCGAAGAGAAGGACAAAGCCCTGGAAGAGAAGGACAGGGCTCTCGAGGAGAGTGCCAGAACCCTGGAAGAAAAGGACAAACTGATTGCGGAGCTGCGACAAGTGCGATGATATGACTCGGTTCCGATTCAACACCTGAGGGACAGCTTGCCGACAGGTCAGCACGGTCCGCCGGTGGCTTCCTCAAACACCGGATCGACCGCACCCCGTTCACGATCAACAGGGTCCTCACCGAGTTTGTCGATTGCCATTTCGGGCGGAGCGAAAAATCTTGTGCCTGAACAACACTGTTACGGTGAATCAATTTTGACCGATTTGCGTTCGTTTTCGGCAAAAAATAATCGTCAATAGGGATAATAGAATTGCCCGTCGTCCTACTGACCGATGCACTCATCTATCTGCTGCTCGTACTGGCACTGGGGTTTGCCCTCTATGCCGCGCGTCACGAGCACCTACGAGCACCCTGGCGGCGGGTCGGGCGCAGCCGGGTCGGAGTGTCGGCCCTGGTTATCCTCGGCCCCTATGTGGTCATCGGCCTGTTGGACAGCGTGCATTTTCACCCTCGGGAGGAGGACTCGGTCGATTCAGACACGGCGGTGTATTCACCGGAGATCCTGAGCCTCCTGGATCTGTGGCTGACGCCCTTGCGCGAGCACCAGGAGAAGACCTACTCCGCACCCTTCGCGACCCATCTCTACGCCAAGGAGCGCCGGGAGCTGCCCGACGGCCAGGTGACTCGAGACTACCCGCGCCTGCAATGGGGCGGGCGTCACCTGGCCGATCCGTACCAGGATCGGCTCCCCGATATCGCCTGGAACGCCCTGCGTGGTCTGCTCATGGGCCTGATCTGCTGGCTGTTGGTCGCCGGGTTGCTGCTGTGGTTCCAGGCGCGGCGCATGGGCGAGGGCTTGCGACAGACCTGGATGCTGGCTTGGGCGGGCCGTACCTCCGTTCCCTGGCGAGCGGCCCTGCTGACTCTGGGCATCATGTTGATTCTGGGCTTTGTCGCCGGAGCGCTGGCGGGCAAGTACCACATCCTGGGTACCGACAAGGTGGGGGAGGACGTCTTCTACCAGAGCCTCAAGGGTGTCCGCACCGGCCTGGTCATCGGCACCCTGACGACCCTGGTCATGCTGCCCGCGGCCATTCTGCTCGGCATCATGGCAGGCTACTTCCGGGGCCTGGCGGACGACATCATCCAATACCTCTATACCACCCTGAGCTCGATACCCGGTGTACTCCTGATCGCCGCCGCCATCCTCATGCTCCAGATCTACATGAGCAATCACGAGCAGGACTTCGCCAGCCTGGTGGAACGGGCCGATCTGCGACTGCTGTTCCTGTGCATCATCCTCGGCATGACTAGCTGGACCGGCCTGTGCCGACTGCTGCGCGGGGAGTCCCTCAAGCTGCGCGAGGTCGACTATGTGCAGGCGGCAGTGGCCCTGGGCGTGAGCCATGCCACCGTTATCGGTCGCCATATCCTGCCTAATGTCCTGCACATCGTGCTGACTACCCTGGTACTCGATTTCAGCGGCCTGGTACTGGCCGAGGCGGTGCTCTCCTATATCAGCATCGGCGTCGATCCCACCATGGACAGCTGGGGCAACATGATCAACGGCGCGCGCCTGGAGCTGGCGCGAGAGCCGGTGGTCTGGTGGTCACTGACCGCGGCCTTTCTGTTCATGTTTACCCTGGTCCTGTTCGCCAACCTGTTCGCGGACATCGTGCGGGATGCCTTCGATCCGCGGTTGCGGGATGCGAGTTGAACCACACAGGCGCGGAGGATACAAAGGGTAGGATGTGGTAAGCCGCCAGGCGCGTCCCGCACTTAGCGGCGAACCGCATCGGTTATCAGCTACCAGTCGCCGGCTACCAACTATTTTGAACCACAGAGACGCAGAGCACACAGATGCTAACTCACTTTGAACAACTGCTGAAGCGTAGCGACTACCCCCCTGCGGTCGTTTTCCGCCAATGCGCCCGCCTTGCGGATCACCAATCGATGATCTAGCGTAAACAGTTTCATGCGCACTACGGAGGCAGATGGCAGACCCGCTGAATCTAGATCTTCAATTTCCACATCCAGCGGCCAGTCAGAGTTCCTGGCACTGGTGATCATCGCCAGCACTGACTGACCTACCTGTTTGTTGAATGCCTTCGCATCGGATAGCACCAGAGCAGACCGTCGTTTCGTGGTTGATCGGTCTGTAAAGGGAAAGGGTACCACGATCACATCAAAGGCCTCAAAGATCACGATAAGCTTCCTCATCGGCCTCTGATGCCCACTCATTCAGGGTATCTTCCAGGCTTTGGGTAAACGCAAGATCCGGAGGGCGGGCCTTGCGAATATGAACATCTTTATCCTTGATGTCGAAGGCAATTACATCACCGGCTTCCAGATAGAGTAGGCGCCGCACCGTATCGGGTATTGTTGTCTGGTACTTTTCCGTCAGTTTACTTGTGGCCATACGCATGATTAGATCTCCATAATTGTAGATTCACGGAGTAAAAGTTCTGAATATGGTGAAACGTGCGTTCAAACTATAGGTAGAGTAAATTTTGGAATTCTATTCGTTGTTTACACGAAACGTGAAAATGAAGAAGGGATCGCTGTAAGCCTCTTGTCCACCTATACCGAAGTCCACGACTCCACACCCTTGATCACGGAATTAGATGGGACTTATTTACACTAACATCGATCTGAAGAATCCAAGAGATTCCTCGCTTAGGCCGATAACGGTCAAAGCGCTGATCGATACAGGAGCCATTACCCTCTGTATACCGGAACATGTTGCCGTCCAATTCAGATTGGATGAGTTGGAAAAGAGGGAAGTCAAAACCGCGGATGGGAAATCACATCTTATTCCCTATGTAGGTCCGTTACAAATCAGGTTTGAAACCGAAGTTGTTTTACCGGTTCCTTGGTGATCGGTAATTCGGTTTTATTGGGATCCGTGCTCCTGTAGGATATAGATCTGATTATCAACCCGAGGTCTCAGGAAGTTACCGTCAATCCCGATAGTCCAAATATACCTTCAGCAATCGTTATGCATCTGACAAGCCAATGCCATTAAGAGTCTATCCTAATTGGTCTAGCAGATGGTCTTATCGATAATAAATTTACATCATTAGTTTACTGACAGACTACTAGTTTTCGCCATACGATAATGGCACAGACAAACTGAAGAACTGCTACAGATTATGCGTGTTCAAATCCGACCTTGTC
>Ga0126335_1002472_pt1 | contig 11085 bp, 11 predicted proteins | sample OlaspJWI45metaG_FD_108409 | JGI IMG/M metagenome (GOLD analysis project Ga0126335, IMG submission 108409) | Marine gutless worms symbiont microbial communities from Oahu, Hawaii - Olavius sp. 1 OAHU.JWI-45 metaG | ecosystem: Host-associated > Annelida > Digestive system > Unclassified | place... | reverse complement strand
TGATTTGAGCGACACTGCGTCAGACTTAAGTTTAACAGATAGGCTATTTGAATGATAATACTGTCAGTGCACTGTGACTGTGTTATGTTTTACGTACTTCCAGTCTTCCAGCTAAAACTAATTATAATTCTAATTAATTAGGAATCAACTAATGCTAATTCTAATTAATTAGCTATTAACTTGTGCTAATTCTAATTTTAATTAATTAGCATTTTCAGCTAACTAATTCAAATTCTAATTTTTAGAACATGTGCCAATTAGTCCCATCTCTGCTTGGGCTGGAGGTGTTTGGTGGGAGGCCCCCACCCTAAATCCGTCCCTGTGTCCCTAGTATACTGGCTTTGAGAACGGAAAAATATGAGTTTTCTCGCTCCTGCCCCCAGGAAACCTTTTGCGCTTAAAACCATCTTAGGATCTCCAAAGATGAGCTACCTTGAGAATTTGTACACGATGGTACTGCCGGTTCCCGAGTTACAAGCGAACAGACAGACAGACAGACTTACAAAGAAAGTTCTACTAGACCAGACCACACCTCACGCATTCTCTGTCGTCTATCATCGGCCTCTGTCTGTCAGTCTGTCTGTCACACCACCAGTGTCCACGGCCCGGGAACAAGGCTTGTGTGAACCGCGCACCCGTGTTCACAGGCTGTGTCGGAGAAAAGCGCAATCCTTTTGCCAACACTCCGCCGATTTTGTAGTGAGGATTCGATTCAATATATTTTTTTCCGATTCAATACGATGTCGATGTGTAATGAATGCGAATGCATAAAAACAGCGTAACCGATTCGACTAAACGCTTCTTCACACGCAGTGTGCTGCCAGAGTCATCGTGTTTGGCTGCTATACGAAATAAAACCACTATATTCAATTCGAAATGTTCGTTGCGCCATTCTAGTTTTAATTCTCTCCAGTGTCATTTTAGCAAACTATAAAACAGTGGATGTATATCTAAAAATCGGCATTCAGCAATTTCAGGCGGCGGACAAGCACCAAATCCCGTGCAGCGAGCGAGTAGAGTGTGGGGGTGCGTTCGCAAGATCACGGCGGGCCCAGCCGTGCTACAGTCTTATAGGCGCGACAATTCATTCCTATAATGACAAATGGAAGATTCGACCCTGCGTAACTTTGTACCCCCTCTGGGCCCCTCAACCGATTATTACCAAACTTGGCACGATTGATTACTTCCGGGACTTCTACCCACATGCTGAGCTTTGTTAAATTTCGTTGGGTGGGGACTTCCCCCCCAAATAGATTAAATATATCACTTTCTGTGACTTGTTGTATACCTTTCCTTTATTCGTGCTAGCGGCAAAACCCGACGACGGACCTGGACGACCCTGGCTCAAAACGCGTGTCTCTGCGCAAGAATGTGCCTATTAAGGGTCTAGACCAAAAATGTGTAACCCCTTCCCCCTATTCCCCAAATTTTGCAAATTTTGCATTACGAAAGCTGTTTTTCGCTCCAAACACGCATAAATCTCACCGCAAGTGCCACCAAATTTCGTATTTGAATAGGAAATAGACTATGAAAATTTCGAATTTGCAGTTAAAAATTTGACCGGAAGTAGAAAAAATGACCCTTTTTGCGCATCGCCAAAATTTTACGTCCTATAGAAAATCGGGCACAGGGAGCTTAAATCTGGCGTCAAACTTTAAACCGGAAGTAGATATGTGGCCGTTTCTGCGCACGTGCAGTAGGCAATTGACCAAAAATGGCTGAAAACGTGGTTCAATTGCCAAAAGGTCAGGTACTGTAAGAAATCTGACACGGAGAACTCATTCCGGGTTAAATTTCAAATCGAAAGTAGAAAAATGGCCGTTTTTGTCATTAATAAAGCGTGACGGTTTGAACCGCTAACAACTGCGATATCCACCACGTAACGGTCCTGGGCAGACTGTTTACTCACCGCTGTTTTGCGCCTAAGCCAACTCAGCCTTCCATCCCTCCGGGGTCGGGAAATAAAGAAGAGCTTCAGCTGGGAAGGCGAAGGCAGCGCTTCATTCCGTTTATGCACAAACGTGTGGGTGTGCAGGTAATGTGGAATCTCTCGACAATGCGTGCCATGCCTCAGCGCTTCTGTAGTGGGCTTGCCTTCCTCTAAGCGTTCCATCAGCTGTCTGCAGCTCACCTCTTTGCTAAGCTTTTCTCGTCATTCACCAGACGGCGCCACGTGCTTCGATGCGGGGGACACATGACCCCTGCGGTCTATACTTGTTTGTTTGCCTGTCTGTATTTTCAGTTATTTCGTGGCTTCGATCCTCCGAGACATCAGTTGCCAGTCCCCACATTCTCTCTGACCTTTTGATGTCATCAATATCTTCGAGCTCGTCATAGGATCGTGTTCCACGACATCAAGCAGCTGAGACGAACACCTGCAGCGGGTAGCCTGCGTGGTTGCCTCTTCTAATCCGTGTAGGTAGGACGTAAAACGTTTGATGCACAAAACCCCGTCTGTACATCGCGGTTCTGTCGAGTTTGGGGCGTTATTCGATATGAGGATGTCAACCAGCTGGCCTGCCTATACTCTACACTACTCGCACTCTGTCGTCAGTCTCTACAGTGACTGGCACATCGAGCAGGCCATTCTTTCCACTCATCTCTGTCCACTGTCCACGACATTACTGACTGTGTGTCACTGACGTCATTCTGCCGGAAACTGAAAACCTTTTTGTTTTCTATATCATTTCCACGACTACATTTTTCTTTTTAGTGCAGTCGTTGAGGTTTTTACTTAGGCCATTTTTAAAATTTCCTATGTATGTATGCACTGCCTTGAGACAGACGTCATCCCTTGCAATGTTCAAATGTTCAATGTCTCTCCAGATGCTGTCTTTCCAGGTAATGTCTTTCCAGGTAGGCCTAATGCGTGGTCGACCTCGGTTTCTTTTCTGCCAGGAACCTGGTGAAGTGTCTGTTATTATTAGGCTATTATTATTATTTTTTACCCTCGGTAGGTATATTCCCGAGGGAGTTTAAAAATTAAGACTAAGATAGACAATGTGGGTACGATAACTCAGTCCGTGCAGTCAGCGGCCGGTAAAGTGTCACGCAGCAGTACAGTATTAAAACGCTGCACCAACACCGAGGCCCGCTGGAATAAAAAGCTGGCCTCTCTCGCCTCGCCGGAGATGGCAGAAATCCTCTTGCCAAGCTAGTTTAAAAGAGTTGAAGTTGAAAACGCCCAGAGTCTCCACAGTAATCGGCTCAAAGACATATCGACTATCTATGCCTGCATATTTCGCCTCCTTGCGGGATGCGGCAAACTCTGCAGCCGCACCTGCCTCAATGGCGGCACCATTCGCGTAAGATTCGGCCAGAGGACAAATCACAGTGACATCCCAACACACTGACTTGCCACTCTGCCATGGGACGAGCGTCAGACCATCTGGTCGCTTCCCGTCCGTTCGGAACAACCCGGAGGGCTTCTTTGTAACTGGAACTCCGGCTGAGGCAAAGGAGCGAGCGATCAAGTCGTTCATGGCATGGTGCCTTGCTGACCTGCCCGGAGCTCTATTATTATTATTATTACTATCGGACACGAAGTACATGACAGACCGACATAGAGTAAGAACAATGAAAACAGTAAAAGAGAGCAGAGGCCTAAACACAAACACTGGATATAACGTCATCGAAGTGAAACCATGTAGACAATGATAAAAAACCGCCCCTAACCATAATAATTTCAGACAACAAACTTACTAATGCAACATGCATACAGTCGGTATAGAACGAATGAATGCTCCTAATGAAAAATCTATAAGTATATTTGCTATATTTGCTCTGATATGGCGAATATTTTAGGCAGCCGCTATACACCGTAACACGCACTGCGCTTCGGACAACTGCGGCGATCGGAAACAAAACCAGAGGCCAAAGTAATTTGGCAGAGGCTGCATTGAATGCACTATACACACTGTACACACTGGAGGGTCCAGCTTCAGCTTTTTCAGAGATACGATGAGGTGCAAGAAATCAGAAGTTCGTCACGATACCCCGGCCACGACCCCCTGTAACTTACCTTTGCACAGTTTTGGTCAAGGCCTGCAGGCATGGGTACGCACACACAATTTCACGTGCCTTGTATCGTTGCAAAGATAAGAAGATAAGAAGGGGGTCCCTAAATTTAAAACTAGGTCACGTCACCGCGCCCCCGACCCCCGTATGACCGACTTTTTCATAGTTTTAACCAGGGCCTCCAGCAATCTATAAGTACAACAAATTTCAAGTCTCTATAGCCACAATGGACAAAATATTCCCAACTTCTTTCTCGCGGTGGGAGATTAAGACCCCCAGCTAGCACAATGTTCCATGGACCCCCAGGAGTGTTCACCCCACACATGATGTTGATTTGTTCAGCCGTTTTTACACAGTGAAGCCGAGTTGAGCCGCGTGACAGACAGACAGATCGACGGACAGACTGACGGACTGACAAACTGACAGACAGACATCGCGATCATCAGTAACAATAGCTTGCATCTCATGCATTCGATGCCTAACAAGTGATTAAAGTAATCTGGCGAAAGCCGCATCGATTACCAAGCAACGTTCCTATACCTTAAAAATGGTAAAATCCCCTCTTCTGCCTCGCCGTTGGAGATATCGGGACCCCAATCTAATACAATGTGTATTGGATCCCGCGCATCTCCACTCCGAACAGAACCTCGATCCACTCAGTCGTTTTTGCACAGCGCAACCGCATGACAGACAGATAGAGTAACTGACAGATACACCACGCTACTGGATCATCGGTGGCAGTAGGCCGCATTATGCACGTTGCGCATTTGATGCTGCCTAATAGCAAGCCCCCGCAAGGCCCGCATGGTTGTTCGTAGAAAGACTAAGCTCAGGGTGGGGAAAGGGAGATACTTCGAACAAGTTCCGTTGCCTCTACGCAAACGGGGTCGGCGTATTATTGCAGAAGGTAAAAGTAAAAGTAGAGGACATACAACAGCGCCTCTTCGTGACGGAACCTTATCGCAAAGCTCTCAAATATGGCAGGTTGGAGAGTATGCTTGATACTGTCCATATTTGTGAAACTGACGTCCTATAGTCTATTAACAAACTTAAATGCAATACGAGCTGTGGTCCTGATGAGGTACCAACTGTTCTGATCAAACACCTGAAGCATTGTCTGTGTAAACCACTCTCTATTACGTTTAGCCAGTTAGTTTCAGTAGGCCTTGTGCCTGAAGCATGGCATGATGCCTATATTGTAAGTTACCTGTTTTCAAAAAAGTACTGCTGGTGATGTTTCTAACTATCGCCCAGTATCACTCACCTGTGTCTTAAGCAAAGTTATGGAAAGAATCTTTGCCAGAAAAATTTTCGATCATCTGCAGCTCAATAACATTCTAAACAAGTCCCAGCATGGTTTTATAAGACGTCGGTCAACATGTACAAACATGCTTGAATGTGTAAATGACTGGACTTTGTCTTCAGTCACAGCAGCAGGTTGCTGTCATATATATTCATCTTAGGAAAGCTTCTGATGTTGTGTCGCACAAAAAAAACTACTCTCAAAGCTTTACATGTATGGCATTCATAGAGCCCTCCTCACGTGGTTACAGAATTTCTTCACTGGACGCACTCATCGCACTAAGCTAGGTGGATATGTGTCTGACATTGCTCAGTTAATCAGTGATGTTGTACAGGTAGTGGCATTGGACCACTTTTGTTCTTAATATACGTAAATGAGTTGATTGACATTCTTGAAAAGTTCGGAGTAAAAGTTAAAAAGTTTGCTGTTGCTGCCAAAATGTACTTACGTATTACTGATGACATAGATTTTGCACAACTACAGCAGGCTGTCGATGCTTTAATCAACTCGGCTAATATGTGGCAACTGTCGATTTCTGTTAATCTTTTTGTATTTTATGTGTGTTTCTACTGTACATCACTAGGGGCAGCTGTAAGTGCACTATGTGCCTCGCTGTCCAGTCACACATATCTGTGTCCATGTAATTGCTTGTAGACCTACTTGATTATGACAAATAAAATAATGATGATGATGATTTGCTTTCCCAGCCGAAGCTGATCCACATTTACCGACCCCGGAGGGATGGAAGGCTGAGTTAGCAATAGGCACCACAACACGGTGAGTGAACAGTCTGCCCAGGGACCGTTTGTGGCGGATATGGCAGCTGTTAGCTGTTCAGACCGTCACGCCTTACTGGGCATCGGCAAATTGGTATTACGCACCTGGCCCACAGCTGCTATTAGGAGCACAAGGGCCGAGCGTCAAATTGACGCTAACCAATACTCCGGCTGCTGAATCGCGAGAGAGCGATGTAAAATATTCTGTATTCAGAGTCAGGGCACGTGCAAGCATAATGACGAGTGAAGGCGATCTACTACCGGACGTAGGCTACGTAACAACATAATGAGAACTGATAGGCACATGCGCGGCAATCTCATACTGAATATACGTGACTGTAACAGATGCTTTGGCTTAAGCCTGTTGTTTGACGCCATCGACTGGCTATAAAACCAGCTTTGCCCTGATTGCACCGGTTCTTTGGCCTTTATTGCGATTTTTATTCTTCTGCCCGCCTAATGGCGATGCGATCGACCTGTGTCGTTGCTGATTCTGCGTGTCAGTGAACGTCTGTCTATGTGACTGTCTCCGTGATCGACTGGCGAGGCGAGGCAGATGCATTATAATGCATCAAGTTTGTTTGCTTACTCAGTCTGCTCTGCTCTCACTTCAAACCACAATGTCATTTTTCTTCACTGTTTCGTTATCCATCACCCTTTCACAGTTCACTCTACCTGTGATCGAAAAGTGAAAACTATATCTTTTCTACTTAAATCATTCTGTTTTGGAGGTTTTCCTTAGCGGTTTGACTCGATTACGTATGGCAAACTTAGCTGGGTTTAAGTCAGATTTCTTATATTATATAAGATATGCAAGATTTTAGCGTGCTGTCATATTATGCATCTCCACAATGGCAGCGACAATGCGACATGCGATAACTTTCAGCGCAAGAAAATTTACTGACTTATTTTCCTGATCGCCAAAAGAGGTGAAGGTTGGTTTGGTTGTTCGATAGAAAAGTGCATAAAATGGCAGATGACGGACAACCACCGCCGCTGTTTGAAGACGACGATGCCAAGGAGAATGACGAAGATCTGTTTGCAGCGTCGACCACCGTATGTGACATTTGCGCTGTACTGATATTCGCTTTTAAATCACGCAGTGGGCGTGGCCGCTCAGTTGATTATAAAAGGCAGTTGTGAAAGGCGGGTGTATATTATTTTGCAGTCGGGCGGCCGTGTTCTAGCCCTACCCACAACCCTAATCTTACCATAACCCTAACCCTAGCCCTAAACCTTAACTCTAGCCGCGCCAGCCATATTAGGATTTGCTTAAAATGCGATGTGCCGAAATGCTTGAGTATATGGGAAATATGGTGTATGGCAACATGTTAAAAGTGGAATGCAAGGTGATGCCTGCCATTGTTCGAGCGCCCTTAATTTATGTCCAGTAGTGTGGGTCTCCTGCAGTTATGCACAACATTGCTCAATTGCATCAGTAAGTTAACCCTAACCATCACATCACCATCACATCACATTGAGGAAGCAGATGCAGGCCTTGACAGGCCTCTGTATCTGAGGAATAGATGTTCGGATAAAACTTTAAAATAACAAAAATTACTAATCTAATATACTGCGGTTACCAGTGCCATGGAGATCTGCCTTGTAGTTATAGAGTACCAGACAATATATCGTCACATATTTTCTTATACAGCATTTAGTCGTGTCTGTTTTTGTATTTGTAGAAAACCGTGCAGTCTGAGCTGATGTCCGATCCATTGCAAGATGATTCTTGTTTTGCAGGTAAGCACTAAGCATGAGTAGGAGATCGTTATGTATGACACAGTATGATATTCCAGTGTTTTTACATAATTATGTTCCATCAGAAACTGACCAGTTACTACGACTAAATCAAAAGTAAAATCAAGGTTTAAACGTGACAACTTGCACGCAGGTTACAGTAGTAGTTAGTTTTATGTCAAAGAAAGTGGTAAAGTGGATAATATTTTAAAGTTGTTTATGACAACGACACTGTCACTTCGGTGTCTAAACGCTAGTGACCCATACCAGCGCCAGCTATCAGCGGTATCTTTCTTCCCTTCTCTCCCAATTGTGATATTATAAGTAGTTTATTATTCACAATAGCAGCACAGAACACTATTATAACTACATAAAAAACAATTCGAGATACAGAAGCAGATAAAAAGAGTAAAATAATAGTTAAAATACTAATATGAGGCACGGTTTTCTGCTAAGCAGAATCAACGTAACTTAAAACCATGCCTTAGGTACTAAAAAATTGGTGTTTCAGTTTTGGATGGCTTCAACAAAATACCGCAGTTTTGATGTCAGATTTTAACCTAAACACAACCAGACAACCTGCACAAAAGTGGATCGATAATGTCCTGATGTGGTGTGGTCAAGACATCAAAGGAGCTATGACAATGACGGAAATATGTAAGTAAGTAAAATGTGGATTTGTATAGCACGTAACTGTATACACCTCTAATGCGCTGGATGCACTAATACTGGTTGCAGAAAAATGTCTTCAGTGACTGTCTGAATGTGGACTCACGGTCGGAGTTCCAGATAGTGGGTCTGGCAACTGAGAATGCCCGACAGCCGACTGCACCACATTGATGGCGTGGCACGGTCAGCGGGCAACCACATGCAGAACGTAGTCGCTGACAACTGGCGATGTCTGAGACTGGAACTCAGCAGTCTACCAGATACTGCGGTCCTTTGTTGTGGAGACATTGGTGGACTGTTACACCGAGCTTGTGCCGGAATTGTTCTGCCACATTGAGCCAGTGCAAGTCGGCATTTAGAATCTGTGACAGTCCACGATTGTTCTTGACAAGAGACAAACAGATAGTGTTCTTGGTTAGCATCTACCGTCCTCGCTGACCGCGGGATCACAGGTGGAGGTGGAATGTTATCACGGATGTTTTAATATGGCTCTCGTTGCTGTAACTGTTGTAGAAGCCAGTAGTTCACTAGATACGGAAGTTGGCCGAGCGTTGACTGACGCAGTCGTCACAGAGCCACTCGGTGTGGCTAGTGCTGACAAACCGAAACCTAACATTCCCAAATCAACATCTCTTGACATTCCCGCTGCAGCAGCCGCCGCTGTCGGAAGTTCAGCTTTGAAAACGTCGTCAGGCTTCGGCAAGGTCTGTCTTGTCATATACTGATGTTATATGCACCATAATTCATGATTCAGTTATCAGCTTTCTCCATGCAGTTGCTGAGCAATGAGCACTACACTGTGTCCCCCAAAAAACTTTCCACATTGGCAGTGTTTCTGTCAAATATTAACCAAAAAGACTTCTTCACTGCTGGGAAGAGTATGAAATTTGTTATAAAAACCTTTAATATTTTTCATTACACTTTAAGTATGTTGCTGCACTACCCAGGGAGGTCAAAAGTTCAAATTTGCTGCAAAATTGGAGGAAAATGCAACTAAAATGCATCGATTTTTACATGCACCCATTTTGTTGCCTATATCGTACTTACTTCTTAATTACTTGTGTACTACTTCAGTTTCTGATTGCTATTAAATATTCTTTGAAATAGCTGACTGTTTTGTGACTGCATTGCTGAAATTAATTAGATGTAGTTTGATGATGGAACTGAGGCACGGTAGTTCACTATGGTCACTGGATGCACCTACCGTCTTCGAAGTCATGACCATATGGCAGGATGTAAATTTGCCTATTATTATTATTATTATTATTATTATTATTATTATTATTAGATGGCATAATAATGTGGTGGGGTGCAGCAGCAGTAAATGATCTAGCACCCAGGCTTGTGCATGTTCTAGGAAACCTAGCGACATTGGACAATCGAAGTCGTCAGTGTCCAGAGTTGGCAGTCATCCACGAGCTGCTGGAATGACAAGATACGTGTGATTGCTGTGCAGGGTGATGATTCTGAAACCGAATGCAGCAAATATACAATATCGGTGTCGGTCATCAGTCCTAAGAAAGTCGGAGATGGCGTAGGGGCATACATGGTCTATAAAGTTGTTACGAAGGTCTGTCGCGGTCAATCAAGTTTTCTCCCTATTTTTGTTAAAGATGTGTTAATCATTTTTCAAAAGTTAACAGCATTTCGGTCAGTTTTTGCCGCCTGAACACAGTGCATTAGGGCAGCTATTGCAGTCATGACATAGCTGTTTGAGTGTCTGTGTGTGTGTGTGTGTATGTCTCGTTGATGTGTTGTGCCCGAACGACTGAGTCCATCAGCATGCAAACTTCACCAGATTGTAGCTCAGCCATTCTAGTTTTCCCTTATCAAATATGTTCCCGATAGCTCGAGGGGATCCCTCTCTTTGAGGGCGTCACATCTTGGGAGATACATTATTTTCACAGTTGTATGGTGGCTTCTGGCGAATACGGTCATACAAGCATTTGGGCGGCATGTCAGCAACACCTGAGCTCTTGTTACATTAATCTTGTTTCATGTCTGTTCTGTTTCTTCGTGGGTGAGTGTGACATTAGCTAAACTTCTATAGCCACAGTCAGCGCTGAGGTCGACATAAGGTGACACGGTGGCGCAGATATACGTGGTTAGCATCGTTGCTTGTAGCTCGAGAGGTCAGTGGTTCAACGATCATAGCCACTGCACTCCAGTTGCCCAGTGACGTGTGACGGTTTAAACACTAATAACTGTGACCTCGGTCACACTACGGTCCTGGGCAGACTGTTTACTCACCGTGGTTGTGCCTAAGCCATACCTTCCATTCCTCTGGGGTCAGTAAAAATGAGGACCAGCTTCGGCTGGGAAGGCAAAGGCAGGTATAATAATAATAATAATAATGGTTTTGTTTGTATTGCAGCACGAATGCTGGATTACACACACACAATATCTGCCACGCAGGACAGTACATACAATAGAATACACACACACATCTGCCACGCTGGGCAGTACGTATACGCAGTTCAGCACGGTAATGCAAGCAGCCATACATGGAATACAGCCATACAGGGGGCGCTAGGTTTACTCAATGCCGCTAAAGTTCCCGGTTTTTACACCGGTACTCAT
>Ga0126335_1002471_pt1 | contig 11086 bp, 14 predicted proteins | sample OlaspJWI45metaG_FD_108409 | JGI IMG/M metagenome (GOLD analysis project Ga0126335, IMG submission 108409) | Marine gutless worms symbiont microbial communities from Oahu, Hawaii - Olavius sp. 1 OAHU.JWI-45 metaG | ecosystem: Host-associated > Annelida > Digestive system > Unclassified | place... | reverse complement strand
TTTAATATTTCGCAGTTTAGCAGTTTTAACAAATCGTGCATACATGACAAACAGAAATCAGAAAAATAAACGGAATTCATTATTCTTCTAGGAATAGGCTTATCGTTGTGCGGAAAAATAGTTTGATCGTAACTAAACTGTTACATACTACGTGTAAGAGATATTTGTTGTGCGATTTATGTCGTGACAGCTGAAGTAGGTTTAGGCCTATACATAAAAATAACAGGCTTAACTTTGCGAATTGTCTGAATTTTAATTTAAGTGTCTTAATATTGAATTCAGATTTTTGTGCACAGTTCTTAGACCGATCACTTCTTATTCAATGTTGCTGCGCCTAAATTAGATAAAAATAATTTCATCGCAGTATGAACACGGGCAAAATGATTCGACATTGTTGCAGAACAGTCGGCGAGCGTGACAGACGGACTGACAAATAGAATTGCATAGCAAAGGTCGCTAGTAACATTCTGTCACTTAGCTACAAATCAAGCGTGAGGTCTGAATGGAATGGTCCAGCGACAGCGTGCGCATCTGTGAGAGAGTTTGACACGTACGTCACGTCGTCGTATACAGGTTGCCATGATCAATTGTCAGTCGTCACGGCTTGCTGTTGCCGACCAGGTACCCGCCCGACACCAGCCCAGGGCGAGGCCTCATCGACTATCACAGACCTGCCGCCTGGCCGGCAGCACGCTTCGCCGGTTCCGAGTTCCGACGTCGATAAAAGCGACCGACACATCGATAAGCCACCGAGCTCCGACGATACCGCTGCCGCTTACCTCTACCCCCCCCCGGAAACCGATCACACCCAGTAGTTGGCCGGCCGTGAGGAGATTTATAGTGCGGGCGCTTAACCTCGAGCTGGTGAGAAGTAGACCGTCGTCGAGTTGGCTGTCAGTTGACGACGATTATACACCTAATGCCGACCTTATCGTCACCATCGTGTGTCGTACGTGAAGCGACAACTTGTCGCACTTCGCCAGGAGTTGGTGGCCGTATAGTCCACCAGCAGTGCTGCAGTTGGTCTGAAAATACCGGTAATATTTATAATAGGCCACAAAATTAGCATGTGTCTGGCGATGATCGAGAAACACGTTTTAGGCTGCATCGAATACATGAGATGTAGACTATTGTTACGGATGTTCGCGGTGTCTGTCTGTCAGTCTGTCCGCCAGTCTGTCTGTCTGTCACGCGGCTTAAGTCGGCAGCGCGTGCAGTGTGTGTGGGGGTCATTCGGTGCAGCTTTTACCAAATTACTTTGGCCTCTTGTTATTCTGACGTCCGTCTGTGTCACTGTAGCGCTTCAAAGCTGTTCTTCTGCACTACACTTTCTTGACTGAGAACGTTCGGCCAGTAGTCAGCGCAGTTCAGTTTTTTTATTGATTTTAACCCTCCCTGGGAACTATACACCCATCCATGGGCCATGGGTATTAAAAAATAAAAAAAATATAAATTTAAGAAAAATCTTTTCGTGCTTGGTCAATCACACTTCATTCCGGCTCCGGTGAAAAAGAGCAATTCGTACCTTGCCTTTCGGCAACACCGAACGTCTGCCACTGACGGCTCGCGTATCACAAGCGTTGACGTCAAAGCTCTTGTAGCATAACTTTTAGATATTACTAACAACTGCGTACTTAGGCCTACTTGTCTCGCCATGGCTACAGTGAACTGAGCATAATACTCGACCATGAGCTTGGTCGCTATAGCAACAACCGTTTCTTTGGTGGACAATTTTAATCGTTCTTGTTTCATAGCTGACAAGGCAATATGTACTAATGACGCAATAATAACGATATATTTTAGGGGTGCACAGGGTAGGAAACTTTGCCGGGTATCGGGTACGGGTACCTGGCAGTTACTACCCGGCCGGGTACAGGTACGGCTAGTTCTGCCATCCAATCTGCTCTGTATCTGCTATACACTTTCTCTATGGTCCCTGCTGTTTAATTGTCCCCTGTCCCGTTCTGACTGTTTATTTATTAGTTCCTTAGTACGCCCGTTATTTTAATCATTTGTTATTTATTTTATTAAATTATTTTGTTTTTATTTGTTTATTTTATAATCTAGTTTTTAACTGGTGAAGAAAAACTTAAACGTACCTTCACTGCAGATATGCCTAAGAATGCAACAGTTATTGAGCAACGGAACTAACAGCAGAAAAGTTCAGGTCAGGTAGTGGAGGTTAACGTCGCTTAACATAACACAGATGATCAGCGACAAGCCCAACGAACAATGTTAAAAATTTAGGTTATTTTTACTGTTATTATTACTATTAACTATATTTAAGGGATGACATCTTCTGAAGCGCAGTCGCCTCGGCGTCTGTATACTTTGTATAGTAGTGACACGCCGAATGGCGCGATAGGTGCCCGTGACGTACGTGGCGTCGAAATACGTTAGAACGGGCTCCATGCCGTCGGGTACCACCGAGTGCAAATACGTCATACCTACACATACATACATGGAAAATGAGTGATACTGTCTTCTTCGTACATTTCTTTTACCAAATGTTGGTGACTTAAAGGAGGATAAAAACCAAAAGCCAAGATCACGGTCATGACAACAGCAAGAAAGTGAGTACGATTACACGAACAAAAAGCATAAAAAACGTTATTACATCCATGATCAACTGTATACACACCGGCAGGAATGTCATCTGGTGGTAAGTATGCTAGTGCATCTACCATTCCGCAAAACTGTTTGACATCCTCGTCATTTCTGTACGTCTCGGCAAGTCCCAGTTCTTGGACCTTTCGCCACGTGTTCTGTGTAAGATGGAAGAAACATCAGGTGGCGGGCTTTTGACCCATCTCTGGCGGGCTTGTGACCCCCCTGTGGCGGGCTTTCGTCCGGCGGGCTCGTGACTGGCGGGATTGTGTCCCGGCGGGCTTGTGGCCGGCGGGCTTGTGTCCGTGATTCAACCGCCCACCCCCATTTTTTCAATAGTTTTGCAGACGGCTGTCTTCCATCCTGACGGCAGTAGACAGGAATTAACGTGATGTAATAATGATCATTTCGCAAGGCAGTGCGAGCTGTGCGAGTGCGACGTCGGCTCACCGTTGGTCGAGCAACTATCGATTGCACGTGGCGCTATGTATAGCGCATTTTATTAAAGCATATAGCGTGTTCGTGGGTTCGTTGCAATCGGAGACCCTTGTAGTCAGTTCTGTTTACGTTGTAGCTCTGTAAGTCTGCTGCGTGTGTTTGCATATGTGTGTGCTCATTCCATGACAATAATTTATTCTGTTTATTCTGCAGAAATAGGTCAAGCACGCCGACCAGGGCAGTCCAGGCGTCGCTATAGGCTGTGCGTCGCCCTTTACGGCGAGAGTTTCGTCGATGACGATACGATTGAGTGAGTATACAGAGTAGCCGCCGACATTAATTCCGATAATCGTGCCTCCTCTACAGCAAATGTGCCTCCGCTGCTATCGATGGCCAACAGCTTGCTATCAAGTACACTTAGCAAAGTCCCGAGTTCATCACAGGCAGCGCAGTAGCGATTCACTGTTGTAATGGCCATTCAAAAATCAATAGGAAAATGGAAATTTCGACCCCCTATAGAATGGCAACCCATCAAAATTTCATTCCGAAATTTGGCACACGTAATTATGTCCAGGACATGACCGTACATGCAAATTTTTGGGCAGATCGGGGGGCTATCCCCAAATACGTGAAATATAACACTTTTGTGACTTTTTATAGTTACTGTCCTTACCTTTCTCGATCTTCTCCACAGGTTAAACTGTGGCACTTGCGCACACATCTAATAGCTCAAACGACGTGTTTCCGCGCAAGGATGTGCCTTTTGCGGGTTAGACTAACGGGCGACGCCATTTGGGGGAAATATGCCCTAAAACTCCCGAAGAAATGGGCGTGAATAGGCAATTTCGTCTAAACGCCAACATTTTAAAATCGCAATATCTTAGTCGAATTGAAGCCGATCATGACGCCATTTTGTGCACTTATTGAGAGCTAGGGGCCCTAACCGAAAATATGCAAATTAGGTCAAAGGGGTTAAGGGGCGGGGTCATGTGTGACTTATTTTGAATTTTGGGACTTCTCATATGTCCGGAATGGCTAAAGCTAGAGACTTCAAATTTTGTGTGCATAGAGATGGCAAGGGGCCCTATCCGAAATATTTTAATTAGGTCAAATGGCGTCGAGATGCGGACTTTTAAATTTTGGGATCCCTTTGTTTTCAGAAACCGGGAGTAGTTGTATCTCAGCCACAGATTGACTGATCACTTCAATATTTGACAAACACATAGATCACAACTTTTATTAACGAATAATGTCACCAAACTTAAAGCCTTTTTGTTTTGCCGTTAAATTTTGACCTTCCTGTCCGAGTGACACTAGCATTTAGTTCTAACAAAATAATGTACTAATGCAAGCACGTAGATAAATATGATAGAAAAACTGCAAATATTAATGTTCAAACACTGTCGTTTTATAATAACTGACACAAATGACACATCTAAAACAACAAAAATTATTTTTACCACCTCAAGGGCCATGGACATAAAAAGAACTGTGTATTATGTCCATTGCAAGTGAGGTGATGAAATTAATATTTGCTGTTTTAGAATGTGTCATTTAACAGTGACCATTGCACAGTTATTATAAAACGACAGTTTTGGAGCATTAATCACTGTTCTGAACAACATGATCACATAGACATTACCATTCTGCCCCTACTATTTGTGGTTATTCAATTACAGCGTATTGAATGCTGCCTTTAACTGCACTGCAATGGAAAATCCCTGTTGATAGTAACCTATTATTCCGTGCATGACGGTCGACGAGTGATGTTGTAACTTAAATAAGCAAATTGCATCTATTCTTGCTATGTCTTTGTGACGAAGACAGCAATGTCATCACTGTCTATTATTATAGACTATTAGACTATTTTATTATTATTATTATTATTATTATCATCATCATCATTATCATCATCATCATAATTACTAATATTACGCTTTCGATGAAAATCAACGACCAAGCATCTTCTTGTGATCTTAAAATGAAACAATTTGGTAGCCTACTCAGCGCCAAAATAAATAAGGAAAGTCGCTTGCGGTCGTCGATGCTCAAAGTTTCGGTGACAAGCCGCAGCCGGTTGGCGACCGATATGTCGGCCAAGGATTAGTACGTATTTTCACCTGTCTTGTCAACTATTTCCATAGATGTAAAAATGTTTTTAAGTTTTAAGTTTATAAAACATGATTTAAAATGTTTTTAAAATTTTATTTTATTTTTGTTTTTATTGTTGTGTAACAATCGAAAAAAATCGTTTTGTGCGTGTGTCATGGAAAATATTATAGACAAAAACTCCGTTTCTTTCGATGAAATCTGTTGACTTTTTAGCGTTTCGCCCGCAGTCCTCATTTTATGATTTATTGTACATTTTTGCCCGTTGCTAAGCTACGAAGAGGGCTAGGGTGCACATATTCTCAGCAACACTAGTAGACCTTAAGTTGGACGTACACGCTACATTTCATCGAAATCGGCCGAGCCATTTGCACTCCAGGTCAGGCAGTAGATGACTGTGTTATACAACTAGATGCCGGTCACTCACCGGGAAGCTTTGCATCCGCTTGGCCCGAGCTCATAATAGCTTGTGATATCAGGGCGCGTGGCTTCTTACAGACAGGCAGAAGGACAGACATCACAACCGGGTTACATATTGCGTTTTTCACCTTTACAGGCGCGGACGCAAAAAAAAATATATATATAGATAAATATATAAATCGCGTCAGATAAAACTGACAACAAAGCTATAGGCTAACTCTTAGCTCGCCAGTTCATTGAGCTATTATTATTACGTTAATTTTGACATTTTAATGTGCAAGCAATTAGGCTACTGTGTTTTTAAGTCCGCATCGACTGCATGATATGCAGCCTCTTGCGATCGCTGATCCCGTAGTGTGGGAGTCTGTCCGTCAGTCAGTTAGTCTGTCTGTATGTCTTCACGCCGGCTACAATTCACCAGATGGCGCCACAATGCAGCTGTCACTACATTACTGTAGCCACTTGTCCATTTCGTCAAAATGATGCGTCGCTTATTCAGAGTGCACTTACAAGGCTCGTTGCTGATTTTTTTTCTCCACGCCGTCAACTATATATGCAGATCAGTTCCAAAATGTCCTGCTTCTTGTCATGCCGCAGGCGCCATTCCATCGTACAATCAATTTCTTGCTTCCTCTATTTTTACTCTCACAGTCTGGCTGCTGTCATCGATTGAACGCATAGCGACAGGTAGGCGACCCGACAGTTCTCTCTGTGGCCGAGTTGCACTGAGTGACCGCACCTTTACGATCATAATGTAAGCTTGACAGTATCAAAATCAAAATCAATTTATTCGCATAGTATGAAGTAACGCCTATATCTATCATCGATGACGTATCTTTAGCTTCTATATAATTTATGTAAATTTTATAATTTTAGTAGCTATATTCCCGCATAAATCGATATAGAAACCATTCCAGCTATGGTAGATGGGAGAAAGGACGATAAGCGCGTAGACGGGATCGATATCGGCAAACTCACTTGTGGTGTCATATTTATTTGTCTTCTTTTTCTTCTTGTTCTTGTTCTTCTTCTGTGTAATATTGTATTAATACCCACAAATTTAATAGGAAGAAGACTCTGCAGCATGAACGATGGTAGACACAGTTGCAATAAGAGTCGGCTTACTTGAATGTAGGCAAGAAACAGGTGCAAATATAGCTTGTAAAACAGCAGTGCAGGTGCAGATGCAGGTTAAAAACAGGCAGTTATTGTCCAGCTGCTCTGGGTAGGGGCAGCAGCACCAAGTTTGACAATGTGTTGAGGTAGAGTATTCCAGTCTCTGACGATTCTGGGAAAAAGTGAAAAGATGATAGTGGCATCTGGATGTTGGGATCAATCAATCAATCAGTCAATTTTTAAGGTGGCCTAAGTAGCGGTACTACTGCTAGGTCCACCAGAGACAGGGATGTTATATGCTAATGTATTCCCAAACTCTCAGTACGCGTAGGACACGAGTCCTCCTTCGATGTCAGCGGCATATTAGGGCCTAATTGCAACCAAGTTGTAATGTATCTCATAGAAGATGGTGAGTCTTGCATTGCAACTCTGCGACTGCTGCCAATTCAGCTCAGTTAACACACTATAGATGTTCGCCTATACCGAATCTGCTCAAAGTGAACCGGGCTGCTCTAGATTGTCTGGCTATATTCTAGAACTGGGCGCGTCTAGTATAGATTGTTTTACTTTTTAAGCTGCATCGAATGCATGAGATGCTGACTATTCTTACCGATGTTTACGGTGTCTGTCAGTCTGTCACGCGGCTTATATCGTCGGCGGCGCGTGCAGTGTACGCCGCGTGTCGTGTGCTCGGGGTCATTCGGTGCAGCCTTTGCCAAATGCCTTTGGCCTCTTGTTATAATTTGATAATCTTTACCAGAAAACTGATAGTAAAATAAAACGAAACAAACTAAACAAAAGTACTATACTAACGAGGCCTACACACAGCACCTGTATGTCACAATAAAGTACAGATACACCATACAGAGCAATCTCACAGCCTGATCACAGATAAACCGTTGTCAACCATGGTACGGACAGTTCGAATAGCATGACTACAGCTAGAACCCTTCTTAAAACCAAACTGATTCTGGGATGTGACAAAGATTCGAATCTCCTAAGTACACAGTGTTTGTAAACCTTGGACATAATTGGGCTAATAGCGGTGCCCCTAAAGTCGTAACAGCTAAATGCCTTACCACTGGATTGTTTGGACTTGGGGGTAGGAACAATATAACTATTTCTAAACCTAAGAGGGAATGTCACAACATTAAATTAAACAGTTTAGACAGGAGTACCGATATAACGACGGTTGACAAATATGTAAATGCTCAGCGGACAAACCATCAATATCAATCGCCTTACTATGCTGAAGTTCAGAAATTAATTTACTGACTAGTTCGGTATCAATGTAATGAGTTACGTCTAGGAGTAATCCACAGTAATCAATGCACAATGTCTCATAATCAGCTTCAATAGAACTGGCTCTCGTAGGGTCATTACAACAGAATAGGCCTACCGAAGTGAAATGGGAGGCAAATTTATGAACGATAACATTAGCATCATCTACATAGCCTTCAACCATCTTACACGGAGTACTTGAGTCAAATTTGGAGAGCCAGCATTGCCAAAAAGCGGTATTACTTTTAGCCAGCAGGGCTTCATGCAAGTCGTTAGTGTATACCTCAATATTCAGTCTCTGATTTTCTCTTATGCGTTTGCGGTAAACAAGACGCGAGGATTGACGCTTTGAGAATATTGGGCCGTGTCTAGGTTTGCCCGTAGCTTTTCAGGCTTTGTTTGAGTCTATTGTCTCCTGCTTAAGCAATTTTTTTAGCTCCTCATCCCACTAGAACTTAAGTAACCTTTGCGACACTTGTCGCCGAGACCAGAATATAATCAATACAACTCTGGTGATTAAGTGAGTCATTAACGTAAGTATAAACTTTTCTGTTTAATTTTAACGCCTACTTAATTGGAACTGGAAGTTTACCAATTTTTATGTGAAAGTGATGTTAAGATGCGGGCAAAGAGGACTACCTGCGCCCATCATAACACGTTGGATTTTATTGGATTTGGTGCAAGTAATCACAGCGCACTCGTGAACTTGACTACACTCAAAGCAGTAGCGTCGGAACTGTCCAGATTAGTGTTCAAGTCACCTGCAAATAATAACAAAACGCTCATCAACGTGAATCACACTAGAATATCTCAACACGTTAGTAACCTCTCCAAAGGGCCTACCAGATAACATGCCATTCTCAACACAGCTAGACATTGCAGAGACCACGAAGGGAGTATAGTCGCTAAACCTACTGTTAAAACAACCTAGTCTAGAAGGTGTGAGCCAATGTTTCTGAAGCAGAAAGATATCCGGCTTGTCGTTGGCTAGTCTTCAACAACTCGCAGTCTTGTTGGAAGCCGTGCATGTTGTCGGAGACGATTTTAATAAGACACTCTTTCGGATCAGCATCGTTCGCGTTGTTCGTCATCGGAATTTGAGATCAGTCCAGCAACATTATCATCACGATTGTCTAAAACAGTGTCATCCCATGCAAATCAGCACCCATGATCGTGATGGTTTCGTTGATGTCAAATGTTTTCACATATGTCTCATATATCGCAGCAGCCGCAGTTGCATAGGTCATTCGGTTGAACTTGAAGCCCGGTGATGAACCTTGAGTGCCGCGATCGCCACTAAACTCATTGCTCAACGGCTGAGTCGAATTGTCCTGTCTGTAGAAAGTTGGCATGCTGCCGTCGTTGACATTGGCGCTGTTTGTGTTTTGGTTCGTCTAAAAATAGACAGTTTAAAAGTAACTTAATAACAAGATGCCAAAGTGATTTAGCAAAGGCTGCACTGAATGACCCCTCGTGAGATAGACAGACTGGCGGACGCGGACAGACTGACAGACAGACACCGCGCACATCGGTAACAATAGTCTGCATCTCATGCCTTCGATGCAGCCTAATGGTATTGGACCTAAGTCCAGAATTCCGGTAAGTTTATTGGGGCCCGCGCGGTAAATAGCAACGCAGAGAATAAATGACGTCATAAGTTTGTTTATGTTTGTTGTTTATTTTCAACGTTTTGTGAAAATTAGAATAAAATACGATGCTCTTTAGTATTTTCATAACATGATCTTAATGTTTTACGAACAACATAATTTTTTAACTCACAGTATTTTCTAATATTGTGGTTAGTGATGGGAAATTCAATAAAACCGCACTTAGAGCATGCACAGAAAACCGGAGTGTGCAATCTCAGCAAGCAAAATCTAGCTGAGGTTAGTATCACTATACTCTGCCAAAGTTCTACATTCTAGATGCGAGAAAGATTGTAGGTTGTTAATTTGCGCATCGGTGAGTCTAGAATTTGTTCACTGAAAACCGTGAAATTAACAGTGCTTGCACAGCATGCAGTAGGCCGACCTCGCCACTATCCGACCGCACCACTACCCGAACGCCTACTAACACTAACACTAGAGAGAGAGAGAGATGGGTCGGTGGAACTTTCAGTGCAATCGAGGCATAGACGTTTTTTGAGCAGGTGTGTATCGAAAATCTAATGCAAGTTTCTTGGACAAGTTTTTTGTACATCTCCCAAAATGCCTCAGAAAGGAATGTTTGAGTCATCAGTACTTCTTGTAGACTAGCAATATATTTTGCCTTGAATTTTTTGTCATGTTGCAGAAACAGGGTTGGTGTGATGGATAATTAGTGAGTTATGTTTTTTGTGTTGTAGCTGCCTGAAGGACTTCAGACACTCTCCAAAAATCTGCGAACTTTGGATGTATCTGAGAACAAGCTGACAGTACTTCCAACTTATATTGGCGGTTTTGCACAGCTGAAAAGCTTGAATGTTAACGGCAACAGATTAAGTATAGTTTTTGTGCAGTTTATTACTTCGTCATCATTATTTATTGGGTTTTAGTTATAACTGAAATGCACAGATATTGGTAAAATTTTTTAAGTATTTAGTGATTTTGAAATTAACTGCATATTTATGTTTATGTCTGTTGCTTTTGACCTCATTAGCAGTATGCCATTATTCATATTCTGCAATATCTACCGAGTGAAACAATGTGCTAAATCATTCAGGCAGCAATCATTTTTTAGCTAGTAAGACATTAATTTTGATTTAATTGTTGTTGAGCAACCCGTCTAAATTGTTTTACAGCATTAAAAATTTAGGTGAGTTGCATAATAATTATAGTAATGAATAATCATAATATGAATAATTTATGATTTTTGCAAACAGCAGTAGCCTATATTATATACACATACACATATATGTAAAAACAGGTTTTGCATGCACAGCTGATTAAGCAAACCATTTGTTATTTGCCTACAATTAATTAACAGATAATCATGCTTAGTAGTAATAGAGTCAATCAGAGGGTCAGTCAGAGGACAGGGATAAATGGAGAAAGTACATCCATGGTGTGGCCAACCCTCGGATCGAGTACGGCTAAAGAACAGAACAGAACAGTAGTTCCATTCCATTCCATTCCAT
>Ga0126335_1002470_pt1 | contig 11088 bp, 9 predicted proteins | sample OlaspJWI45metaG_FD_108409 | JGI IMG/M metagenome (GOLD analysis project Ga0126335, IMG submission 108409) | Marine gutless worms symbiont microbial communities from Oahu, Hawaii - Olavius sp. 1 OAHU.JWI-45 metaG | ecosystem: Host-associated > Annelida > Digestive system > Unclassified | place... | reverse complement strand
GAGTGGCACAGAGGCATACAATCACTGCTCTCTGAAATCCACCCCACCATTTGGAAGTTCATAAACGGACTAAGACGTTATCAAAAGTTGAAGGATACAGAAATTGAAGGGTTAATTGCTGGCCGAAATGCCGCCCGAAAACGCCCGGCCTACGAATGTATGAATAGGCTCATCAAAAACATTGTGCTGGATTACCAGAATCGTGTTATCATTGATTATCTACGTTGTCTGGCTCACAATATCATGCACTGAATTTTGCCATTGACAATTAAATAGTTGAACTGTACTTTAAATTCAGATTATGAACATTTTCGGACAGTAGATTTTACGTAGATGTATGTAATTAAACAGAATTATAAATCAGTGTCTTTTTGCTTTTTAACCGCGATAATTAGTGATAATTAATTGTAGCACTCTACTGACGGCGCTGTACTGACCCTGCGCTCTACTGACGGCCACCCGCTGTGCATAGTGGCATTTGATGTTCAATCTGCTTGCCGCAGATTTACATAACGGCAACGCGCACGACCTCACGAGTAGCCTAGGCCTCATCGGTAATTCGATATTGATGTCCACTCAGTAGGGTGTGACATCGTCACGTGGTTGAGAATTATCGTCGAGTCCCGGGAAAAAATTTCTCGTATCGAGAAAAAAAATTCTCGACTTTTAACATTCCTATTAGAAAGGCAGAAAAGGCTTAATTTTTTTTACCGGAAATGCAATCCAAAGTAACTACTAACTGCGACAACTCTAGCAGGTCCCGAGTATAAAACATGGGGTTTTGGGTGGGTACATTCTTAAAAAACGACGAAAACGCACAGAAATTTCTCCAAAATGCTGTATAAGCAGCATATGTAAGGGTGGCGCCACCTAGCGAATGGATGAGAACTATTTAAGCGAAAAATTTTCACAGGAAAATATCTAGGAAAAACGCACATAAATGCGTCTATAAGCTGAATAAGCTGTAAAGAGAATGATGCTGCCACCTAGCTAATTTATCTGAACTATTTATAGAGCAAAAAAGTGATGGAGAAAACGTTGGAAAAGGACGAAAAATTCGGTGGAATATCCGATGGGACGAAGTTGAAGAACGCCGAAAATTTGGAGGGAAAATGCACAAGAATGCATCGAATAGCTGAATAAGCAACAATCAGAATGATGGTGCCACGTATGGAATTTATGTAACTATTTATAGCACCAAAAATGTGATGGAGACAACGTTGAAGAAGGAAGAAAAAATCGGTGGGAAAAACTCTGAAAAATATATTCATAAATTGAATAAGCAGCAAAGGGAATGATGGCGCCACCTAGCGAATTGATTTAAACTATTTTGTATACCAAAAAACAGTTGTGAAATATTTCTAATGGAGACAATGTTAAAGGAAGTAAGAAATTCTGAGGAAGAAAACGCACAGAAATGCGTCCATTAGATGAATAAGCAGCAAACAGATTGATGGCACCACATATAGAATTTATGTGAACAATTTATATGAAAGAAATTGATGGAGACGACGTTAAAGAAGAACGAAAAATTTGATGTCAAAAAGCATTAAAAATTCATTCATAAACTGAGTACATAGCAAATAAACCGATGGCACCACCAGCTATTTTTTTTACCGAAATACAGTTTTGCAATAAAGTTTTGATGAAGACAAATGTAAAAGAAAGTTGAAAATTTCCAGGAAAAACGCACGCACCAAAATTTTTCTGTTAACTGTATAAGCCGCAAACAGCAAATAGAATGATGGAAAAATAGCTGAATAAGCTGCATACAGTGTTAGTGACCCATGTAGAATGGCTGTAGAGAATCAGTTGTCGCAGTAAAATACTTAACAGTAACAGACTGCATTTCCGGTAGAAAATTAGCCTTTTCTGCCTTTCTAGCGTCGTTTACTATCGTTTTTAAGTCGCGAAAGAACGGAAAAATTACACGAAAATACTACAAAAAATGCAAGCACTTACCGTTAACCACGTGTGACACATACAGGTCTAGACAATGTGCCGCCAGCCACCGCACACCATCTCGTAACTATCCACTAGTGTAGGCCTACAGTGAGTCAGACACACGTGTCGGACGCCTACACTGTGTCGCAAGAAAACGCTCCCTGTGACTACGCAACGTATATCATGAAAAATGTAAATAGACTGAAACGAAATGTAACATGATTATAGTTGTTGAAGTAATTGTTTAAACAGGAAAGGATAGAAAATGTTTGAATTACGTATGGTAGAAGAAGTAAAGTGGTCATGACGTCACAAGAATGGTTTCGATATGAGCGAAAGTTTATGCGCAAATGCCGTAATCTTAGGTATCTGACGTACAAATGTACTTACATTCTGTTAACTTTGTCATAAAATTTTAAAATGTTCTTAGGAGATGAGAAATGCAACAAAAGTTTGTGCTTTTATTGAGCCACCGTGTATGGGACCAGTTCATCATTGGACACTCGATTAGCGATGACTGTAAGGAGGAACCATGTATAGAATGAACATTTGCAGGAACCGCAAGTAGGCCTAACAGAAGAACTGCAAGGAAAACCACTAATGCAAACTAGGCCTACGCAGACATGCCACACACCGACACTGCGCACAGAGTAGGCTTAATATATTTATGAACATTCCTCTATCTGTCATTAATTATTTTTTCCTTTAAATTACAGGCTCTGACACTGCTGACACAAACGAGGCGTATACAGGTAATGCTAAATTAATTACGGCAACTCAGTTGCATACGTGCTAACCAAGTCCATGCCTAATGACTCGTGTCCATGCTAAATATCGTTATTTATGACGACGGAGTATATCGCGAGCAGATGCAGTGGTCGGCCTCACAAGCTTCATAACGATTCAGCTATTATGTAATCATGCACAGTGAGTTGAATTACTGATCGAATTACTCAGTTGTCGATTACGCTGTTACGGACAAATCGTCATGCTGTAGGCCTTGGTCATGATGTTTTCATCTGTCTACCATTATGAAAACTTTCCAACGGTACCACACATTTATATTCAATGCACTTATACACACGCATGGTCGTAACGGTCTCGGACCACGGCAGTCACTAACGACTTGACGGTTCCTTATGGTGTTTAATAGTACTGCTCAGTTTTATGTAAACAATGACGCGATATTCGATAGAAGCATAAATGTTTGTAAAGTAATTTTTGTACGTTACAAGTGACTGAAAAAGTGTGTCACCGTGTACAACAGACGATACAGCAATACAGGTACTTGAACACTTAATAAAATGTTCGCAACAGACATAATGCACTCAGCGTGTGTGAAACAATGCAAACGCAGTTCGAACATGCCGCATGAGAACTCTGTGTGGAATGAAAATTTCTGCTTTCTGGTAAATTATTTCTTAATATTTATGTCTTTAATGATATTTGGTGTCATTTTTAAGTGGTAAAAATGGGTGCTTCCAGCACCGGGGGTATCGGACACCTTTACCAAATTTATTGAATAAATGTGTTTCCTAGTGTAATGTGATCGTAGTTAGTGCATTATTGAATAGATCTGCCCGCCGAAGTGACGATAAGGCTACAAATTGCTGTAATGTAAACTTAATGTCAGGCTGTGGTTACATTTGCCTGGAGAAGGAGGTCTACGGCCCCATAGAGGGCTGACACCATACATACATACATACTATATTGTCACTGACGTCATTTTGTCAGATTAAATTGCCAACTTTATGTATGAACTATTACAGATGTAGCGATGTGTCACATTTCCAAATGTGATTTTCAGTAGGCTGTAATCTAATTGATTTTCTCTTCAACCAGTCGGGAAAACTATACTACAATATAGGAAATTGCAGATTTTTTATTTGTCTCTGATACAATATCTATATATTGAAAAACCGATATCTAAAATGCCAATATCAATATGATACTGATAATATCGATATCAGTAATATATCGGCAATATTTCGATATATCGACCCAGCTCTACGAGTGCAGACTAATGCCTCTATGCCCGCTCCAGAAATAGGTGCGGGCAGAGGCCTTCGCCTCCCTTTTCCTCCCCCCTTTCCTCCCTTTCTCCTTTACCTTCCCCTCCCCTGCCCTTCCAATTTCCTTCTCTGTTTCCTTCCATTTTCCTATTCTCCCCTTCTCCTCCCCTATCCCTTTTGTTGGTGAATTGGAGGGAGGTGATAGACGCAGGTAAGGCAGCAGGTGACGTGAGATGGCAGCAGATCTTTTTGCGCGCACTAAACTTTTTGCCCCAGAAAGTAGCTGTACCCCATTTTCTGACACTCCAACAATTTTTATGTCCCTTTTTGCATCACCACCTAAGGCCTTCACATATGCAGATTTGGCGCTGTGCCTACTGGGAAGTCTAGCTGACAACAGTACCACTGACATGTTTGTGTGAGGCAAGGTGACATATTTCAGGTTTTCTCCTTTCTCATTATCGCGTAAATAGGTGATAGTACATAATGAACTACTTTGTCACGTATGATTACAGTGTGGTTATTCAGTTTGTTTAATTAGATGTTCGCTTAGTATTTCCTTGCATTATTGTCATTAAAGTAATGGAGGAGGGTCTATGGAGGGGGCTTGACCCCTTCCTCGAAGTTTCTTAATTAATAGTACTGTGGATATGCTTTTCTGAGGTGAAATTCTATATCATATATATAGTATATATTTTATGACACTACATGATAAAATCGTCTATATAACCAATTTCCACGGGGACTCCCTAATTTCCACTCGTCCCCATTGGACTCCATTGGACCACACTGAACCATATTGGACCACATGCATTAGACCTCATCTGATCAAGCGTGCACCACTAAAGACGACATATGTGACATTCATGTGAAATAGTTTTATGAGAAAACTGTTGTTGATGCCTCAGCATGTATACTGTTTTAGGGTGCATTGAATGCATGAGATGCAGACTATTGTTACCGATGATTGCAGTGTCTGTCAGTCTGTCTGTCACACGGTTCAACTTCTCGGCCCCGGCACGTGCAGTGGGGTCGTTCGGTGCAGCCATGGTCAAGTGACTTTGGCCTTTTTTGCAATGATTAATGTACATGAATATTTAAATGTTCTGTTTAATAGAGTAGATATTACTCATATTTCATGCATAGTGGATATGATGAAAACACTCAACTCTCTCAATCACCAACTCAGCTCAGTACTGCTTTGATGTCCCTGTTGCAGTGAATGTAGGCCTGTGAATCTATAGGTCTAAAAACACCTTATTTTTAGCAATTCCAGTTACAGGCAATAGCCTACAGGTGAGGACATTCGATGTGGTCCAATACGGCCGGATGCGTTTCTGTGGGGTCGGATGTGGTAATTAGTCATACCCGTCAGTAACACTGCATAAGGTCAGCATTTGAATGTTATTTGAAGGGCAATTTGTGTTAAGTGCTAAAAATGATTTTAGTCAACACTGAATCTGCATATACGCTGTATTATTTTTCGTACCCAGAGGTTGGTAATGGTTTGCGATAAGTTTTGATAGCCAGCTGTTAATGCTTAGTACTGGTTATGGCTTCTACAAGCGGTAACCAGATATCCGGTTTTCGTTTCACATCCCTAGTGCAGCCGAGCACTTACACATGACTGTGAATAGACTTTCTATGAAAATACTGCCTACAAGTTCGTGGGCATTGCCACGTTATTCTCATAGTATTCAGTGCTCTGATAATTTTATCTTTTGCACAGTCACGTCTGTTGAATCCAGATTTCAATATTGGTACAAGTTTTTTGATGTTGTTTTTTATTTGTAGATGATGTATAACATTTACTGATTTGTGTCATGGCGACCCGTGCAGCTACATGTAAGTGATGCGTAGTTTTTTGATGTAGGTGAATAATAAAGTTTAACAGCAAGATGCTAAAGTCATTTGCTTGGGACGAAAATGGAAAAGTTTTCTGGTAAAAATGTAGTACGCATTTTTGGAGAAAACATTGCGTGTGGTGTTTCTAGCTGTCTATAGGATTATTTGGTGCTGAATATGAAGCTGCCGTACATCAAGTTAAATAGTCATTATTTGCCCACAAGTCACAAAAACAAAATGGCAGCCGAAAAGCTACCAGGTGAGTCAAAGAAGTAGCTCCCTAAGTATAATCGGTCTTAACTTTGATGCTGTTAGTGGCTTTCTTTTCCTTTTTCCATGGCCGTGACTAGTTAATTATGTAGAACATATGGTGTAGCAGTGAGTCATGCTTCACTTTACCTGAGCATGTGCTAATATGTTGATGAAACCTTATGGCTTCTACAAGCGGTAACCATTGCCTGGCCAGTGCTGGAGTCAGTCTCCACTTGTGGACTCGAGGAAGCACTAGTTGATGCTTGCTGAAGTGAACTCGGTCAGTACGGGCAGTGGTTGTTAACTAACTGTGTCAATGATGTTCTTCGTTTTGGGATGGCAGACGGATTGGGTTACCTCAAGCCGGCGGTTATTAATGGCAATACATCTTAATTGCCTGCACATTTTTACCAGCAGAAAACTGCCAGTATTAGAGTGACTTTTTTCTGTGGAGCGAACCACTGCATCAATTGGGGTCATATTTGGCAGGTCGTAGGTGCAGACCAAAGGGTCTGCTATGCCCTGTCCAGTTTGACCCAAATCAGCCCATATTTGGGGATTTCCGCCCTGTAGGGGCGACTCCGTAAACCGATATTCCTGAAATTCACAGGGTTTATATGCAGCAATAGTCCCCATATTTTTTTAAAAAAATTTGGTGAAATTCATTTTATGAATCAGGGATTTGTAACTGAAAAATCGTGCATCGGTCATTTCTTCCCCAAATTTTGGGGGCCCCTAGCCCAAAAACTAGGGGTCAGATCCCAAAACAATTGTCTACGGAAAAAATGGTACATGCCAAGTTTGGTGGAGATCGGTTTACGTACGGCGACACAAGATTGAAGTTTTTTGTTTTTAGACTGCATCGAATGCATGAGATGCAGACTATTGTTACCAATGATTTTGCTGTGTCTGTCTGTCAGTCTGTCTGTCCAGCGGGGTTATTGGTGCAACCTTTGCCAAATCACTTTGGTCTCTTGTTTATGTCACGCCAGGCATGGCCTAATTTGGTCTCGAGACTTGCTGCGATGTTCGGCACTTTAATGAAGTATAACTTCGCCATTTATCGATTGATTTTCGTGGGGTTTTGAGCACTTTTAGAAAAATAAATGTACTTTTAAACTGCCTGTGCCATTTTGAACTAAATTCTTGCCGAAATTGGTCTGCGTTGAAGTTTTCAGCTTTGCCCCCTATTGGTGGCATTGCAAAATGACAAACTTGAAAGTGCAAGTTTTCTGAAAATTTTCAATCGTATTCTTTGTGTTTTTGCCGCACTCTGTAGAAAGAAAGCTGGCTATCCATGCAGGATTATGCAAATTTGCTGCATGTTAGATTTTTCTGCCAGTTTGCATTGCCTTCGATCGGCGATGCATTTTGTTTCTAGTTTAGTTGTATTTCTTCTACAGAGTGGGCCATAAAAACTGACCCCCTTGTACGTGTTTAGCTGTACACACAATACAACTTTTCTACACAAGATGAAACCAAAGCCTGATAATTGTTAAAATTTTACGCAGAAATATTATGATATAAATGAAGCACCCCAGAAGCATTTTGGACGCAGTGGGAAAATACATTAGCGATGATGTGTTTGTCCATGACAGCTTCTCGCAGCAGCCAGAGCTGAAAGATATCACTGTCAGGTTTTTCATCTCTCATTGACTTTTGCTATACCCTTAGTTGCCTTCTTGACAGCATATTAGCTCAGTTACATGCTTGTAATTCTGTTCTTATCTGGCAGTCTGCAGTCGATCCACACCAGTCTTCTGTTCAGTCGAGTTTGTCTTCTTAATCTAGCACTAATCTTCAACAGAGCTGACAGCCCACTTCTTGATTAAAACTTCTTACAAATATGTTATGTGATAACTTTGACAAAAAATTTAATGAAACGTTTTTTCTGTGCATGTCAACAGTATGTTTGTCAACAAATCGGTAAAAAGCAACAAAATGAAGAAAAATCCTAAGTAAGTCGAAGTCAATTTTCACGGAAGATAACGCCGACAGACAAAGCTGGTGCCATAAAAGTTTCATGGAAGATCACAACACAACACAGTCAACTTATCTTCCGTGAAATTTTCACGAAAGATAACACGGAGCCAAATTAGGGGCCTTACATCAAGGTGACATAACACAGTGCTAAAACTCCATTGTGTTTTCTGTACAGTTGGGTCGTTTTCATTTTTCTGATACCAGTCGCATAAATCTTAAGATCTGTTCCAAAGTCATGCCTATTCCGCAGAAATGATTTAAGCTTTAGAATGCACTGTAAATTTTACTTCTAACTTAATGTTAGAACAATGAAAATTGGCTTAATATAGGGGGTCAGTAAAGTTTTATGTTTCAAATTTAGCACATAAATTATTGGGAATAGAAAGTAACTAATATAATATTGGGCCAACAGGGACTTATTTTAGGTCTTAGGTCATGTGACCTTTTGAATTTTGCAAACTTTTCTGATATATCTTTGGAATGGCATAAGCTGGAGACTTCAGATTTGCTGTGTGTATTTCTACAAAGAGTGGTATCACAGATTTTGCAAAACTAGGTCAAGGGGCCTAAACAAAGTCACGTGACCTACTTTTACGTTTTGAAATGGTAGTATTGGCATGGCAGCTATAGCCAAACATTTTGGGAGGATTTTGCAATGAGTGCCCAGGCACCGCAGGAGCCAAGGAACGAGCGCCAAAGCACAAGGAGTTCAAATCCAGGCAGGGTAGTTGTGGGATTGCTGAAAACTCCTCAAGTGGGTCCAGGCTTAACCCAGCCACCAGACAGTATTTGGTTTATTGTGGGCCTGAAGAATGCTACCGGTAGCAGCTATTATAAGTGCAAATTCACAAGAATGCATACGGACATGTCAGACATTTAGGTCACATGACCTAGTATTCAATTTTTCTGTGGCGATTTATCATCAAAGTTGGACTAGTTTTTTTGCCTATCATTGGGAGTAGCTTATAAGCTAATCTTGCAGTCGATAGTGCCATTCACAACATCCACCTGATTGTAAACCACATTTATGCTGAAAGTTGAAACATTGTTTCGATTGTGCAGTTACAGCAAAGATTCGAAATTTGAAGGATTACTATTCTCGTACAATAAATGGTGTTTTGCCAGTTGCATCTGGAGCTGACATTGCAAACACACTGAAATATTTTTCACAGACATTACTTGGGTATGTACGTATAATGCACTGGTTTTAGTAAATTATTTTGTTAATTCACTGGCTGTGATTGTCCTTGTTTATTTATTCTGCACATGACTATTGTGGACCAGTTATTTAGAAATATTATCTAATCATTGAGCAGATGAAGTTGAATGCATGTACACTTACTTGCTGGTTTTATGTTGACAGTACAGCAGTTTTGTGTTTGTCAGTGTTCTGAAAGATGTACCTTACATCCCGTCTGACAGCTGTGGAGGGCTGCGACAGAGAGATAATCTACGACTCTTGGTTTTTCCAAACCTGAATTATTCAGGTCTTTATCAGACAGTGCAAAATATCATTGAGATAGTACGACTGGTGCAGAATGGACAGCATGGTGAGTACTTAAATCTCAGTAGTCAGTATATCTTAGGTTGCTAGAAATGTGCATATTGCTTTTGTTCTCTGATTATTCTGCAGATTTGGTTATCGTCATTAGCGTTTAGCCACCAAGGACGATTACATCGCTCCATTATGACCGTGCTTGACAGCATCTCTCCACACATTAGATGGTGGGCGATGGCTGTTGTCGCAGATTTGGTTCTGGCAACTTTTTGGAGGATGACCGAGATGATGCTTCCACAATCGGTCTGGGAACCGTTCGAGAGGCAGGTCAGTCTGACAGTGCAGAGCTTGATGGACTGAAACAGTACATGGCATCTTGATGATGTGACCGAAAATGGAGTTGCGACATTTGATGATGTGATACTTGATTGGAGAGAGATCAGTCTAGTTTGCAACTTTGACATTATGGGTGTGATCTTGCCCTCTGATGTCGAGTATCTGACGTCGACATTTCATGTGAAAGCTCTCAAGAGCCTGACATTTTCAGTATGCACTGCCCATGTATCTGTGGCCTTTAGAGTAGAGACAACAAGTGCCTTGTACATGTATGTCTGCATCTTGATGGGCTGTGATAAACGTTGGTCATGCCATACCTGTGACAAAGATGCAATCATGGGCGAAGCAAGGGCAATAAATCTTTTGATGTCTGATAGGCACTAATCTGAGGGCTGGACACTGCCCAGGTACACAAAACTCTCCACATGTTCCACCAGGTTACTGTCTAGGTTGATGTCAGTAAATGACTGAATGATGCACCAGCATTCTGTGATTGTGTCTTTGGCCAAGAGATGTGCAGACCTAGAGTTGATGCAGCTTTGCTAAAGGAGGACAGGCAAGTGGCAGCGGCGGTAGGTTACTGAACCAGTGGAGGCATGTCAGCCACATAAATGAGACTAGTGAACTGGGAGTTATGTCCCTGCTTTGTTGACCATGTGATCTACAAAAAACTTCCCACTTTGTAATCGGCTCAAGTTTGTCAAACCTTAACTGATTTTCAAAATTCTTTTACTGCCAGAAAGAGTGAGAAACTTGTTACAAAGTCCTATATTAGTGTTTCCAACCACACCTTACATATGTTGTTGCACTACCTTGGGAAGTCAAACATTCAATTTTTTAGATATTACCTCAGATCTGATTTGAACATCATATTGTGTATGACAAAAAAATTCGTGGCATATTACTGAGTGGATATAATTACTGTCATAGCAGTTGCTTACATGTCTATAATTTGTAGTATTAGACCGAGTACGCCATTTTTGACCGATACCGATACACCAATTTTTTGCTGTCAACCGATACCGATCTGATACCGATACACTTCAAGAGCGGCCGTGGCGCAGCGTGACTGACAGATCAAAGGCTCCCGACGCCGCCGCCGCAACTAATAACAGCGGCGGCGGCCAGCACGGCGGCGGATGCCTTTGATCTGTCGTGGACAGTCAAACACAGCAACTATCAATAAAGTTTAATATCAAAAACAGTAATGTCAGTTCT
>Ga0126335_1002469_pt1 | contig 11089 bp, 6 predicted proteins | sample OlaspJWI45metaG_FD_108409 | JGI IMG/M metagenome (GOLD analysis project Ga0126335, IMG submission 108409) | Marine gutless worms symbiont microbial communities from Oahu, Hawaii - Olavius sp. 1 OAHU.JWI-45 metaG | ecosystem: Host-associated > Annelida > Digestive system > Unclassified | place... | reverse complement strand
GTGTGAGTGCGCGAGTTAGAACTTAACTTTAAATCCTTTATATCACTTTCCTATATGTTTATAATACATTGTATGGACCTAAACTTGATCTTAAACTTAAATATATTGACCTGTAAGTGGAAAAAGGCGGCCATTTTGAAAATATGTTAATTAGGCCATTGTGCCTGGGCCGATTTTGGCCGATTTTGGATATGATGTATGTCTCACTAAGTGCAGCAGAGAAACTTTCTGTTGCAATTTGTTTCGGGTCCCCTGTAATTTTTTATTAAATTCACTCGCCTATTTTCTTGCCTATACCTTCTTCTAGCCGCCTACGACTCGCGTAGTTTGATGGCGTCACTGACTGGTGTAACAATTACGTCGTTTGCTGACTTTCGCCGTCTCACAGAAGTGTTGTCTTGGCGCGTCAGCCTCGCCAAGTCGACCGTTGACTGCGATAAATAAAAGTCCTCGTCCTAGCGGCTCTTCAATGACCAATTGTCCTCGTACTTGTCCTTGTCCTCGAACAACAATGTCTCAAGGAACTGTCAAGACTTCCCATTCCTAGGCTTATGTTTTAACGACAGAGTTACAAACTGTGATGCTTGGCTTTAACATTTATGCGACATTATTGAAGCTGTGACACTTGCTGGTGACATTATGACATCCTGATGCAACTAGAATTTGGGGCTCGAAACTTCCAGTCCCTGTCCTTGTCCTTGAACCCCAAGTGCGTGACCACAACACTGCCGTTATAAGTAAGTAGGCAAGTCGACCGTTGACGTGCTACGGACGTTACTTACTGAAAGCAGCGGCGAGGAGACATGCGTACATCCCTTCATTGGCGCCTTCACGCGCAGACTTTGATCAACAACGTCAAACTGTACGCGCTCCGAGTCGATATAGTTTGGTAGATCAATCGTCCCACGGTAATGACCTTCATTCGACCGTAAAGGGATATTTTGGATTATACTTAGTCTAGAGAGTACGAGGTCTTTTCTTGTGAAGATTGTTAAAGCCCTTAGGAGATTTAGGGCCATTGATCATATCTGCGGTTGCGCATTGGGCCGAAAATTGCATACTTAGTTTTGGGTGTTGTCCGCCCCGGAGGTATGAGATGTGACCTTCATTTGACCTACAAGTATTTCCCTTGGTGTCGCGAACTGCGTCGTCGTTGACATACAGTTCCAAACTGGAGTCTATGACTTTCACCGTAAGGTCGGACGTGATGCTGAAAGCATTCAGAGGAATCTGAGCGGTAAATGTTCCCTCGCGAAGGTCGACCAAGGTCATAGATGTTGACAGGTTACGACGCGGGAGGTCACCGGATGACCTTAACTTTAGCTCAAGGTTGTCGAACGAATGGGTTTTGTCTTTGTGTCGCTTCCCAGCGGCGGCAGCGGCGTGTGAAAAGATTTCTATGTTGACCTTGCGAAGTTGACCTTGACCTTCACCTTGGCCGACATACTTCTCAGCGGAGTCGGAGACGGTAAGCAGCGTCACTGCACTCTGAAGTAGAACAACCATCATCACATCAATATCGTCATCATCATCACATCACTATATTAGGTCAAGTGCTAAAACCCTTTGATGCGGGCGAGTACACAAGTAAACAAATGCCAATCCTCAACCACAGACGTTTGACGTCCCACGTTTAAAAGCCGAGTTTCCGGGAGAATTGATTGGGGACATAAAACTGTTGTGTGCAAGAGACACAGTTCAGAGCTCTCAATATCTCACAAGTTGTGTTTTCTAGGTAACCAAACAAATGCGAAACTAAGTGAAAAAACAGGTTTCAGCGCAAGTACATTTCACTGTCTGGGCGACAACTTTGAATCCTTTCCTGGATTACGGAATCATACTAAATGTATTACCGCCAAAAATACAAAAAAAATCTTTAAAAACAAGAGCATCACTATGCCGGGCATTACACGCCCTTCGGCGCAAGGGTGTGGTCTAGTCATTTTGGGCGGAAAAAAACTAAAATTATCCCCTGGAAATGACAAGTGATGAGAAACATACGGACAGCACCTCGACATAACACCACTGATAATGCGTTAAAGACAAGACCTGGTTTATAAAAATTCCTAATGCGACGGTAAACCCGGCCACTTTGGTAAATTTCAGGCTTGGGTACTGGTATTTGCCGTTGCATTAGCGTCGTGTGCACGGCACACACTGGCAATATAGGCAGGTCACCGGAAGATGAGTAAGAGTGGATCTACGGAAAATAACACGCTGTCTACAGCCCTGTTACAGTAGCCTACACGGGACGACGAAAAATTTCATACGACTGTAAGTGCACTTACTGCACCGTAATAGACGCTTCATAAATGCATTCTGTAATACGAAATGCGCGAACCAATGTTCGCACAAGTCATATGCTAAAAACTGACTAAACGGGTCAAGGTCACGGTCGGACTCGGTAGCAAAATGCAAATTACAATAATCTGAGCGCTTGCAGACTGACTTCTAGCAAACATGTTGTACACCGTGTACCAAAAAACATCCACATTTTTGTTCTATTGTATAGTCTCAACAAACGTTGACCAGTTTTCACAATATTTGGCATATAGTATTCTGCAAAAATTTGCAACATAATAGTCATTCATTTGTCAAATTCACCTAGATACCACTGTACCTTGAAAGAATATGAACAAACGAAGTAACTGTTAACAACATAGGTTACAAATTACTTTTGAACCAACTAAAAAAATACCCAGTTTTTCTATGTAATCATTGTCCACCAAGGCTAAATATTACAGCAAGCGTTCACAATAGCTTCCTTACCCACACACTCGCACACTCTCACACACACATACACACAGGCCTGATGTCTCTTAGACCATTCAGTTAATAGCATCATCGACAGTGCTTTGTGAGAAGCCATTTCCAGTGTCTATCAAGCACCGTCTCAGGTCATTCATGGCTTGAACTGGCATCTGATACACACGATTCTGCCACTTATGCCCCATATTCAATATTTAACAGGACTAAGATCAGAGCTAACTGGAGGTCACAAGTCCGGACTAACGAATTTAGGAGCTTCACACAGCAGTAGCTCAACTGTCTGTATTGTGCATGATGTGCTGGCACACTGTCTTGCTGGAGAACATCTGCGTGAATACAATGACACGAGTGGATGACAGCATCTCTTGCATGAGTACAATATCGCAATAATATGCAATAGTAAAAATCGAATTGGCAAAAAACCACAAATTAATTTTTTTCCAAGGTAGTGTAGCAACACTATGCAGGTACAGTTGATATATCAGTACTTACTGTGTTGCAAGTTCCTTCAATATACCCTGTGCCAAATTTTATGAAAATCGGCCAACGTTTGTTAAAACTACAGTAGAACAAAAATCTGGACGTTTCTGGTACACGACTTAGTTGACCTTGGATCTGTTGTCGTTGCATAGTTGCAGTTGTTGCTGGAACCGTCTGATAGCCTCTCGCATGCAGTCGCTCGCTCGTCGCACGCCACTCTTCCACTTTTCTTCCATACATTTCTTCTTCTTCTTCTTCTTTTCAGTCACCTTCAGTCGGCCGCATTCTAGCAGACTGTTGTGAGAACCTTCATCAGCTGACGATGACGCCGAGCCTGGATCACTGTAACTCACTTGTCGTTCAGCGAGGTCGTGGCTATTCCTTGCGTCGCGGTTGTTGCTGCCGCTGTCGTCGTGGCGACTGATAATTAGGTCCGCATCAGCACTGGGACGACGTAACGTAATTGTCGTCGGAGCTGATAATTTCATGTTAATTGTCTATAGCAGTTGGCAATAGTTGTGCATAGCCTTGTGTTTCTGTTGCAAAACACATGCAGACAAGAGTAATATGCAACGATAGCAACTTGGGTCTTTGCCATTGGAACACAGTACAATCAAGCCACGACCTAAGATAAGTCAAGTTAGTCAAGTTTTATATATACAGTAAAGTTATACTGCTTGCAATTAGGCTATTAAGCCACGAACTAAGAGAGCGATTTTACATCATTATTTATTATCGCAAGAACGAGATAAGTGCGGTTACGAATTGCTTCTGAAAGTGCTACATTATAATGAGACACCAGGGACGACGTGTCGATATGAACCCCGGATAAGAAGATCACAGTTTTCCACGTCAAATTTGGATTTTTTTTCTGTTTAACTCAGCGCCCATTTATCGCGGTAAATGGACTAACGGGTCATACCAGAACTAGCAAGTTTAGGGCTATGTTTAGGGCTGGGGATGCAATGACGGACTCAGTCGTGAGAGGGCGCGTATGTCCGTCGGGGGGGGGGGTATCCTAAGTGAAAATGTCCGCCGGCGACTGTCCACTGATACGATATCCGGTTACTTTGACGCAACGGTCGCGGCTTACTACGCACAACCGGAGTACCCATGACCAGACCGCCGCGTGGCCAGCGTTTGGCACGGAAGCACAGCAGTGTTGACTGATTATTCATTCGCATGTGCAGCAGAGCGCGTAGTACGTTTTAACTGCACTCACTAGGTGGCGACACTTTTGTGTCACCACGTAATGAGTGCCGTTAAAACGTGCTACGGCCGAAGCAGCAGCCGACTTTACAGTAGTTATGCGAAGCAATGCAGACCTATATGGCTAGAGATGTTGACCATGCTCAGAAATTACGAAACGCAGTCATGTGATTACGTTGGTGTTGTCAGGTTATGTGACTAGCCGCAGATCTATCACGTGACATGTGGCATTTGTTTACAGCGTGTAAAGGTGAGCGCATCGCTGCGCAGTTATGACTTATTTCGTCAGCATTAGCCTGGAGTAGAATTGCGGTGAGGAGTAATGGTTTTGGGGTTCGCGATTGGGTTCGGTTTCTGGGATGCTAATTACGCGATCTTCCGCCACAGTCTACCGGGACTGTAGATACAACGATTATGTAAACCTCGTGGCGTGGCCAGCGTTTGGCACGGAAGCAGTCCATTCGCGAGTGCAGCAGAGCGCTGTCCGCAATGCAGATCACTATTAGTGTGTGCAGCTGCAATTTGCCGTCCATTAGACCTACTGCAGACAGCACTTGCTGTTGTGCAATCATTTCATCTGTGGTTCCCGGACAGCTACGTCCCGTACGTACAATGAACCCCTTGCAAGACTAACCCTAACCGGAAGATTTCACATAGGTCGACGTCTGTTGCGTGGAGCTCATCACATTGGCACTTTGAGCCGACTACGATAAAGTCCAATAAGCTAGTGTAGCATCCCAAGGCTGCTGCTCAGTTAATAACCAGCATCTGTAACCGACTTAACGTATCTATAGCCTAAGTCTACCACTAGGATCATTAGGATGTCCGAGAGGGACGACTGTTCGAGGGGGAAGTCAGAACATCGTCGATATAGGCTAATATTGGCATCATCACTTACGGAGCACAAGGGAGCACCTGTCTTATTCAATGGGTTCCCGTTTATTTTTCGAGACGTTTATACGTCGTAATAGTCATTATTCATCGGTTCTATGATCCTGCAGACTAGCCTATAGCGCTAAATCGTCGTTCTACATAGCGTCGCGTCCACCGTGAATCGACTTTATTCTCTGCTGAAACGTCTTCATGTCTCTTTATGGTAACATATTTGTTATTTCTTGTATCTAACATGCACACCTGTATTTCGTCTTATTTGCCTTATAGGCCTAATGTTTTGTAATTGGGGACTGTGCCACGTTTAGTTGCATGACTGTGACATATTTGTCACATTGAGTAGAATCGTTATGTCACTTTTGCGACGGAAGTAGAATTAATTTGAAATTTGAAAATTCAATTAGTGATGGGCAAATTTTAAGAATTTAAATATTTTAATTTTTTTGTTTTGGATCGAATTCCCGTTTTAGACTCGAATTCCAGCTCGGACCCCTAACCCTAACCGAGCTGGGCCGTGGTTAATTAATTAATTAAGTGACCCCCTATGGTGCAACCCTTAAGACTCTCTATGTGACGTCATTTATTTTAATTTAATTTAATTTAATTTAATATTTAATTTAATATTTAATTAGTGACGGGTACCCCGATGGGGGACATCAAATTTAATCTTTGTTTAAGAACCGGCCCATCTCCAATATGGTGGGTCGGCCGTCTGTCGCGTTCCGAGAAAAAACAGATGGCTTGCGCGTTCCGAGGGCCCGCGTCCGCACGGTATGCTGTCTCACGGTCTTCCTAGAAACCGGTATGTGGCCAGCCGACACGAGCATGAATCATCGCTCTGAGTACCAGCTGATGCACTTCCGGAAAATTAATTAGCTTGCACCGCTTCCTAGAAACAGGCGTGCGGGCTGACCGACTCGTGCGTGAGTCATCGTCTCCTAGAAAACCAGATCAAACCGGTTTTTATCGGAAGTACATGCCATATATGGTAATACGACTTCCGGTAGACATTGCTATAAAAACCCCAGACGTGCCCTTACATGTCATTTGAGCGTCAAGAAGTCATAGCTACAACATGAATCGTTGTCGAAATTGTTACATAAGTTGCGTTGGAGATTTTTGTAGACTATGTACTGTTAGAAGAGTTTGTGTATACTGCCACAGACGACTTGAGAATAACTGCTTTGACAATGATGGGGAACATGCCTGTTTGGTAAGATTTTTTTGGTCTCAGATCATAGATTGTCAAGCAATGTTTCTCAAGCAAAGCTGGTCCTCATTTTATTAACCGCAGAGGGATAGAAGGCTGAGCTACCACGACTGTTAGTAAACACTCTGACCCGTCGCGCCTCAATAGGCAAGCTGGCGTCTAGCTCAGACCAAACGTAGGGCTACGGATCATAGGTATAGAAAATTGTAATATCACAACAGCTGTCATCGGTCGCCCATTCGTTACCTATTGTGTTTTGTTGTAGACGTGTGCAAAGAGAAAAAACAGACACATTCATCGTACTGCATTGAATGAATCTGTCATTGAAATTCGCTTTGATACATCGCAGCAGAACGAGTCATATGACGAATTGATAAGCAATCTACGTGATGACATACTAAACTCAGTTTCTCATCAACTCGACAGTTTTCAGTAAGTTTTACTAACCTGTGTAAGTAATGGTCTATAGCAGCGAATATTAACATTAAGTATCACGCTATTTGCACAGACGTTAGTTCCAGCTGTACGGCGTGTACGCACAAACCGACGTAAATATCGAAAAACACAGCGTGTAGTACGATCTCAGTCAGCGCGCTGTTAAAATTGGAGGCCGGGCGATAATGTCCTCCCATACAGCAGTGTAGGTTGCCTGCAAACGCTGTGTGACTAAACTCGCCTCTCGCCGCCAGATTTTTTCCAGCATTCTCAGGCGATAAATGCAGTATACAAGCTATGCTGATAGCGGCCGACAACAGTCTGGTGCAGACCAGCGGGTGAGCAGTGTAGGCTTAGTAATAACTGAGTCAGCCCATCACAGCTCGCCGTGTTGTACGTTCCCATGCCAGCTGCAGTTGTCGCGCCAGCCTAGATGCGCAATGCGATGTTATGCAGCGACTTACGGCGTCAGTCTCCGCAGCAAAAATGCACTCATAAAAACTCAGCGCTGTACACTTGTTTTGAGCGGTTGACACAGGCTGAGCCCATCACAGCGACAACGCAGTATACAGTCTTTGCTGCCTTACTTTAAGCGTGACCGAGCACGATGCGTAGGGCAGTATAGAAAGAGTTGTCTATAAACAGTATGCCCTAGTCTACTGCAGTTTAGGAATCCAAAGTAGAAACGGAAGTGATATTTATCGAAAAACTCCCGAACGGCGTACGATATGATAGAGGGATAAGGTAAAATGCGAACATACGGAAATGCTGTCATGTTTGGTTAATCCTCAATTTCGTAAATGTTTACTTTCCAAATTTAAGTTTTTTTATAACTCTAAGCGTTTGTTAACGACTGTAAAAAATTTGTTAAAATTTATTTACAACATCGTCCCAACTGCTAATGTCGGAAAAAAATTATGGTTTAGTGTCTTTCAAAAGGTTTATTAGTTGTTACGTATAAAGAACGATTGCGACATTATATAAAAGAACCTTTAGTATCTGATAATATAGACGCGGCTCCTGTTTACAAAATCCGCAGTTTACCTTTACCCCGTCTAGTGTCAAAGATAAGTTTACAGTTGAAGGCCGGCATAAAGCGAGCATGCAGTGTCAGTCTCCACAGCCAACGTTGCAAAAATGCGTGATAAAAACACAGGCAGAGCCCGTCTCGGCGCCATTGTAGTACATGGCTTGCGTAAACAAGTCATGCATTTGGCGCCTGACAGTCTACAGTTGCCCGCTGCAAACGACACAAAATAGATGCGCCTATAGTTTGCGCTCCGTACCAAAGTCTAAACATAGGCCTATTAATCGCTACAGTATCGTTGGCAACTCGCTGCGCAAAACCTGAAAGCATACAAAGTGATAGGCTATGAAACAAGTAACTACAGTAATGGCCGCATTGAAGTGGTAGCATCTGCTGAATGACCGTGTCAGACGCCCTGTATCATCGATCGTAATAGTGAGCATTCGCTGTGACCTAAATGTCATTTTATTTAGTGATGGGCAAAAAATTTAAAATTATCTGTTTTTGGTTTTGAATAGTGAGTAGAAAAGCGAAAGTGATATATTTTGTAACATCATCAAAGAATATTTATTAGCGATGGCCAAAATTTAAAAGGGTTTAAATATTTATTATTTCGGCTTTTTCACTCCTTACATAAATGTAAAATATTTCACTATCCACCTAGTAGTAGAATGTAAATTCCGTTTCTGGACCAAGCCTTAGCAACCGTTGCTAGGGACTCCCCTAACCCTAGCCACGTCTAGGTTTGATTAATCCCTAACTAAGTAGGTAAGTTAGACTGTGAAAACAAAAATAGTTAACTAAGTACGTAAATTCGCGTATGCATATGTCGAGAACTCACAGTTCACAGCCGCAGTTGTTTATTTAGCTTATGTAAACGTTTTGTGTGCTAACAGATCGATGCGCCTACAGTTCATCAGTCAAGCAACGTTCGAGCGAATGACAGTGAATGATTGGGGCCAAGATGACACGTCCAGAATTACGGCATATTTTCACACGCCTTCTGTTGTAATAAGCGAGGGACATCCATTGGATTTGGATGCAGTGATTGCTCATTTTAACGAGAGAGTCGCCGGGTTCACTCGCCGTGGATCGGGTTACATACTCGCCAGCATCGACGAACTGCGAGCATCGTTCGTGAAATTCAGACCGTTGGGAGCGGGCTCTTTTGTCTCAACGCCACAATGGATCGAAAACAAACACGCTATTGTTAACATTAGAAACCAGGCAGACGATAAGTGTTTTGTGTGGTCCATTTTGGCACATTTGTATCCTGCCAAGCATAAAGCAGAGAGAGTGATTAACTATAAGCAATACGAACACACACTGAACCTCACCTGTCTGACATTTCCGCTTCCGGTGAAACAGATAGCAAAATTTGAGTGCACGAATCCGAGTTCACTGTTTGGCTTGCGATCGAGACAGTCGCAGCTTTTCGATTCTGTACCTCAGTCCCGAGGTCCACAAACGCGAGCACACGATCACGTTGCTGTTGTTAGACGATCCTCGAGACGCACAAAGGCATCACTATGTCTGGGTCAAAAATTTATCTGCGCTGATATCGGACTGCAGTCGAAACGATCACAAATGACACGTCTGTCTGTCGTGCCTGCAAGTTTTCAGCAGCGAAAGAGTACTGAACGATCACTCTCGCTGTTGCCTCATCCACAAACCCCAAAACATCAAATTTCCCGACCCCAACGATTTTAAATCTTGCACACTATCGTTTCGGTCTCACCATTTTGAATTTCCATTTAGTTTCTACTTGGTGGCGGACTTTGAATGTTTTTTGAAACCGGTGGAGCAGCAGCAGCAAAGCGACGCCGGTAGGGTAATCAACGTTCACGAACCGTCGGGGTTTTGCGTTCATCGCGTCAGTACTTTTCCGTATTATTAAACATCGCCTCACACCTATTCCGGAGCCAATGTCATCGATGCGTTTTACGATCACGTGCTTCGCGAAGCACGTGTCATCAGTGCCATTTTATCGCGCAACGTTCCGATGAGTCCACTCAACGATGAACAACAATCGTCGTACGATGCTGCCGTGACGTGCCATAACTGTGGCACCAAATTTGCATACGATAATCCCAAAACGCGTCATCATTGTCACGTGACCGGAAACTATCTGTAACAATTGTAATTTGGCATTGAAACCCCGAAAGTCAAGTAGGAACGCGGAAGGAGAGAACAATTACCTCGTTCCTATAATATTGCATAATAATTCCTCGTACGATTCGCACCTCCTGTTGCCAGGGTTTCGTCGAAAATACGTGGAATATCGTTTGCAAAATGGTAAGATACGATATGCGGACATTAAAGTCATTCCCCTAAAGAGCGAAAAAAATCTACAAATTCAGATCGGAAACGTTCTTTTCCTGGACTCTTTTCAGTCCATGGCAGCATCGCTTGACACGCTCGTCGGAACGTTGCGCAAGTCTGGAACAGACCAGTTCGTGCACACGTCGAGATACATGGGCACGGACGATTTTCTGTTCCAGATAGGCGTGTTCCCATACGAATATTTCACCGGTAGTAGCAAATTTCAGGACACGGAATTGCCACCGAAAGACGCATTTTTAACAGACTGACGAACGAATCACTGACTGACGCGGACAACAAACGAGCCCTAAAAGTCTGGAACCATTACGACATGAAAAATTTGCAACAATACCACGACTTCTACCTGACAACAGACGTTCTACTGCTGACAGACGTATTCGAAAGTTTTCGGAGCACGACGCTAAACGCCCACGGACTGGACTGTTTACATTTTCTTTCGTTGCCGAGCATGACGTTGCAGATGGCTCTCAAGATCACCGACGTCGAATTGGACCTCATCACCGATCCGGACATGTAGATAGATAGATAGAAAGATAAACTTATTTATATAGCGCCTATATACTCAAATGAGTCTCTAAGCGCTTCGGTCGCCAAACAGATGCGTTTTCAAAGACTTTTTAAAAGAGTCAAAGGTAAGTCCCGGCCGCCGTAATCCAGGTGGAAGGTCGTTCCATAGTCGGGGACCAGCGGCCGAGAAACTCCTATCACCGAGTTTGTTATGCGTT
>Ga0126335_1002468_pt1 | contig 11089 bp, 6 predicted proteins | sample OlaspJWI45metaG_FD_108409 | JGI IMG/M metagenome (GOLD analysis project Ga0126335, IMG submission 108409) | Marine gutless worms symbiont microbial communities from Oahu, Hawaii - Olavius sp. 1 OAHU.JWI-45 metaG | ecosystem: Host-associated > Annelida > Digestive system > Unclassified | place... | reverse complement strand
CTAAGCAGAATCAATGTAACCTAAAACCGTGCCTCAGGTGCTAAATTGAGATTTCAATTTGTGTACAGTTTTAACACAACACTGCAGTTTCGGTGTCAGTTTTAAAAACGTTGCCAACCTTACGGTATATATTCAATTATTCATGGGCTACTGTTGCTGCACTTTTCTGTATTTTTTCCCGACATCACCACAGAGTCAAGTCGACGGGTAAAAATATGTGGGCACCAGGCAAATAACATTTTTTAAAATTTGAAATATCACTAGGCTGAGTCCATATGTGACCACAGTGCATGTTTGAAAATTTGGATAGATCTGACAGATTGACAGAATGTGAAAAGGCTTTACCAGTTTTTTTGCATTTTTTCTAATAAACGTGATAGTGCTAAGTAAAAAAAATACTTTCCCAGTCTTCCTGTAATTGTTTTATTGAAAATGTGATTCCTCAGTGCTCCAGGTTCGTGGATGGTGAAATAAGCTGGGTGACTGTTTTTTGTCCAAATGATATCTCAGAACTGAGAATGCCTAAAAACACCAAATATGGTACAAAGGTGGTGTCTAGTATGAGGATGATGCACACACTTACATTTCTGGAAAAAGTTAATTGTGGGAAAATTTGCAAAAAAAAACTGCCAAAAATAAGCCAAAAGCATGCAGACAGTAAAAAATGCGGATTTCTTTTCCACTCACACGGTGGCGCCATATATATGCAGAAACAAAGTATATGTGGCACTACCATGTGAGTGGACATGCTACCTCAGACTGTGTGGAGCACTAAGGACCCTGTGACAATAGTCACTTTACTTGTGTAGTCATGCTATATAATGTTATCATTAATGTTGCTAAATTATCGTTCATTTAATATGCTATTGTAATGCCAGTGGATGATGGTGTGAATGTTGTGAATCTGCTACAGGCTACCAGCGCATGCTGGGAAATGTGGTGAAGATAGTCAGTATTCAGTTTCTCAGGATGGTGTCAAGCAATGGTCGGCTGAGTCGCTTCAAGGTTCCTGGTCTTCTTGCTCTCGGCTTCTGTATGGGAGTCATTATTAACCAGCTAGGACTGGTAATGGAAGTAATACGTGTGAAAGTGGCACTAGTCAACGCAGGCAACAATTCTTCACCACAGTCAACATTCCAAGATCTGATGCAGAGGCTACCACACTTGAATCGGTCATTCATGGCAAGGCAATATGTGGTTCCAAATATTGTACATTACTTTTGGTCAGTAAAACTGCTTTTATATTCCATTTGCTGCTGGTTTTCTATCCATTTGTCCACTACATTGGCTCGTAGTGGCTTGTCTTAATCTCTACCAACTATATATTTTTTAGTTTCTTGTTTTTTGCAGAGGTATTGGGAGCTGTCATTTAGGACATGAGTGTTGACAGCTTGACATGGTAGACAGCATTACAGTTTTTTTTATTAACTTGGCATAGTCACAATGTCTTTGAACTGGCACATTACCGATCAAACTTTGAATGAAAGGTCATGGACACGGTTAATGTTATAGCCTGTGTTGTACTAGTTACTGTTAGAAGTAATGTATTAAAGTATAATCAGAAGTATATAATCAGAAGTATTGCATTGATGATGCATTATTCCCAACACTGGTTATGCCTGCGACAGGAGTAGGAATGACGAGTGTTGAAGTGTGCTATTTTAATTTTTAGGCTGCATAGAATGCATGAGATGCGGACTATTGTTACCGATGTGTGCGGTGTCTGTCCATCAGTCAGTCCGTCATGCAGCAGGGTCATTCAGTGCAGCCTTTGCCAAATGACTTTGGCCACTTGTTCTTATTTTGCTGTGTACTGCCAGGTTTGCTAACGAATCTGCAAAAGTGACATTTACTGACTTCATGAGTGTGCTGAGTGTTCATCGTATTCAAAAGCCAGATGACATATGGTTCCACTGCACCAGTCTGCCAGACAGCAGCGACTTCTATTGGCGCCAGTTATGGAAGTTTGTTCCGTTGACTGTAATCTACCATGACCAGCGGACTGTCAAGCATGATGTAAAAACTGGGATAAAGTTGGCACAGGATTCAGCCATAGTGGCAACATTGTTGAAGCATGGTGGCATATTTGTTGACTGGAATGTTCTTGTTGTACGCAGCCTGAACTCACTGCGGAACTACAGTGCTTGTGTCAGCAAGGTCAGTTTTCTGGCATTTTATTCTTGTGTTTCCTCAATGACAGCGTGATTCCTTAGTTATAACAGTTTTGTAAAGAAACTATGTGTTTATTTTATTAGACTCTATTTCTCCCATCTTGCATTTGTTGATTTTCCTACATTTATTGTTGTCACTCTAGTCTTATAGTGAAATGAAAACACATACAATAATGCTTTTTCACTTGCTGTTTTTCATCCCTACCTCAGTTGACAAACACATTGTTTTCATGCGTACACAAGGTACATGAACATACAACAAACGCAGATAAAATGATAAAAAAGAAATAGCAGACTAGACCTACTGAGTAAATACACATTTGATAGTCATTTCAATATCATCTTGAGTCAGAAAACACAGAACATCAGCTTTGGCTTTCAGCTTAGGAGAAACAGTATGCATATAATGAATTTATCTTGAGTCTCAGCACTGAAACTTTGCTGTTGGGGAACATTGACTAGTACTGACTATCGACTAGGCAGTGGGACATTTCCAGGGGTGTGTGCACATTGTTGGAATATGCTGCCATTTGCTGGTGTAGCTGCATCATTACTTTTGTTGTCCTGATGCTACCTTAAATGTGTATTGTTTTCTTTCTGGCATTGTGTTCAGACAGCTGGCTGTTAACTGTTTGTGGTCTTTGTGTGGTTTCTGGAAAAATCTCCTTTTGAGAGTTATGAACTATGACAAGTACTCGTAATTCGTACGTTCATGATGATGATGATGATGATGATAATTAATTCTAACTATATATTGCAGCAGGAGTCGGACAGGTTGCAGACGGATGTGATATTGTCTAGACACAATGCAGAATTCCTGCTGCTTGTAAATTCATCATTACGAGCTTCTACGACCACTCTCAACAGTGTTGTCTCAAGTCTCTATAAGCAGCAGCCGAATCTGCTGCACTTAGCATCAGTTTCTGGCACAACGGCTGACCATTCTATGTCTGAGAAGGGGCCTGCATGGCAGCTAAACTATGTACTTCGCATTCCAGTAGAGAGGCAGGAATACACAAACAAGTCAATTAGAACAGGAAGTGATAAGTTAAGTACGGCCATGCGTTACATTTACTATGGTAGCAAACAACAGCTTCCTTAATGTTCTCTGTGATGTGAGCTTGAGAGTATTTACCATTTCATACATTTCCATTTCTTCTACTTTCAAGGAAGAAGCATTGTGAATGAACGTGCTTTTCATAAATTGTTATATAACGTAGAATTATAGATATGCATGTTATGTATGCAGATATTATTGAACTTGTTGCAGCAGCTTTGTTTTAGGTAACTGTTAACTGTCCAGCCAGCTTTCACGTGTAAGTGTGTAGAGATGAGTAATTAGGTACTGTTGCCTAGAAAGAGAAAACAGTATAATTCTGTCAAATTATAGATTTGTGTGATAATTCAACATGAAGCTAGACTAGACTGCAAAATAAAATGACTGTTTGTGATTTGTAGTAATCAGCCCAATACTAAACTTGCCAAAACTAACTTTGAGTAGTCTTTGGATACAACATTTCAAATGCACACTTTTCAGATTTCAGTTTTTTGTTTCGATCTGTTTTTTGTCAACTCTTTGAATATTTTGCGGTAAAGTACTGGGCTGGCTATTTGCTACCCATTTTTCAAGTGTGTCACATCACAGCGTACTGTGTTAATATTGTTGGATTTATTATTTGTGCTGTTATTATTGTGTAGCCAGTACTGTACATAACGTGCTTTATTATTTACTAAGCTGTGTCAGCAGTATACATATTTACAGCATTCCACCTCGATGTTTGTTTGAATTTATTTAATGAGTTGTAGTATGCATTACACACAGCAGTCATTTTGAGTGTAATTATGAATTATATTGTTGCTTGTGCTTTATTTTTTTATGTAGTTTAAATATTGGCTTGCCGTATATTTTATGATAGTATTTGTATTCTGCAATTTGTGCTTGATTATTGTTTAGTATTGTAGAAATGTGCTTGCACCAAGTTAACCAATATTTTCCAATTAACGATATTACTATCAAAGTTGTTGCAGAACCTGTAAGTTCAGATTATTGTGTAACATCTGGGACTATTTGCTGTTGCATTTTGGTAATACGTAAAAATGCAGAACTCATCCATTGTTTACATTTGTACTTTGATTACTACCAGTTTAATTATATGTAATGTCTCGTTAGGAACTTTGCATTGTGTGATTATGGCAGTGGAGACTATTATTTTTCACATTTATTATGCTTATTATGTGTACGGTGGTTTGGCACATTGTTTTTGATGTTTGGCCCAGTTAATGTGCAGTTGGTGATCATTTGTGGATGAGTAAACCATCTTGTTGCATAACCAGCATCGCATGTCACCTCTTCCTGGATCTCCCTTTGTGGCAGGTGCAACGAATACTAATAAAAGTTGGAGAGGAAATGCACACTACATGATGCTCTGGCCATGTATCTGTGATCTTGCAATATAATAAAGTTGGTGTCTGGCCAAGGGCTATAAAAAAACTAAAGTCCTTCCTGAGCCATGTTGCCCTGATTTCCATTTCAGTAACCCTCAGCTAGATACCAGCTTGCACTGTGAGACCACGGATATGTGGCTAGTGCATTGCATGATGTGTATGTTTACTTCCCAGCTATTAGGCCACTACCAAATTATACTACTTGGTGACAATGAGCCACCTGCCACCACACAACCCCGGGCAATAGAAATGGAAATCATCGCCACCTAGTGGGCCATGTGGATTTGGTATGACTGGTACTTTTTTATTCACTGTACAACCTTTGTTGCATTGATGTCCATTTATCACACATATCAGCTTCACTTATTTTGCTTATTAGCTGTTATGACTGTGCTGTGCACTGAATCATGTGAACTTTAACTAACGATGCCAGCATTTGTGCCTATCAGCAGCCGTTGTTGTTCTCTTGTGCATTACACAGTGACAATAAATGGTGTCTGCAAGGCTGCTGTGTTGCTGTTCATGCTGGTATCACTTTGCAGTCTAACTGGTGCGAAAGCACAGTTTGCAGTCTTGGTTCATGTAGCCTGCTTTTACACCACGACGTGACCGTGACAGGCCTACACAATTATATATTATATTCGCAGACACTGCAGGCAGACGGACGACACGAATTATTACTATAGATGTTCTTATTCTTGCAAGCCATGATGACAAATCACTCTGAACCGTGAACCTGACACTTGAATAATGAATTATATTTTTCACTCGTATCTCATTAATGTGCTCTGTGACTTCATATCAATCTCTGCAACAAATAGGTGCATGTTTGTGATTTCTGTGCGAGGAGATAGCCCTATTTCGGATTGTGTTCAGTGGAATGCGATGCATGAACTGCGAACTGCTGCAATGCAAGCAAAGCTATTCTGGATTATTTTGCACAAAGTAATGGTCATATTTCTGATAGGGAAACTCGGCTATTGTAAGTCAGACGAATGGGGAAAAAGAACGACACTTGACGGTAGTGTTGAAACCACCATAAATCTCAGGTTATTCGATCAGTTCCTGTAATATTCCTATAACAAGACTGAAGTTTTCAGCCTATCCCTAGACCCCATTAGGCCTACAGGCTGCGCTGCGGCGGTCCAACGGCATGGGCGAGCAGGGCAAGGGCTTCAAGGACGCCTTTGTCGCCTTGGACCAAATGCGATATATTAGTTATTTATTACATTTTGCATTTCGTTCTCACTGCTAATTTGGTCGATACTTCAGAGGATTGACACTAAAATTGCTCTCACGAGATGCTAAATTTTACCATCAAATGCATGAAATCCGATTTCGGCTGGGGCTCTGCCCTAGACCCCACTAGGGGAGCTTACAGCGCTCACCAGATCCCCTAGCTGGATTTAGGGGTCCTACTTCTAAGGAAAGGGAAGGAAAAGGTAATGGGGGGATGGACAACCATCCCCAGATTTTGAGATGGCTACAGACCTGCTGTGTCCGGAAAAAAATTAAACCGATAGTGTTTCGGGCATAACTGATAAACACAAATATATAGTAGTAATTTTTGCACAGAATATTGTCAAGGTAATGCGAAACCAAACTAATACAACAAATGTCCGCTGCACCTAAACAGTGTCACTACTTTACCTTGTGAAATAAACGACCGTCATGCATTAAAACTCATGTCATAACTGACAACTGCAAGAAAATCAGACGGGAACATCAACTGTTCGATTCGACTTGTGAACAAAAGCTTCAAAGGCCGCAGTTATTGCAAAAACATAATGTCGGAATGACCACTGCCCTCCCTGACACAAGCTGAAAGACAGCGACGCCACTGATGCACAGCTGCAATGCAGCAATGCTGACGTTACACAGCTTGGCCCACTCGGTTCTGATTCTGATGCGATGTTTTTGAGGTCGTCGAGATCAGTGATGCGTGTTTTGTACACCTCTTGCAGTATGCTTCACACACTGTAGTCAACCAGCTTTAAATCTGGCGAATTTTGAGGCCACAGTAGCTGCAAAATGAACTTTGGCGTTTTTCTTTCCATAACAACCCTAATAGCTCAATGAATGGAGAGACTATGATTTTTAAAAATTCCTAATTCAGGACTTTTAGCTCAAGAACTTTCTAAGCCTGAAAGTTTCAGCTTGCAAATTTAAGGACTTTTCCAGGGTTATTGTAAAGCCTGGAAACCAGGTAGCAGCTGACTCTTCAAACATGCTCTACAACACCTAAACCTTCTACAACTCAACTAACAAAATCAAACCACTTTTTACAGTTTCTCACATACTATATGCTGAAATGCATACATGACATATGTGAAAGCAACAATAAACTACTACTACTTCCGGTTAAGCTACAATGACGGCTGATGAGCAGTGCTTATATACTGGTATGCAGAAATATGCAAGTATTATACACATACAAGCATACACCAATACATAGAACCTGACAAAGAACTGAGTAAAAATACTGCAAGGCACGGTGTATTGTGAGTACGGTTAACAATATTGTCGCCTACTAGATATACATAATGGCTGACAGCTATTGCTTCGTTGAAGTATAGTTCAAGCAACCAAAGGACACTTGAAATAATTATATATAGTATAAAAATATGCATACACATCCTTCGTCCTTCATAACATAAAATCTCTATACAATTCCTGGCTCCTTATACAATCAAGGCCCCATCTTATATAAACAAGTAAATACTGGCATATAAAAAAAACAGTGACAGTATCCACAACCACTGCAACCATATGCCATCATATCAATTTCTGACATTTTAATCTTTTGCCTGAAATGATGCACGACCGAAATGCATAAAGCAGTGAAAACCAAAACCTTATCGTCCAGTTATGTCAAATGAGCACCATTCGGTGCCAAACGATTCACTGACAAGTACTTGTAGCTGACAAGCTGGTTGGCGGCATGATGAAATGGTTAGCATCATTGGTCTGATCAATGAAGTTAATCAACACTAAGCCCGGTTAGTACTTGGATGGCTGACCGTTTTGGATGGGTAAACCATTTACGTATTTAATCAGCCAACTAGGTCGACTCAGCCTTCCATCCCTCCTGGGTCGGTAAAATGAGTACCAGCTTTGGATGGGAAGGCAGGCATGGTTCATACCATTTGCGGATAAATGCGTCGGTGTGCAGGGAAAACTGTGAAAACCCTTACAATGCGTGCCATATCTCAGCACTTCTGAGGCGGGCTTCTGACTAAGAAGTGCTATAACAAGTGTCCACACCTTTAGTACTGTAATAGTGATGGTACGGTTTAACATCCCACCTGGCACATTGTTGATCATTTTTCGATCTTGAAAGGTGCAGAGCCCAATGAAATCAAAACTCAATTATACTTGCAACCAAGTTACAACAAAAAAAGCTGAACAACACATGCAGACACTATTAACACTCCATATATAAAGCTAACCTGATAAAACCGAAGCCGGCTTTTAGTTTCTTTACTCCTTCTGGACAAGAAATGACGTGCTTAGCCACGGCTCTAGATGCCGATACAGTTAACAACACGAAAGTCTGACGTTTAAACCAACTAGATAAAATGGAAGACCACTGAAAAGTCTGCAACACTAACCAACAATAAAGCAATAACCTCCATTCAAACAATTACACTTTACACATACATGATGTATCTTTGTATTATACATAATATTACATGTACGGCAATCGAGAAATATCATCAGCTTCATCAATCAACAGTCGGATATTCATACAATTTTAGCTTGTAGTGAAACATCAGCTTAAACAAATCTGCCAAATGTCATAAAAATCTATAACGATCTGTAACGAAAAAACAGCTGCAAAGCTACTGCTATAGACAACCACTTACCAATTTTAATAGATTTGGCTAATTTGTTTCAAATGAACATGCAGATAAATTTTGTGAATATCTTCATTTGCAGGGGGATTACTACATATCTGGACATAATCTACAATGCATATGATAAATGCTATAAGCACTGCACAGTTGCAAACAACAACAGCAAATGACCACGAATGGACAAAGTACAGTCAGTAATCCCTGATGATACACAGCCGTTTGTTAAGTAGTGAAATGGCACTACATACAGTCACAACTCTCTCTGACGTTTGTTGCCCTTAAAGCTTCTAAGTATACATGCACAAATGGACAGCCAGAACATCAACAAGAGCTTGACGCTGGAATTGTACTCTCTGTGATGTCAATGTTCCTACTTGCTAGTTTGCTGCACGATGGCTCCCAATGTCCACACCAATCCAAACACCAACATGTCACAACATCTCAGATACTAAACTGACGACCTTGCGTCAATGATCATCTTCAAAGCCTGCACTCAGAATACAACCACAGCCAAATGACGTGCTGGACCACATGCACTAACAAATGCCGACTGTTTCTGAACACAGAAAAAACTGCACACATCACTTTCATGTGCACTCAGTTGAGTTAGTTTTCTTTAGAGTAATTGACTGCAAGCAGCATCATTAACTAGACTTTGCTGTTTTTGGTATGGCGACACTAGTAGAAGACACTAGTTGTCTTTTCCTAAATTATACATTTGTTATCCTACTTATAACAAAGTACTCATCTTATGACAGGGTATTCAGCTGACCTATGTTTATTTTACTATATCATAAGATCAAGCTGTTTATAATAGTTTTTGAAATTTAAACGACAAATACCATTATTATGTTAACATGTGTCACTGTACCTATTAATTTCAATAAAGCATTAAAGACAAATTATCACATACTTCATATACACCTTTCTCTTGCAGTAGCAAATGTGTTTTACCTTGTGAAGAGTCGCCAACCAATCGGACGCTTGTGTGGCAGAACTGTTGTCAACAACTGTCAGCTGCAATTCGTGGCGTTCTTCATCAGGATCGGAATATTTCATTGTCAGTCCACTCACCACCGAACCACCTTTATATCATAGTAAACAATACACATATGCCACTTAATACTAGCACGTACATTAACAGAAACGTTCAGTGGGCATTATGCTACTGCAAGCAACATGACAACCGAGATGGGGATCAATTTTCAGTAAAAAATCCTTTCAGATATATGAAATATCGCAGTTTTCTAGAATTAGTTAAGGTTACATAAATTTTACATTTGCATTACTACTCATCACTCTTAACAATGTACAAGTCAAGCAACATAACAGTGACCATTTACTAGTGGCCTTCAAAGCCTCTCAACAAATCAACTAACACGAACTAGAAAGACACATCTGGCTGTCGTGACTGCCAAACTGACAATCATCAGTAAGGGACGATTGCACCATCAAAGTTTAAAGTTAGGGTCAACAGAACTCGTCCATCTGCTAGAATGAGTTCAGTTTCGAGTTCCTGTTGCTAGTCTGCTGTGTCCATTTGTCAAGTAAATTCCATATATGTTGCAAACAAAAACCAAAATGACGTCATGCTGAAGTTTCATCTGCTTCCGGTCAGTGGCAATCACTAAATAATGGATGTGACCAATAAGAATGAAGGCGAATTAAGTGAAAAAGTCGCTGTAGGCGTGCGTCGATAGTCATGGCTAATGGGTAATAACAGTGAGCCATGAGTAATGCATCTTGTCAGTAGCCAGGTGTCTTGAACTGTCTTGCTCTCGAGACACAAGTCAAATACAGTAAGGGCAAGACCAAGACCAAGACAGTCAATTTACTGTCTCGAGACGAGACACTGTCTCGAGACTTCGCATCCCTGCATATTGAAGTAAATAAACAAGGAAGGGAGCTGATGAATTCACATGTGACACTAATTACTTCCAAACAGCTTTCGTTTCTCATGCATGTTTTAATTTCAACAGGCTGCTATACACCATGGCCACGTCATCATGTGTGTAATAAGTGCAAAATAACTGCACTTTAGTGCCATTTCACTATATACTGGTAACACATTTAGTATTAGTATTAGCATTTCATTTATAACTGAAAATACTCGCAATATTCTGATTTGATCATCAAAATGTAAAAATCAGACATCACAGATCTGTGGTCGTATGCAGGCCTATGACAGACGTTAGTGAATAGCTACCCAGGGTCGCAGTTTGCAGGCCGTGGTGTCTGAAGAATGCCATTAAAGTGTCATTCAATTGTAGCAATTTCCCGTGATTTTCACAGTATAAAGATCATATAATGTTGCAAAAGGACGGCAAATAAACTGTCTGACATACGTCTGACAGTAGATGTTGAACAGTCAGCTTCCAGAGACAGAATTGTGCATGAAACTTGCTGTCATCATACTTCGTGAGTGGATCTACTCATTCTTTTACTTCACGTCGTCTGCTTGTGTTCATTCATATCAAAAATTCAAGAAATATCATATAATTATCTGCATGAACCGCCATTTTATAAATTTTGTGAAAGCATAGTTCAGCGCTTGATTGCTAAAAATCGGCGGTTCAGGTTTAAACTCGAGTTCAAGGCTGAACGAGTGCCTTCAGT
>Ga0126335_1002467_pt1 | contig 11090 bp, 6 predicted proteins | sample OlaspJWI45metaG_FD_108409 | JGI IMG/M metagenome (GOLD analysis project Ga0126335, IMG submission 108409) | Marine gutless worms symbiont microbial communities from Oahu, Hawaii - Olavius sp. 1 OAHU.JWI-45 metaG | ecosystem: Host-associated > Annelida > Digestive system > Unclassified | place... | reverse complement strand
GGCCTTTGCTGAACAAAAAACAGTAGCGGCCACGATTTCGATTCACACACACACGCATACACCCCACACTTCCAAAAACTCCTCGGATTTCGGCCACTATAAAATCCAAATTCAATTTCAAAAATATTTTTTTCAGAATTAAATTGCCTTTGCCAAAAATAGGGGCGGGACGGGCCCCCCTGGATCCGCCACTGAGAACAATGTTACCGTTCTTTCATAACACCTGTTAGTATTCGCCGTCCCAAGCCGGCTCCACTTGCATCCAGCTGCTGCTGCTGCTGTTATCAAGATACGAAGTGTCTCATCCGCATCACGCAGCATGCGAACGGCGTTCAGCCTTCCTCGTCCTCGGGGGCTTTCGTAATTAACCTAGACGTCGTTGACGGTTAAAATGAGTTCGTTGTCCGATGACCAACAATGCATCGTTTGTGTCGCTGACAAGATATTTTTACAGGTTGCTCGGCAGATCTCTGTTGTGCGACACGTTGTTTTCGTTAGTTTCAGTGCGTTAATGTGTTGCTTTGTCAGGTCGGCGACGCGGCATGGTGCCTGCCACGATGCCGTGCAGGTTTGGAGACCACAGCCGCAAGCTGTTGATGCCGTCGCTACGACCTCTTAATGTGCGATGAGTACTTGCGCCTTCACAACCAAGGCAGTCTGCGTGACTCACTGCACAAACTGTAGTCTAGAATAACTATAAGAAACACGTAAAGTCACACCTATTCAACATTTCATTGCACTACATGACAATTTCAAAGTGCTCTTGAGGCAGCTTAATTGCTTTTCTTTCTTACTTACTTACATTCAACCAGGGAAAGGAGGTTTATAGGAAGCTACAAGATACATGACAACGGATTCCATAACGGAAGTCCGTAGTTGGGTATAGACTAGGGCAAAGTCACGGTAAAGGTCTGGCGACAAATTCATTTTTCGCGGTAGGCTAAGTAGAGCCATGGCTAAAATATTTCAGTTAGCCTATACAAAGGAGAGCAGGTTGTGGTTTTGTAGAAATTTTGATAGCATTTCACGCAATATTATCTCCCGCTCTCGGCTGCATTTTTGTGCATATAAAGCTGGTGGTGTCGGTAATTATGAGACACCGTGTAGAAAAGAGCAGCAGCGTTAGGTGAGAAAATTAGTAAATAAATATGACAAATTTCTAGTGTGTCCAAAAGCCAGCTGCCAGCTGCTGGGCTAAATTAATCTGCTGCCCTTAACTGCACTTAAGATACAACAAAAGAAACACTAAGCTATCAAAACACCGATGTTCGAATATATTCCGTGAGATAGGTACATATCGGCAAAGCATAGAACTGAAATACTTGACCTCATATTCAGTCTGCAGTGTACTGTCACGGCCTCTAGCATAGCCATACAGCATGAAGAAATCTGAAGACCGTTCACGAAAAGACGTTGTGCTCGTGCGACGACAATAATAATAGCGAACAGTCTCCCGCGGCGCCCTCTGGCGAACGGTGCTGTATTTTGTTCATAATCTATGTCGCTCCTCGGACACGCAATCTCTGTTCGCACGAAGCACGCACGTCTAGTCTACTAAGCCCTGATGTCACAGTCTGCTCACTCTGCTGAACAGCGATCGATCGTGCTAGTAACGACATTTAACCTTATCGGCCGTTTTTTCCTATACTTTCACATTTATTATAGAAATTTTCTTAGGTTGACGATAATTTGTAACTTTTCGTTCAAACGCCAGAGACCGACAGACACTGCGAATACTTGGGGAAGGTAGTTACAACTTTTTTATTAAGGGATAATCAAAATTGCCTACACTGGTAAATTGCTAACTGCTCAGTAAGTTTATTAAGATGCTAGTTTTAATTTTAAATTAATTTTTGGCCTATGCATTTAGCTGTACGAAAACAATGCTATACTAGTTATGAAACTTATGTTCCACCACAGTGACCATACCAACTACTTTGAAACTGAAACGGCCGCACTATATCTCAGACCGAGACCCAGTCGTCTGTAGTCGTCAGTACGTTAAAGCGGGCACTCGGAAGCAATCTGTTGATCTATTAAAAAGGAATCATAAACATAATAAAATTTAGGCCTTTATGTCTTGATCAATTGACACTTTTATGCTAAAATGTTCATTTATTTATAATATTTTAAGTCTACAACTTTCGTTGAGGCACCATGCATACTTAAGGCAGTTTTACATTAGAACGTTTATCACGACTTGTCGCCGACACGACAGACCATCTCGACATGTCAACATAGTCCAAAGTCGGTCCAAAGTCCGTGACTTTCTTGTGGCGTCCTTTTAAAGTTGGCGGAATATCCAAGACAAGCCCGTATCATTAAGTCGTGTTGATGTAAATTGATCATAGTGCCAAAGTCAAGGTCACAGCTGTAAAAAGGAAACAAAAACGCGGGTGTTCCTGTCTTTTGTTAAAAGGCTACCTTGTTCAGGCTGTCAATGCAGAAATTATTGTTTAGTTTTAGCCTACTAGCAGTGCGTTGTGTTTGACGTTTCCTAAATCTTTCTAAGCTGCCTTTTAAGTATGCGAAATAATGCTAAGAGCGCATTCGCAAGGCATGATAATGATAAGAGAAGCTGCTGCTTTACGGCAGTCAAGTTTCAGTATAATGCATAAAATAACACTAAAAGACTGCCGTGCAACTATACGTCATCACAATCCGCCAGTCTGCCTCTCTAAACAGGCCTACCCTCAGCTGTCATAGGAATCCGCTAGGACTGCTGCACGTGATATGTTAGAGACGGGAATACTAAACCGGAGTTTATTATTTCTCTTTCGGCTCGACATAAACACACATTCTGCAAATGACGGATACACGGAAGTAAATAAAATTTGTTTCCTGCTACCTGCCTACATTACCTCTATACTATAGTCATTTGGCTAGTGTCATGGAAAGCATACCATCAGCCACTAGGGAAGTCCGGTCGTTAACCAGCGGACAGTAACGTCAACGGTGAAACAACACAAAACGTCACCGCATGAAAATTTCACTTCATTATAAAGTGGAGGACAGAAGTAGCCACATTGAGCTTGCCCATATTTCAATAAATTATATCACGAAGTTCTGCAAACGTTTCCACTTGTATTATCTCAGAAGCGAGTAACTTATCTCCGAAAATATTCGACGATCGTATGATAAGCGCCACGCAATACTCGTTCACTCAAACACAAGCATTGGTTAACACTCACGATTTATATTTTGTTGGAGTAATTTATGTCCACGTGGTGAGGTTCAGACGATGTCTCACATCGTGGACTCTTGTCCGCTAACGAAGCTGCATGGTGGCTTGTCCCATGCAGCTTCACTCTGCTGATGAGGCTGCTGTCAAGTGGCTGACGTCAAATCGCACGTGAAACGCAAACGAATCAATGAATCATAGGACTTGTATAACGGCGCCGTAGTTCATCATTTGAATTGACGAGTCGGAGGCGACGGAAGTGAGCCACGCGATCAGTCAAGGTTAAACAGATGAGTCTTTAAAATACGTGAGAATTGTTCAGTGGTAGTAGCCGTTCTGATATTCTGTGGAAGCTGATTCCATGTATAGTTGCTGCTGCGACGGCGAAAGCACGATCTGATGTTTTGTTAGATATTTCTGGCTTCAGCAGTGAAGATCGCAGCTGACGAGTTGGACAGTAATTGTTGAGCATCTGGTAGAGGTAGGTTGGTTGATGGTGAAGCAGCGCTTTACAAGTTAACGTAGCAACTTTGTGGGTGATTCTGTGTCTAACCGGAAGCCAGTGCAAGGAGCGAAGTAATAGGGCTGATGAACTACGGAATGGTACAGCACAGACAACTCGGGCCAGAGAGTTCTAAACACGTAGCAGTCGCGTAATGTTTTTGCCAGTGATGCCATATAACACTGCATTGCAATAGTCTAGTGGCAACTATTGAGCACACTATGGTGTTTGCAGTTTCGCTGTCGATCAGATGAATGTGACTACGGATGTGGTAGTTACAATAACTGACAACAAATGGACAGACGTATAGCAACAGTTTTCTGCAGTAATTATACACCGCTATTTTCTTATATTAGCTTGTAATACGTAGCCTGTCGAAGAAGCTAAAGTTTCAAAATTTAGGGCGAATTTAAGCCTTAGGCTTATTGTTTCTGCGTTCCAGATGAGCCATTTGAAAACCGCAGATAAGAGCATAGGTCGTTCTGTAATGTCAGTGAGATAAGATCTACTAACTGGAGTTTAAGTAAGATTGTGGATTTTAAAATAACAATTTTCAGTGCACCTTGCTTGACGTTCGGTATTTATATTTCTGCTGTATTGTCACTTATCTCATTCCGTCGCTCTTCCATTTAAGACTGGATATTCCAGAAATCACAGGCCTTTTACCCCGTTTGCTAAGCCGACATTAACGTTATTGTTTTAGTTCATTCATTTATTAATTTTTTTATATGGTAGAGTGGCAGACAAGTTGCGACTAAGACAAAGTTGGCTATTGTAGTCAGCAGCTGTTGATCGCAAGTAAACACTTACATATTTTGTCTTATCTGAGAAATGCAATGTAAAAGCTGTGAACTGAGTGCACTTGCAACCCGGCATGTTGCTGATGTTGCGCGCGCGTGCAACAATGCAACACTATGACGGTAGGCGTTAGCGTCTTTAGCGACTCAGCGTTCTAGCACAGCTTGCAGCAGCGTTCCACCGGGACGCGTTGGCGGTCCGCGGAGTGCTGTTTATTAGTCCTTGTTTTCTGGGAATATAGTGTTCATTTTCAGCAACTTGCTAATATTATCATCACTGCCGTCGGCAGTATTTCGACTGACGAGTAACGACTGACGACAGGGCAACGAACAACGAAGGCAAAGAGAAGTACAAAACTTGTAACTGTGAGTACGCCTACATATAGACCTACCTACTTTTAGAAAATAAGGCTAACGTCTCGATTCTATCTTAATTTAAATTTTCACAGACACAATGAACTGTTATTTCTCAACGCAAATCTATAGACGTAATACATATTCAGCTGAATGAAGTAAGCAAAATGGGGTATTATACATTACATAATTTTATCGGCATTTTTGCTACTCTTTGAGTAGAGCTTAGCGTCCCGTCGTTGAATCAAACAGAGTGGTCCAAAATAGGTAAGAACCGGTCACTTTTTGCCTCTTACTTTGTCAAATCTTAATCGATTTTCAAAATCTTTTCATTGCTGGAAAGAGTAAGAAATTTCCAATAATGATCAGGTAACATTTTCCGCCACACGTTAAATATGTTGCTGAAAAGTTTTTGAAATGCATTTTCATGCTGTATTACAAAAGATGCTACTGAAAAGTGAATCGGCCTTAACGTTGTCAAATCATATAAACGACTTTCACATTTTTTCACTATCAGAAAGAGTACGAAATTTGTAATAAAAGCCGTGTAATATTTTCCATCACACTTTAAGCATGTTGTTGCACTACCTCGAAAAGTAAAAATTACAGCTCCTGCAAATATGAAGGAGAATGCTAATAATATGCGTAGATTTTTACATGCACCCATTTTAACGGACAAAAATTTGTACTTTTTAACTTTTCAAAGTAGTCAGCAACATATTTAAGGTGCGTTGAAAAGTGCTGCAAGGTTTTTGTTGCAAATTTCATGCATTTTCCGGCGGTGAAGGAATTTTGAAAATCGGTTAAGGTCCGGCAAAGTTAAGGCCGATAACACTGGAAAAAGTTTCAAGGGGCTACTTTTTTGACTCTCTCGGGTTGTGAACTTGTAATATTAACGAAATGATTTGCCTTGAGTTTTTGTCAATTTACTGTCCTTGCCTATGTTTTAAGTTTTTTTAAACCTAAAACTTCAATTTTATATAAAATGTACAGAGTGGTCCAAAATGTGAGAACCGGCCAGTAGCCAGTTTTATTTTTGTTACTTCGTCAAATCTTAACCGATTTTCAAAATTCATTCACTTTTAGAAAGAGCGATAAATGTCCAACAAGAATCATGAAGCAAGTTTTGCCACACGTAGTTGATGCACTACCTTGGGAAATGTTAGAAATCCATTTTCACGTTGTATTATAAAAATGCTACTCATATGTATTAAAAAATTAAACGTTTTATATCCAGTGGCTGAATAGATATTGATACTGTCACAACAGTTGTTCATAGCGTCCATTATATGTCGCAGACATTCTGACAGATGCCAACGCCACTCATTAATTATTGCACTGCCAATAATGCTTAAGTCAGTCCAACTCTGGCACACCATACGCACACTTCAGTTCATTGACGTTATACAACTGTGGTTCATAAACTCGCTGCTGGATGACATCCCACAAATCGCACAGATTGACTTCCGAAAAGTTAGATTTGGTTGAGTGAAAAGGACATTGCCTGCTCGAAAAGCTATACAGTGACGCATGCTCAGTGCGCAGGGAGTCAATATAACATTTAAGCCTGTTTAAATAAAATATCAGTTATTTCAAAGAATGTTTAACAGGAGCCAAAAATGAAGTAATAAGTAAATCAGCAGTAAGTAACTAAGCTAGATAAATTGTATTCTGTACATGCAAAATTAATGCATTTTGTTTTCATTTTCTTCCAGGTTGGCATCATATTTGAACGTATCAGTAATTTTACAAGGTAGTGCAGCAACATATTTAAGGTGTGGCAAACTTTGTTATGTGATTCGTGGTGGAAATTTTTCCCTCTTCCACACAGTGAAAGAATTTGGCAAACCAGTTAAGAAACGAGAGCGGTTCTCATTTTTTGGACCACTCTGTATGTAGACAACCTTGACAGCAAATATTAACTTGTAGCTGGAGTGTCAAACGCCTTACTTGATGGTGTCGGTAATTGGATCATTCGTTAAGTTAAATTTGCTAGCCGGCGCTGACAGCTATGACATTTTCGCGTAAGTCACTTCCGCTGAGAGAAAACTGGATGTGAGTTAATAAGCTAAATGTACCGCTGCTGAAAGACGCAAAGCAGCTTGGGCAACGAAACAGTACATTAATCGCTGAGACCGACAGTGCTGAGCAACAACGTGCCAAGAAAGAGCATGCATGAAATGCTGCTTTAGTGATATGAACTAATGTTATGGTTTGCATACTGTACAAACTAATGAGGCTAAACGGCACAGTATCAATACGCTGCTATTCTGTATAACGAGCGCTGTTTTGTTATGTGTATTTAAAACATTAGGTAAATATGCAACTAGTTTACGTCTAATGATTTTCGGTAGATATAGGCCTAAGAACTAAGAAGATGTCATCGATCGTGGTGACGGGACGTCACTCATTATAACGCGAAGAAATGCGATCTAGTTGACGACTTTAAAAGTGACCGCCAATATGTTGTATGTGTGGACATGGCAACTATCCGCCAAATTGATTTTTTCGAGGAAACACATTTGGACCATTCCACATCTTTGGGGAAGCCCTTTACCTACATACCCACCAAATTTCGTGAAAATATATTGATCGGGATATATGCCCCCAAAACGAAATTAGAAACGGGGCCCTTTGGCGGCGGAATTCTATTTCCGGTCCAATTCTGTCATTTTTCTGCAGGCCTTCCTGTGTAGGCCTATTATCGTAATGATCGTACAAAATTTCAAGAAAATCTTTTAACGAACAGCTGAGTTATTGCGGTTCAACATTTTCTCTACACACCTTTAAACCTGCATTGCCAACGGCATAACGACAGAGTGCCGTCATGCAGGCCATCACGTTCCGGATAATGTAATTTTCTGCATTGCCTTGTAAACGGCACTTAAGGCTACAGTGGCACTGACATGTCTGATGCTTCTGTCAAAAAGTTAAAGGAAAAAGTAAACTTTGTAATCTTTTCATCACGATGAGTAGGCCTCCTAGTCAGCTTTCGTGTATTGGTAGAAAACTCGAAGACAACAAGTTACAAAAACATGAACTATTACAAGATGTGTCCAGGCGCGCGTACACAGATACGAGTGCCAAGATTTCTCTAAGTTAGCCGGAAATGGCTAAATTTTAAGACTAGAAACCAAAATGTGTTAATTCTCTCGTTACATTGCAAGTCTTTTTGTATTTTGCTTTTTCTTGCCGTCTTTAAATCTTCCAGATGCGGAGTTTATGCGTGCATATAGAGAACACAACTGAAGGATGACGGTCATTTGTCGGATGGTGATGTCAGTGGTGCTCGTTGTCGGTCTGATTCCCTCGATCATCGGACGCATCGACCTGCGCGCCTTCAATGACGACAACGCAATCCTTCCGTTCGCGTTCAACTGTCGACGCGGTCGCTGTAGCAGCCTGCCTACAACATATCGCCGTCCATCTGCCGACCTCGACCACGTCCATTTGGACAGCGTCGACGACGTGGCGGTCGGCGAAGAAAGCATGAAACCATCTGACGGGAATGATTATGACGACCAGGAGGAGGAGGACAAGACTACGGAACTCTCTCCAACATTCAAAGACAACAGTTGGATACTGACGTTTCCGTACTGTTCGAGCTTGAGCATTGACGAATGTCGGTCACTTCTTCGCCGGCTGGAACGACTACGACTGTGGCAGCTGAGAAGAATCATCAAGCGGAATGTGGTCTTCAGAGGGGCCGACGGAACGGTGATCAGGTTGCTAGAACGACGTCGGAGATCCGCACCAGGAATAGACAACGAGAAAACCGGAGAAGCGCCAAAGTCAAGGGCAGTGCGATCATCCAGTGGTTATCCGGCGTCCGAAGCTGCGAGCCGTCTGCTTGATCAATATCGCGAGTGGAGGAAGCAAAACGGATATGGACGTAACAATGCTCGCTGGGGACGTAGTAAGTCATCGACGGACCACGAAGAAGACGGAACAGCACACCAATACCTCAGCAGCGACAATGACAGACTCATGACGACGAGCAGCGACACGAAGGAGAACGTGGGTGTCGAGCGCAGAACACGACGCTCTGCAGTTGTAGTTGAGATAAAACCTGACGATGAGATACCGAAGAACGAACGCGACATGCTTGACACGTACCTGGCGTGGCGCGAGACTCATGGATACGGAACGTTAGCTGGTCGATGGGGGTGATAACAGCTAGCTTATTGACGATGTTAACTAGAATTGCAACCACTTGATGTGGCTCATGAATGATAATAGATAACGTCAGTTGCAGTTATCCGTTTTGTCGTCGGAATACAATTGTCACGCAGCCAAGTCTTTCTTTGCATATTTTCCTGTAAAATATGAAAACTGTAATAATCCCGTAGCGTGAGCGTCTGTCAGTCTGTCTACCACGCGGGTGACTGTTCTTACTTATTCGATAGACGGCGCCACTTCGATGTGGCCATTACTACTTTACTGCAGCTACTTGTGAAATCTCTTTCAAAAACGTCACCAGATTGTTAGATAAACACGGTAAAACTCAAGAAGAAGAACGGCAGGCCTACCCGAACTGTTACATGCGAAAACCAGAGCTGGCAAAACTCAGTTCCGCCTCATCTTTAGGCTAATGAAAAGTAGAGACGTAAAACGACAACAGTATATATCATATCTTGCATTCAGTTTACATCGAATATCACAAGACAGAATACACACACCGAGAGACATACACGTGTAGCTATTCTACTCAGAGTCAACTGTCATTTTGCAGGTAAGTTCATCGCGAATACGTTCCAGTAATAAGCAACAACAAGAACTGTTTGCGGACGCCACGCACGAAATAACACGTATATATGGCTAACATATACAGTCGTGTATGTCAGTAGGCCTATAGGCCTGTTATACACTGGCATCGTTACTACTCAAATTTACTTTTCCCTGTACTTTTACCACTCGAGCTATTTACCAGAATAGTCGTTTTACGAAAGCTTTCGCATCCGTAGAACCGTTCCTAAAACAAAACAAGTTATAAAAAAGTTTATAGCGTTCCAACGAATCCCTGTGATTAAATTTGTGCGTCGTTTGTGTGTGGAAAAATGGAAAATCGACAAACAAAGAGGGGCAAATCGACGACGCGAGAAATGCGGTGCCCCTCGTCACAATTCTGGTGACACTACTGCAGCGGCCTGTGTGACAATCTGTTGTCCACCCGAATGCAGCGCAGTCCATCGAGAATAAAATTTGTAACTTCTACCCGTCGTTAGCTCACATTTTTGAACGGTTACGTTGGAATGTGTAGGCCTATATCGATTACCCGGAATTTTCATTTACTAAGAGCTTTCATCCCCAAATTTAAATTCATCTGATGCTTCAGCGGCGTGGCTCATTAATGTTTTTGGGGAGCTATTACCTATAGAATGATGTGTTTCAGGCATGTGCAATCGTCATCATCCACATATCGTTGAAGTTCTGATCAATTTCCTAATCTTAAGAGAGAAGTTACAGAAAAGCACTTACAAACATGTAGTTAAAAGTCATATTGAGAAAATAGTCTTAATCTGCACTGCCGGGAGATATCAGAGGCTCAAAATATCTTAAGGGACTGAGCCCCCTCCCGAACCCTTGCCACGGACTTGGTTAGTAGTGGTAGCTTATGCAAGATTTGGGAACGAATGGTCCTGACAACGGAAAGTCTACAGTCATAGTAGTTTATATTCAATCGCCAGGCGGCAGCAGTCATACGACGGCGGCAGTTCCTACGCCACTAGCACGAGATGTCGCCGTCTCGCTGACGGACGCTGTTGTCACCGGACTCGCGCTGTCACGTCGCTGAGCTGTCGCCGCAGATGCACTGAAGTCGATCGCCGGTGGTTCAGAGACGGTGGCGCTAGCAGGCGCGCTGCCCGAGGACGACCTCCGGCCACCGCTCATCGACTTCCGGCCGTGATCGGCAGCGGACTTGCCGTCTCGTGGTGCCGGAGCTGGCGGTGACGAGCGCGCTGTCGACTGGTTGTTGGGCTTACAGGTAAGGTGATGCGTCTCCCAGTGACGATGTTGGCAGAATGTGCCGCAGTAGCGAGCTCGGTGACAACCACTGCACGTTTCGTATGCCTTCCGACCGCAGTTCCAACAGTTCTAACACATACAACATACCACACGTCACTATCGTAGTAGTAACTTTCTTTAATAACAATTTTGTCAACTGCAAAGCTATATCAAATTATGGATATAAAAATACACGAAGTAAATACAATATAAGCCTAAACGATGTACATACATAGCAATAAAGAAATTG
>Ga0126335_1002466_pt1 | contig 11091 bp, 4 predicted proteins | sample OlaspJWI45metaG_FD_108409 | JGI IMG/M metagenome (GOLD analysis project Ga0126335, IMG submission 108409) | Marine gutless worms symbiont microbial communities from Oahu, Hawaii - Olavius sp. 1 OAHU.JWI-45 metaG | ecosystem: Host-associated > Annelida > Digestive system > Unclassified | place... | reverse complement strand
GCCCCACCCCCACCTCAACTCATTCACCCCAACCTTTCAAGATTTTTACCCCCATTTATGGCGCCGAAAACCATCCCCGGGGCGCCCTGAATATACCCTGAAAACTTGGAGACAATCGCCCTACCCGTTCCCGAGTTATGAGCGGAAACACACACACAGACAGACAGACAGACATATAGACAGACACATAAAGCGCCTTATATATATAGATGGGTCGAATTTATCCCCATTCGTCAATGTCAGTGACACCGATGGCGTAAGTAAGCACAGGCTTACGCCATAGTGAATGTCTGTTCTGAAGTTATATAGCGAAATAAAATATTTGCCTGATAAAGAGGCACGCGCATAATGTGTTGCTATAATTTAGAATAAGAAAAATACTGTAGAAACAAACGAATTTTGCAGTATGGACATAGCTACAAGAGAAGAATGCCTTTCAGTCGAAAGCTCCGCGTGCTTCTTTTATCACGTAGATGTACTTAGAAACCAGAAATAAACTTTGTAGGTCAAGGCGTTTAAAAGTTAGAGCCAAACCAAGACAGACAGACAGACAGATAGCTGCGACCGAACGCATTATCACGCCGCTACGCGGGTGATAATACAGCAAATCTATCAAGCGGTTGAAGTCACAATATATTCGTATCGATAACGTTGTCACAACAGAAAGACGGTAGACATGATTCCACGGAATCCGTGACAGACTAGGCAGCGTTGATCTGCTGCTGCAGTTGATGCGGTCCGTGGCGTGCAATGTGTGGCGTGCTGTGGCGTTGCCGCAGTTACCTGTTCTAAGTGATGCCGCACCGGTAGTGAAGAACGACAACGAATTCCACTCAGTGCTAAATCGATGCACTTCACACAATCTCTCAAACGCACGCACATCGTATGTTATTACATGTAGCCCGAGTTGTAGCGTTCAGCGATTTTTAGGTCGTCTTTGCGACATTTATTCGTACCATGCACTTTATCATATTTCAATGTTCGTTTACAACTAACCACACAGTACTGATATTTTTTGATATATCTATTAATAAGGGAAAATGCAGTATACGATGACGGCTTCAAATAGTCCACTTCTGTAAACAACCAAGCCAAAACATTTTCAAAGATGTTTGTCGTTGCACTGATGTTCTGAAAATATGCTCGAGACATCTGCAAAATGCAGTTGCTGTCTCTATTATATAACTAGGCCTAACAAATATCATTGGGCCTATACATAATGTGAATACGCAGCGTTTAAATGAATGAGGTACGGTAACACGAAGCATTTCGACGAATAGCTTACCTGTAAGTTATTGTTGAACGGCCAGTTACAACTCGATTTTGATTTGCAACTGAAGCATATCGTTGTATCTGTGCGATATTGTGTGAACGTTTGTGACTGCCTGTTAGCTATTCTGACATTCAACAGTACGACAGATTGCCGTCGCATAATAAATTACTAGTATATTAGGCCTTCTTAACAAAATAAACATTTTTGTTATTTTTTTCGGACTTACGGAGTATAAAAGTGAATCCACGCTGCAGGCGTGCATCGCCGAGCCGCGTTGTACAACGCGTATTTTACCTAGGCCAAACTGAACTGTCAACAGCGTTTTTCCGTCGTTTAATCACGATGCTACAACATGTAAACGATCGTCGGACAATTGCAAGTTGAATCAGTTTGTGCTTATTTGATGTCATTTGATTGATGACCCTATAATGCAGCGATAAACCGATAGCGTACGTATTGTAGACATCTTGACAGAACGCTAAGTCGTTGTCTGTCGTGGGCTGACATGCATCATTTACCGTATGTAGCCTACTGCGAACAGCAACAAATATGCCTACAACTCCATGTCACCGCTAATCGCTGATAGCCTGCGACTAGACAAATGAGTAATGAACTTACTAATGACTTGACACAGTCATTCTCGCTGCGGTAAACAAACGTCATTTGAGTTGAAGATTATTGATCTAAGCGGCCGTTCAACGTACGGTATATACAAACCTGCAGCACATTTGTCAATTTCTGATGCGGACTACTGTGTCGCTTCGTGTCGCCGACAGCTTTGGCATCGTAAACAAATTTCCTGCTACGTGAACAAATGTCGAAATTAAAACAAGAACACGCGTGTTTTATGTATTTCACGTAACCTATCGCGATGTACATTGTGTCTAAAAAAGTTTCCCACTTTGTAATCGGTTCTGACTGTGTCAAACCTTAACTAATTTTAGAAATATTTTACTGCTAGAAAAAGTATGAAATTTGCTGCAAAGCCGTGTAATTTTCCCCATCACGCCTTAAGTATGTTGCTACACTACCTTGGAAAGTCAAAAGTTCAAACAAAATGCGTTGATTTTTGCATGCATCTTTTTTATTGCATTTCACTTACTCACTTATTACTAACTGACTTTCTACTCTTCTTTTTGATAGAAATATTCTTTTAAAATAACAACATGTTTTTTGTAAACAGACCTAAAAGTTAACAGCACTCTGCATACTGGGCACACGAGACTGTACGGTACGACTTCTCGAGAAGCTAACATCTCTTTCATTCGACTAGATCTGTGGCCGTCGAACAGCACTGACCTCAATCTGGTCTACTACAAGATATGAGGTTTTATCCAGCAGCGATTTTAGTAGTTTCAGGTGCACAACATTGATGAATATAGCACTGACAACAGCATCATTGAGAATGCAGTTGACAGGTGGCGGCTGGTGGGATCATCTTTGGTCACGCAAACGGATAAATTTTGGACATGTGAGCAACTGCTATTTATTTATTTGTTTATTATAAAATCGTACACGAAGTACATGACAGACAAACATGCAGTAAGAACAATGTAAACAGTAAAAGACAGCACTAAACACATACATTAGATAAAACGTCATCTATAAGATCACGTGAAAACCATTTACCGTGTAGGCAATGATAACACACGTCTCTAACCATTATGATCTCGAATAGCAAATTTGCTAATGCAGCGTGCATACAATCGGTAGAACGAATAAAATGAGACTCGATAATATTATTCATCTGACTAGAAAACACCCTTTCAACATTACACTTGTACCGTTGCAGACAGAGCATTACATTTTTGCTAATACATGAATTCTCTCTCTCTCTCTCTCTCTCTCTCTCTACGCTTGACCGTCGACGGGTCGTAGCGCCCTCCATGCTGACCGATCCGTCGCAACACTCGAAGCGTCAGAAAGAGAGAGCCCTTTGTTAGTGGTGGTTTGCTCCACCCAGCATTTTCGTGGACGACCTGGTTTCTCCCCCAGGTGCCAAACTGTCCCGGGCCCTGTCGTGACATGACTGAGAGATGTAGGGCTTGGTGGGCAGGAGCAGCCTGATCCATACGCCTGACGTGGCCAAAGAGAGAGTGTCTCCTCCGACTTATAGTTTCATTTAATTTTATGGACGGCAGCTGTGAGAGGGTGGGACTTCCACGTTCGTAACAAATTCATACCAGAGGATGCCAAGTATTTGCCTTTGGTTCGTCATATAAAAGGCCTCCAGTTTCGCTATATCAGCTTTCAATAGGAATTGCTAAGACCATAATTAATGCAATAGTGAGAAATAAATTTAACAATACCTGAATCATGGGATAGACATCTGTGTACAAAGTTAAGTAAACGTGCACATAATTGGTCCAATACAGGAATACTACGGCATATGCCTAAAAAGGCAAGAGGTAGATAGCAGTGTGCTCGACATGACAGTTCCTATATTTTACGAATACTTTTTATCTCCGCTGTGCATAAGCCTTAAACCTCATCCAACAAGTACCATAATTTACAGCCATAAACTTGTACAGTATGACTGGAATAATCTATACTTAATGTGAGAATTCAAGGTATGAAAATAACGCAAGACATTATTTATACTTGGCCCATGAAAGCACCTCGTCTGTGATTAATATCCTCAATATTATCCATAGACCTACAAGCACTGATGATATGACCAAGGTGAGGGTATGACTTCACAAATTCAACAGGTTTGCCGTCAATATAAAACACGCATTCACTCAACTGCGCATACAGAAAAACGCTTAGATCGTGAAAATGCAGCCAGACATTTGGACTTCTTTTCAATAAAAGAAATACAGTAATCTGCGGCGAAACTGTCACATATCGCAAGCATTTTGCGCAAATCAGAGGCTGATGGTGCGATGAGTACAACGTCACCTGCATATGCTAGCGCTCCAACAAAGATCTTGCCAAAATAGCATCCAACACCAGCATTAGATAGGCTCACTAACAAGTCATCAATATATAAAGCGAATAACACTGGACTTAGCACTCCACCCTGTTTGACTCCATTGACGGCGCAAAAGTAGTCAGACAACAGACATAATACCGGTCCAGGAAGCACGAACACAGTTATACATATTAATTAAAACCCTCATAATACACAAGCTGGTAAATTTCTTTAAATGAGAAGTTTAAACAGCTTACAGCGTTGTACTCTGTCAAATGCCTCGGAGTCATCTAAAACATTCAGAACACTGGAGATTGATTCGTAATGTAATATGACAGTTTCCTTCATAGAACACAAGCTATTAGAACTTCTTCCTTTAAGACCAAACTGGAGTTCAGAGGACATCAGATTGCTACCATATCTATATAGAACAATAGTGTCAAACAGTTTAATAAAATATAACGCAAAGCTGTAGGCCTATCATGAAAATTATCACTAGCAGACATCTTAACATTATGGCATTTAGGGCCTAGGTATTGGCACTACAGTGTTCACAGTGAAGCCGTCTGGCAGACAGCGATAAACAATAATTGTTGAAAACAGCCACGAAATATGCAACAAACAGTCGTCTGGAGCATTAATTATGTGATCAGAGACAATGGTCACCATCATTTTTATATACCTTCAGTCGTTTAACAGCATATTTAACATCGCTGGCTCCACTGAGGTTCACGGATGGCGAAAAAGCAGGGTGTCTGGGTGGGTGGGTGACTGTTTTATTCCAAAAGATATTTCGGGACAAAGAAGGCCTAAAACATCAAATTTGGCACAAAGGTGGCGTCTAGTACGAGGACGATGCGCGTACTTAGACTTTTGGAAAAAGTATTTTTAATTGCAGCGAAATTGGCAATAAACCGGCAAAAATAGACCAAAAATGAGCAACTTATTCTCCACGTGCTACCTCTGAAACCAAAAACAGTAGAAATGCGAAAATTGGCGTAAACATAGCCCATCGTGTGAGGATGATGCCCGAACTTTTTGTTCTTAAATTATGCACTGCTTCAATATTTAATTGTGGCAAAATTTATAACCAAAAAACGACAAACAGTAAAAAACGAGAATTTCTATTTCAGAAAAACGCTATTTTTTTCATTCGCACGGTGGCGCCAGGTATACGCACACACAGCGTTTACGTGGCGTCTCCGTGCGAGCGGATTCTCAATACGCTACTTCAGACAGTGCGGAGCACTGAGGACTCTGTGACGATAGTCACCTTACTTGCATTAATAACGCAGTTGTATTAAAACCACTCTGTGCAAGTCAATTGTTTACATCATCAGCAACACCTTTGAATTCAACTTTATTATATGCACACTTGTATACAAGTCCTTATATTCGGCAGTATGTATGTATATGATAGAATTATAATCCACTCAGTCATATGCCATGAAATGTTTCATTTTTGTTACACATGACACGATGTTTAAGTTGTATCTTTGGAAATGTTTAAGAAAATCGAAAATCGAACTTTTGAATTCTCGGCATACTTAAGGTGCGGTGGAAAACATAGATAGGCCTAATGTTTCGTAGCAAATTTCATGCCCTTTCAGCAATAAATTTTGAAAACTGGTTAAGGTTTGACAAAGTTAGAGCCGAATTGCCTATTACAAAGTGGAAACTTTTGAAGGACACAGTGTATATAGTTGATTTCTTGTTCAAGTTCATGTATACAAAAATGCGCGTTACAATCAAGTACAGCGATAGTACATCAAAAGAAAGAAAAGACATACTTTGTTTTAACAGCTAGCATAACTCATATGCCATGTCTGCTTGGAATGTCGACAACATTATGTTACATTAGCTACAACTACATGAGATGAATTGCAATGGTCCTAAGACGGGCCCCTATGGATATAACGCACACGACAGTTTAGGACTGCTTATCACCGACTCCGAACAGAATGGAATTTGTCGGACAAATATGATGCAAACAGCGCCAGAGTGCTTCGCCCGTGATTACGTGAGATCGTTTAAGATGCCATGTAGAAGGGTGGCAGTCAACTCGTCACCAGGTCAAGTCGTCCCCAACTTAACTCATTAGATCTCTTTAGGGTGTAGATTAGGGTTATGGTTAGTGTTAGGGCATAGGGTTAGAGCCAAGGTTAGGTTAGCCTTAGGGACGAGTTGACTTGAGGACGACTTGATTGTAAACATAGGAGAATATCATGATGCTTTGCATGGAATCGAACGCCGCGGTCATGTCAATCACAGAGAGCAGAGCACAGCTCAACTATATCAGTCAAGTCCGCAAATAAAGCCAGAAAAAAACGTTGGCGATTGTTTTTTTTCTGTTTCCGCGTCCGTATAATCTGATCGACGATAGGCCTACCTTTAATAATGAGTGAATATCAAGAAATGGTTGTTTTGATTGCTTAGAGAGAAATGGTAAGTTAGAAATTGCCCTAAAATTTTGTCAGATGTGTTGGCGTCTGGGGTGCCGACAAAATGCCAAGCGACAAAATGCCAACCGACACTATGTCAACTAAAACAAGTGAAGTGAACATTTTGTCATAAAATTTGAAAGAAAAGAGCTTGGGGCTTGGTGGAGCATAGACCTTTAGATCAGTTGATGAGTATAGGTATATAAAATAAGCAGCAGAGTTAAAGGACGACTTCTCTATTGTTATGTAAATATAGCCTACTATCAATAGAAAGGCTAGATAGCTTTTGTGACTAGTGCACTTGCAGCTGCCCCTAGTGATGTACAGTGAAAAACACACACATAAAATACAAATAAGATGTACAACAGAACAGAACATAGTTAAAACATAGGAGATAATCAGCATTGCTTTAGCAGACGTCTATGGAGTTGAGACTTGGGTTTTTATTTTTTTGACGAGTAGACCTAACTATCAAATGCTCACATATTACATGAACAGATAAAAGACAGAGAATAGTTGTTTTTCTTCATTTTTACTAGTAGTTGTTCTTCGCGGTTGGCATTATATCGGACAACCTTGGCGTCCCCGGCTCATGACTCGTTTCTTCGTAACTAACTGCAGGTGTTCCGACTGCCGCCTTGAACGGCGCCAGCAACCCATCAGTTCTTGGCAGATAAGGAAGTGCAATAATACAAGTGTGTGACTGCACTGTGTAGGCAGCTACAGTTTTGCACTGTTGTCGACTATGGTACTTAGATCGAATTGATTACCATCGAGTCGACTTAATGTTGTATGTAACAATTGCTTACGCGGGATATTCGGCTAATGCTTGCGTGAAATTGTTACGAGATAGCCTATTTTTGGTTTTCTTTGCTCGATGATCAAAGAGTTATCTGCTGACTCCGTGTGTTGTATTATTTCATTTTTAGTTAAGTTTAGTAATTATGTTAGCACTTAGCAGTTTCAGTGGGTGGTGGTGGTGGAGTAGTGGTTAGAATGTCAGACTAGAGATCGAAAGGTCCCAGGTTTGGTGCCAAAAAGTGAATGCATGTTTGTATATATTTACCACTATTAAGTTGTGTCTTGTGTTATATTATGTGTTTGATTGTTGTTTCGGTTTGTGCGGCATTGAGTAATAGCGTCCCTATGGCTGCTTACATTAGGCCTACCGTGCTGAACTACGTGTAGGCCTATTCTTTGTGTGTATTCTATTATAGTCATATAGTGTACTGTCCTGCGTGGCAGATGTTGCTGATTGTCCTTTGCAGCGTTTGTCTGCAATTGTAATAAAGAACATTATTATTATTATTATTATTATTATGGTTTGGACCGCCTACCCTTTTGTGCCTTAGTATTTTCGCATCCCATGCTCAGCGCTTCCATCTGGCGTAATGAACAATAACGCATTGCCGGTTAATACATTTCATTGTGACTCGCCAGAGGGCAGGATACAGCAGCTCAGCTACATTAATCGTTCTCGCACATCACGTGCTGTGCAGTAGCTAATATTCCGTGTGAAAACAAAAACAGAAATTTCAATTCAATTCAGTTTATTAAAAACAAAAGGGCCATGAGGCCACTTACATTGCATGCAATACATATACCTGTATCGATTGTGTTAAATTATAATGCATACATGCAGAAATGTAGGCCTAATGTAAAAATGGAAATAGGAAAACAATAATGCAGATTAATGGGATTTAATATGCACGGGAGAAAGGCACATCTGCTTTTGTTTCACTCGAACTGTTAGGCTTTGTTAGCCTATGTTACATGGGCGTTTTTAGAATTTTTGACGGGGGTGGCGGAAGTGTCTAGTATGGGTTGGGCTAAGGGTCTCAAGGAAGGAAGTGGAGTCTGGGGAGGGGGCTTTGCCTCTGCATCCCTCTCCAGAAAAATGTTGACTTTATTCTACGAAAACGCTGCGTTTTGATGCATTTGAAAATGTTACTTCGTTTTTTATTGTATGTGCCTGTGACGGGGGTGGGGGCGCGGCCGCCTCCCTTAAACCCGCCCCTGTTGTGTTAGGCCCGCCTATGCAAAGCACCGAGCATGATCTTCCACGCTGTAAGCGTAATTGCCTAATTCCATCTTCTGCAACATGACGTAAGATGAGTCGTGCACTACTTTCGAATAGGAACTTACGAAGCCAACAAACATGACAATAGCAGTGTCTAACGACGCAGGTTTAAAACTGTTGTTGCGGTAGCGAATGGTTAGCGATATTAGCGATGTTCAAATTCAGTCGTCGTGGGTGGGCGTGGGCTCATCTTCGAGATGATCAGTTATGTCTGGTCTGGTCAACACACACGCATTTTTTTGAGGCTATCTTGCGACGATGCGAAAATCACCCGTGGTCGCTCAGTGTCGTCTGATCACTTTCTCTAGACGCGGCAGATCGCGTGCTATCGTGCGTCGAAATTTTGTCGCCTGTGGTTTTTTTGCATAAGTTAAAAATTGGACGCGGTATTTTTTAGTTTTTTTCATGACTCACCTTGCCGTGCGTTGTGTATGCGTGGCTGTGTTCTCAAGTCTCCTTTCATCGTCGCATTCTCGCCGAAGTGTCGCGTTACATCACCAACCTCGAAACCAGAAGCTGCTTTACGTCGCCGTGGCCGCCATTTTGAAAAGCACATATGACGTCATAACTTCATCCCGGTGATCCGACTGGGACGAAATTTGATAGGCCGACGGAGAATTGCATGCCGATGACGGTGAAATGGTCAGAATGAGAACCGGAGGTAGAAATTCAATATGGAGGCCGTTTGTTTTGAAAACCGAAAGTAGTTATATCTCAGCCATAGATTGACCGATCACTTCGAAATTTGGTACACACATAGATTTCTCAATTAACGAGTTACATCACCAAACTCAAGTTTTTGCTTTGCCGTTAGATTTTGACCTTCCTGTCCGGGTGACGCCAGTGTACAAAAACTGTCGTTTTATAATAACTGTGTAATGGCCACTGTTAAATGACACATCTGAAACAGCTAAAATTAATTTCGTCACCTCAAGGCCGTGGACATAATAAGATCTGTGTGTTATATCCATGGCTAGTGACGTGATGAAATTAACTTTTTGCTGACATACATGTGTCATTTAACAGTGGCCATTACACAAGTATTATAAAACGACCATTACTGTACATTAATCACCAAAAATAGCGAACATGTCTAGCATAACATGATTGAAGTTTCTTCAGCAGAATCCGGACCGTCCGGGCGGATCCACGGGGCGATCCGACGATGTAAAGTGTAATCGGACAGCTCAAGCTCAAAGTGAACTTTTCCTTGGATTGCAGTATTAGTTGTTAATATTAGTCAAAAACCCGCAGAGATGGAAGGGTATCGTCACCTAAGCCGGAAGTTCGTAGAAACGACGCTAGTACCGCCTCAGCTGCTAGACTGGCGCAGGCCTATCGGCGTCTTGTCGAGATTGGTTGAGCGCCGCCTTCACGTCACGCCCAGCAAAGTCGACTTCCCACGCCGACCAACCGCCGACCGCCAAGCCCACACGCCGCTAAAACTGATCACTCAGCAGGCTGCTGTCTTAACAACTTACAAGAAGTTATTGCTCGTTCTCAGTCCTATTAGGTAGACTTATAGCGTTGTTGGTGGTCGAACATATACGTGACGCAAATAGGCGCGTTGTTCATCAACATCGTTTTGTTCAGGCTGGCTCTTAGTTGTCGATAGGCAAGACAGAAGCGCCGCTACAGCAACAGAACATCCGACGTCGCCAGCATCTGCAACCTGCAGCTAGGCAGACGACTGATGACGTGGGTGAGTTGAGTGTCTGTCTATACAACGCGATGTTTGTCTTTTATCTCTGACACGTGACGCTGTTGAGTGGTTCACAGCGCCTCTCAAATGCTCGATATAATGGCGCCCATTCCGTCCGCCCTCTTAATAGGCAATATAGGCCTAATACTTGACGTGCACTTTGTCCGCTGAAGATGTGATCAGCAGAGACAACGCACCGGTCACCGATAAGGCCTATGGCACCGTCATGTATTCACACATATCACACAACTTATGAATGAAGCGTCCGTTTAAAGTGCAATATTTCTCTGGCAGTTAATTAGAATACGTTATGCTAGAGTTTTTTCTTTACATTTTGTAATCAGCATTGTTATCTGCCGGACACTTTTACCGAGTCTGTGATGCTACCGCAGGTGAAAAATAAATGTGCTAATCTTACGGATGTAAGATTAGCACATTTTTTTCTAATGCTGAAACTAAGATCTTAGAAACAGTCATTTTACAGTATGTTAATGATGTTGAGAACTGTGATATGTACCAATTTGGGTTCAAGAAGTCTCATTCGACTGGGCTGTGTAGTGTGTACTAGTGCTGTTAAGCGGACAATTGATTATTATTTGAAAAGAGGCAGTTATGTATTTGCATGTTTCATTGACTTTCGTAAGGCTTTTGACATGGTCAACTATTGGAAGCTGTTTGCTC
>Ga0126335_1002465_pt1 | contig 11091 bp, 9 predicted proteins | sample OlaspJWI45metaG_FD_108409 | JGI IMG/M metagenome (GOLD analysis project Ga0126335, IMG submission 108409) | Marine gutless worms symbiont microbial communities from Oahu, Hawaii - Olavius sp. 1 OAHU.JWI-45 metaG | ecosystem: Host-associated > Annelida > Digestive system > Unclassified | place... | reverse complement strand
TGCTACACCCGACCGACGCTACTTCCATGTTACTGCGTATGCTGCTGCTTTATTATTTACTGTTTTAGTTGCCGCTGTTTCCCCTTTGTTTTCAGTTGGCCTTAAAGACAGTAGTTGGGACCTGTGTAGTATTATATTGTGTGCACTGTCAGTTATTGTGTGCTTGATTGTAATAATTGTTCAGTATTCCCCTAGACAGGATGGAGCCGAGCACCCCCCATGAAACAACACAACTTGATTTCTTACTACTAACGGTATATTACAAAATATATCAATAAAAAACAAGCGATAACACATCCCAACACAACCACAGCACAACAGTAAAAGGAAAAAAAGTCACGTGATCAATCGTCACGCATGGGTGGTCCTGTCAATCACAGTTCTAGCTGTAACGTAACGTAACAGGCATCAAGACCAAAACCTTATCTCCAGGCTGAAAGGTGCGAAGGCGGGCACGACGGTCATACCAAACCTTAGCCTTTGACCTCTCCTGGGTAGCCTGCGTGTTAGCAACCTCCAAGGCGTGACGCAGACCCTCGCGAGTATTCATTATAAACTCGACCACGTTCCGCTTTGCCGTGCTCAGATCCGTCTCTTGTAGCCAAGCAGTCTTTACTAGCATCAGCGGACCTGGAACGGTACGGCGAAACATTAGCTCAAGCCGAAGCAGACTACAGCTCAGGGTCTCAACAGGAACTTCGCGATAAGCGAAAAGAACCATGGCAGAGCAGTGTCCCAAGAATCAGGGAATCGATCAAGAAAAGATCTAATCATAGACTTAAGGGTACCATTGAAACGCTCGCAAGCACCATTAGACTGCGGATGGTACGGACTGGTACGGATATGATGAATGGGAAAATCACTCAGAAAGATCTGCATCACCTCAGACATGAAATCACTACCTTGATCCGACAAAATCTCTTGAGGAAACCCAAAACAGCTGAAGACAGTACCCAAGGCTTGAGCCACCTCAGCAGCTGTGTGCTGTTTCAAGGGTATGGCTTCAGGGTAGTGAGAACATAAGTCAAGTACAGTCAGTATAAATCTATTACCGGACTCCTTACAAACTGGCAGAGGACCGATAATGTCAATGGCGACCTGAGCAAAAGGTTCACTCACCAAAGGCAAACTCTGCAAGGGAGCTGGTACAGGTTTATTGCCTTTGCCTAGACGCTGACACACATCACAGGTACGGCAGAAATTCTTGGTGTCACGAGAAATGCTAGGCCAAAAGAAATGTTGAAGCAAATGACTCTGGGTTTTAGCTACTCCCAAATGACCAGCAGCTGGTATGTCATGGGCAATCTGAAGCAGCTTCGGTCGTAAAGAAGTAGGGACCACGATCTGATGTATACTACTTTCTGGCGGGGCAAGCTTATTATAGGCTATGTACTAATATGCTGACGTCATTATCTATTGTTTTCAACTATATGCGTGTTGTTTAAAACCAAATTAATGTATTTAAATTGGACAGCAATAGCATGTTACATACGCGATCATGGCACTATGACGGAAAATATTATATGAATTTTACTGAACTTGTCATACCTTTTCAGCATCAGTCAAGGTTCGAAACAGCTCCGCCATGAGCTGGTGATTTACTTTTTCTAACACGGAGTACAATAGAACACAGTAAATAAGTTAGGTTGTGAACCTACAACAGCATGCAATCGCATAAACGCACTGAACAAGAAAGTCAAGTCATAAAGCAAAAATAAAATTCTATATTACTTGCTGCAAGGAAAGGTAGACGAGATCTTTGAAATTATTTTCCATCTCTCTTGTCTCAAGCCAAGTCGCTCGTTTGTCTTCGTCCGCTCCGACCTGCATCAGTATCCATTTAGTCACATAATCAGTTTACTGGCCAACCCGCAAGCGTGCACTGTCAAAACCAGCTGTGTCGTACTTCTATACTATCCCATTAACAGAAAGTCATTAAGCCATGTATAGGTAGCATCAGTCAAGAATATGCTGTAAAATGTTAATAAAATGATACCTATAATGTTAGTATATTTTTTAAATTAATAGTATTTGTATCACTCACTCAACGTCAAAATTAGAGTTAATATTAAGATTAGTGGCAATTTTGGTGGCATGTATACGTAAATAATTTGTCTACGATTACTGAGACTATATTCATCGTATAGGCATAAACTTTATGTTAAACGCGCGTTGCTCACGAACAGTTGTTGCCTCAACGGGTAGCTGTTCCTTGTTGGTGTTATTAAACTTACTCTCTCAATTCATACAGTGTTAGTTATTCAGGTGTAGCTTCTTAGATGTGCCTAATGCAGCTGTTCCATACTGAACTGTTGGTATAAAAATTTCATGCAATAATAAATTGTGCAACTGACCACGGAGAGAATTGCTGTGGCACAAAGAACGAAGGACATAAGAAAAGCGTTCAACATCTTCACGCGATTACCGTCAGTGCTTCGAAAATATTAACAGATATCTACATAGACAACAAACGGCAAAACAACTGTGTGAGCACCGTAAGATTTATGAATTGAAATGAAAAAAACTGTACCGTACTGTAGACTGTGATGAACTGCAAAAGTTCTCACACATGCAATCTATAGTATGGTGGCTGTTTGGTGTAGCGGTAGCGCGTTGGTCATGATCAACGTGGTTATCCTACATCGGGCCCCGTTAGTACTGGGATAGGTAACGTTCACGAGTTCGAATCGCGTTCGCACCCACCCTCTCGGTATTTAATCAGCCACCCAGGCCAACTCAGCCTGGTCATCCCTCCGGGGTAGGCAAAATGAGTACCGCTGTAAAAACCGGGAAGTTAACAGCAGGTTGTGCTGTTAATTTACGGCATTGAGTAAGCCTAGCGCCCCTGTATGGCTGCTTACAGGATTCAGCCAAGGGGCAGATGACAGTTACGTCTCAGCACAATGACCTGCCGCTCTGCCAAGGGACGAGTGTCAGACCATCGGGTCTCTTCCCGTCTGTGCGAAAAACCCGGTTGGCTCTTTTGTCACGGGAGTTCCAGCTGAGGCAAAACTTCGAGCGACCAGGTCATTGAGAGCATGGTGCCTAGTCGTTTATTATTATTATTATTATTATTATTATTATTAATGCGGATCCGGGACCACTGAAAAACAACGATAAGGTAGGTTACCGTAATCGGTGTCATAATAAAATTATCAAAAAATCACTAAGCCAGTGAGTAAAAAATCCAAAAACAGTAGCAAAGTTTGTAGTCAGTCTAAGTTAACGAACAGTTAAGTGTAAAATTTTCTAAAACAATAAACTTCAGAGTTGCTAATTCAAGCTAACACAGCTTCGGACTAATAGGGCCTGCAGCAGAATTCGCTCGTGACTTAGCAGTCTGTACTAATAAAATCGGTTTACAGTCAACTCATCCCGAAGGCAAAACATAACCATGACCCTAACCCTAAGTCCTAACTGTAAACTTAACCCTAACGAGTTCACTTGGGGACGAGTTGACTGTCACCCATAAAACCGATATTCTTATATATTTCGGTAAGTCGCGACATCAATAAACCATTAATATTTGTTACTGCCTGCCGTCCAGGTCGATTAGTATTTATCAAACCGGTCCGATATCCATCTGTTCTCGGCATGGTGCGGGGAAGAGGTTAAGAGGTTTCCTTCATCAATTTTCGTTGCACCGCTGTTTACTGTATCAGATGCATATTAGCAGCAGCAGCAGCAGCATCCAAATATCAACACCCATAGTTGACATCAATGTCATATTTTCTAGCTTCGTAGTTGCCCTACACCTCGTGACTGATGGATGTCAAAATATACGAGCGGGAATCACGTAATGGAATATGGCGACAAAGTCATTTTCCTAATCGGGCTGGCATCATACATGCATTATGTAGGTCGGGACAACAACAGCAACAGAACCGCAGTGTCAATAGCGCAGATATGCTGTACCGAGTGCTCTTCATATATTCATCAATATGTTGTCGCTGGCCACACGCCGTGAGTGTCAAAAACTCGGGAAATCGTAGATCATACATTCAGTCGCTGTGTGGTCCGCTATATTCAACCATCTATCACCCACTCTCTCAATCTCCGGCAAGAGTCCCTCCCTGTACGCGAGACGGCGGAGGAATGTTGTGTTCAAATACTAACGAATAGATTAGAGTGCGAGTTCATTTGTCGGCGGGAGAGGCACTGCTGCTACGCAGTAAATATCCGCCCGGCGTCGACTTCTGCCCTAATATCGCTACCGCAGCGAACAGTGTCGGTCGAATGACAATAGTCCAACGTAATATCGGGAGTAATAACGGCCAGCCGTGAGGTTTCGGCAAGTAATGCGCAGAGTGCTGCAAATTAAGCGAGAAGCTAAGCGACGAAGGACGGACAGTCCAGCTGAAAGTTGGTGTTGCGGAATGTATGACACTGTCACAAACTAATTACGACAGCAAGATACCAGTACCGGTACTTGCATGGCATTGCACTCGCTAGCTGCGCCATTGTGACCACAACACACGCATTATCCAGCTGCTCTGCTGCTGTGATCACTGCAGTGTCGTCACACTGGACGGTTGTCCAGTATACACACTTGATATGTCTGGAAAACGATCAGGGTTTGCCAATACCAATGCCAATGACAGTGACAACGATACATTTGTAATGTGCTCCCTACCATAAGACCGAGGACGCACTGTAATATTCATTAAAAGTTACGGAGCTTTTTGTCGTCCAATATACAATAGCTAGTTGCCAAGAAATGTCAATATTTTCTAAACGTATTTCTTTAAGTAGGCTAACTAGCTAACGCTCAATAATACCATTGATTTAGTTGTCTGGCGACACTATCCGAGGTTCACAGTATTAATTCGTACATATCTTACTTCAAGCTTCGTTCTTCGTTGATGAGATTCAACGCCCCTTGTTTGTTTGAATGCTTATAGCTTCTAGATCACGGTATTTCGGACGCTCCTCATAAATAGTTAGATCTAATTTCTGATCTCGCTTTACATCCATAAAATTTAACCTTGTGACGGAATGAGTGAAGCCCAACTACGAGTACAAGAAAAAGTTGGCGAAGAAAGTTGTTCGACGGAATGTCGTCCGACGGCGCAGTTTTTATGCGTAAATTGTATAAGCAAACATCGTTTTAAGTCGTCGCTTTTTAATACAGAATTAAAAATTATTTTACAAATTATTGCATCAAATACCGTATAAATGTTAAAAAAGATCACGCAACTGTGAGACCATCCTGTTCTCATTGTCTTTGTCTAACGTTTCCTTTCAAGAGCCAGTATCTTCTCAGCTAGAGTCTTTTGAATCCCGCGGTGATAATTATAGGGATTACGTTACGAAGCTTTAAATGTCTGTATGACGCTGATGCGAATATTGTTTGCATTAAAAGGGAGAGAAAGAATTTATTTACCATCTGCATGCAGCTAAAAATGCAGTGGATGTATAGGCAAAGTGCCCATCGAGCTGGCCGCCCGTTGCACAATCAAATTACACACACAGCAGCAACGATATTAAACTTTAGCCTACGTTGTCTACTGCTAATCTGTTATCGTTCGTAAAATTGTACTGTAAAATATGTCATTCACACACATAACTCAATCACACACAAGTGGAAATGTAGTGTTATAGGCCTACTACATAAAGTCTCAGCATAGTTTTCTCAACTTCACTTCAGAGTAGTAGCGCAACAAAATGTCAGAAACTTTTCACACAACCGCCAGCTGTCTCTTTTTTGTTTTAAGTTTTAACGCATCTCGCAAAAAAGTGAAAGTTATTTTTAATAGGCCCTACCAAAAATTCACACTGGTAATATTTGTTAAAGAGTTATTAGAAAACACAACTGGGGTACGGTTTCTGAGAAACTGAAAATGACAATGTTCGGTTTTCTATACCAATCCGGCAATTCCACAATTGGTACTCGAGTTAAGTAAGAGCAGCTGCCAGACGGGGTCAAAATGTAATGCAATTTTCTACGAGGGCGAGCTGCATACGAAAACTTCGAAAGAATACAGGACCTACCGTTAGCGCTCGTTGAAGCGATAGTGGCTTAACGTGTCTGAGGTTTGGACCAGCAGCCGCAGCAGAGCATCAGTGAGTTCGATGATGCTGTGCTCCCACACGTTGCCACAGAAACGACAGCGTATGCTACGCTTGCGTCGATAAGTGTGTACACATAATATTAAATCCTTAGACAGTTGCACTTGTTCTTTCACTTTCGTAAATAGTATTGAAAATACAAAACCGATTAAGGTTAGGCTATAAGCGATCATCAATGACTTGCAATTGGATTTCAATTTTTAGGCTGCATCGAATGCATGAGATGCAGACTATTGTTGTCAATAATCGTTGTGTCTGTCCGTAGGTCTGTCAGTCTGTCACGCAGCTCAACTCGGCGGCGCGTGCAGTGTGTGCGGCGTCATTCGGTGCAGCCTTTGTCAAATCACTTTGGTCGCTTGTTTATATTATTTAGGGACTTAGAATGTTGCATATGTCATGTGAAATGCAACTACCAAATTTTTATAATTGCTGCTACAGTGAACTATTTCTTTAAAGCTCAGAATCATCTTATCAGTTACACAGTACACTATGAAAATGAAGTGTTTCGCTTTCCCATCTGGCAAAAAACGAATACTATTAAACAAAAAAAAACAAATTTTATATTTTATGCCAAAAATTTATGCCAAAAATTGGCATCAGCCAATATCTGTTACAGCTATTTGAATATACAGCGTGGGCCAGAAAAGTTAAAACCCCTCTGTTTTTGTCTCTAACTTTGTCAAATGTTAACAGATTTTCAAAATTCCTTCACTGCTGGAAAGATTAAGAAATTTGCAAGAAGAATCACATAAATACATCATACCACACCTTGAATATGTTGCTGCATTACCTTGCGAAATTACTTATGAATTCAAATTGGCTGCAAATGTGCAAGAAAATGCAATAATTTACACGTATAAATATAATTAATCTAGCTCAACTACTTATTGTTGTTTTACTTATTCTCCTTTATTAGTTCTGTTTAATATTCTCTGAAACAACAAACATTTTTTATTTAAATAGGCATGAATGTTGACAACACTTTCTTGCACATCAAGCTTATGACAATGTATGACTTCTCGAGCAGCGATTGTCCTTTTATTTGGTCAAAATTGTGGCCAGCAAAAAGCTCTGACCTCAATCTGGTCTACTACAACCTAGTAGGCCTATGCTGGTGAAGCGGGAAACAAAAAGTAAATTTTGGGGCCCACGACCCCAAAAATGTTTGTGCCTAAAATAATCCCTGGTGCACTTCGTATGCTACACTGAAAATGTGAAAACAATCGTCCTACCCCTTCCTAAGTTATAGGCTAACATACATACACACATACATACATACAAAGCGCCCTATGTATATAGAAGTGTGGTGAGATATATTGTATGCTGTTTCTAGCGGTGATAGATTTTTGATAATCGGTTAATATTTAACAAAGTTAGAGCCAAAAAGGATAGGGGCTCTCACTATTTTGGCCCACTCTTTACAGCTGAGCAGGCTATTAGAAGTCCGGTTTATCGAAACACAGTGTAGGCTTACACTGCACAGCTCAGCACAGAATACCCACACCGAAATAGCATCTTAGCGAAAATTGCTCTACAGCCGAAGGAGATGAATTTCTCGGATGCATAATAATAGGCCATTAGCCGGAAGCATTTTGAAGTTCAATACAGCTGCAGTATGCAATATGCAGGAGGGATGGTTGGGTGGCATCAGGTGACGCATCATTAGACTGTGCTAGTATTCATGAAGTCATTAGAGACGCGGTAAACGTTTTCAACACACCGTTAACACAACGGCGACAAAAACTAGTCACGTCCAGCTAGTCCTTTCCTCGTTGTTTATCGTATTCTATTTTCATCACCACAGAACGAACGTTCAGTGTTTCGATGAAGTACTGCATTTATGAAAGCGCTGATTACATTGGCGCCGTGAATGTTACGAATCAAGCAAGCCCTTTCTTCCAGTCTATCATGCAGCCAGGCTCCTGTAACTATGCGTTGTGCCACCCCCCAACGTTATCAGGAAATCATTTGTAAACTTAGGAACCCTAAAACATATTCGGCAACCCACAACAAAACAAAAATGTACCATCTTTTATTAACTATGGATTGTTGCATTATCATTAAACATGAACATTATAGTTTCTCACAATTACATGGCCATATGGTTTGTTTGTCGCGATTTTTCTCTTTGTTGGTAGCTGTGTGTCTTCGTGTTTTCATGTGTTATGAGTTTTTTAAGCATTGTTGTTGCATTTTGTGGATCTCTGTACGCAGACTTTTTGTTAACTGAATGATATGAATTGAATTCACATAAGATGACTCTAGACTTCAACGGCATTATGTTAAAATTAATTTTTATATGTAATAACATAAAATTAATTATGTTTAATGTTAATGTTTCAATTATGACGTCATGCACACTAATTACAATTTATGAAAATTGACTGTTCAGCTGTACCTGTAGGCTGTATGATGCATGTAAGCCTCGAGAACACATTATATACGACAAAAGTGCAAAGACATATTGATGCAATATGCCATAATCACTACAAGATAAAAAATTAACAAAATCATTTTAATACTCTGAACAATTAACCACGTAATTAAGCAGGTGTACTAAAATAGCCGTATTGAATAATAACTGATATTAGCTGTTGTAGAATCTATGACATTAAAATCGTATGTGTCGTACTGAACATTTCAGCTTTGGATTTTCAAAAGCAGACTTATCTGCATTTCTACAATAACACTAAACCAACAATAATGTGACACAAATTCATCAACTATAAAAAGGACATCACAAAATCACACAAGTCAGCACACAACATAAAATTACAACAACAAAATTATTTTTTTCTTCAAAACCGGCTTCAGACATCAAAACATCTACATACAAACAAACCATTTAGTTAATTCAAACTGAATATACAAATGCCACCATGTAAATCATCAGTAACGCAATCTCTAATTCATACTCAAATCACAAAGGCGCAGACACCTGACCTTTCTTTTGACCTTTTGACCCCAAACAGCAATCCACATGCGGTGCATGTCTGGACTATGTGTACAAAGTTTGATCACTCTGGGTGCAAAGCAATTCGAGTTATGCTTCATAAACCTAACATGACAGACAGATGGACGGACAGACAGACACAATGCATCCCTTCTTAAGATGGGAGTGTATAATAACAGCTAAATCAATATATAGTTGTTGGAATATAGTTGTCACGGAACGAATCTATGAATGACAACCAACATTAAAGCCTAATACTAATATGCCTATATGATAATATCACACAAAAACAAAACAGAATATCATATAAATTAACCAATTACACGCAACTCTGCAATGTCCTATACCACTAATATGTATCAACACATGATACATATTCCTGAATATTTCCGGTCCTAAGTTTGTCACAAGACCATACAGGTTATCATAATGAGATCACGTGTACCTGTGAACCTAAACACAGCAAGAAAAATACGAAACCAGCACAGAAGAAGCTGGCATAACAAGTGAGATGAAACAAAATCAAACCCATCTGACTGTATCATAACAAAGAAAAAATTAGGTTTACTGCCACAGTCGTGTAAAGCTCATATACAGGCTTCTGAAACCTAATGTTACATCAACATTTAACAAATAGTATTCCAAATAAGTTAACTGTCAACCTATAAAGGAGACAAACTAGTTGTAATATCATGACAATAATCTGTAAAACAATAAAAAAAACAATGCCTTGGAGTTTATTTGGAATAGGGCGTGCAAGTTACTTCATATGTGACTATGCGACCATAGATAACAACTACTTGCGGTGATAAACAACGGTTTATATTGTGCTGATGTTGTGAACCAAGGTTGTACTCTGACTCATTTACCATGGTATAACAACGACTGTACCATGGTAAATGAACCATAATTGAACCATGGTAGTCGAACCATTGTTGAACATGAAAGGTCGAACCATGGTTTATTTTCCATGGTACAACCACGTATGAATCAACCATGGTACTTTGGTTGAACCAAGGTTCACCAGGTCGTATCATGGTATAAACATGGTTGTACCACAACCATGTTTATACCATGACTCAACCATGGTTATGCCATGGTCGTACCATGGTACGACCATGGTGAACCTTGGCTGGACCACGGTATGACTACCATGGTTGAACCAAGGTATCATGGTTGGTTCTGTCGTGGAACTCCTATACTTGTGAATTTGGACATAACTCATGGGAAGTAGATAAATGGCTTAGTAAAAGTGGATCTGGAATAAATAATCATTTGTTTACTTAGATGCCCTATTTTATTTATCTGACAATATACTCAGTATTTCACTACATCTCACATGTTTCTGCAGTTAAAATTACTTCCTTGTAGCATACTTTCAGTGAATAATTATAGAACAATACATTGTATATAAAAGTAATTTTGCAAATCCTGCACAATTAATTACATGTCTTGACTCAATCAAAAACAGACACATTAACAATCCTGATTAATCATCAACTGACACCGCATCAAAACATAAGTCACATCAATGATGATTTCCTAAATGTCAGTGCTTAGAACTCTTTAGTGACAAAAATAACAAACAGACGAAAAAAATACTAGCATATTTTGGCACAGGAGCGACAACACAATGTAAATATGACTGCAACAATATACTGACTGCAACAGTCACTGCCAATGTCTTTCTTAGTGCTTCGCCAGAACACAGCCACAGTGCTGTCAACTCCGAACAGCCATCAGCTGCAGGCTGTACCTCTGCCACCAAGAGATGACAGTGACACATGTCTGTGTCGTACTGGCTTCCATTTCCATTTCTGGTAAAAAGAAACACCAGAAATAATGTTCACTGTAACCTGGAAAGTGAGGTTTTCATCTGCATATGCACCTGGCAGAAGCTCATGTGTCAGACAAAAAGCATTAGCATGGCTTTGATGACCACATTAATATCTGTAAACTCAGTTCATGGACCAGCTGGAGTGGCACCCACCCGGATTGTCAGTGCCTTTGCCTCCACTATCTTCCCATGCTCCATAAAAATCCAGAAGACAGGAGGTGGGGAAACCCAG
>Ga0126335_1002464_pt1 | contig 11092 bp, 8 predicted proteins | sample OlaspJWI45metaG_FD_108409 | JGI IMG/M metagenome (GOLD analysis project Ga0126335, IMG submission 108409) | Marine gutless worms symbiont microbial communities from Oahu, Hawaii - Olavius sp. 1 OAHU.JWI-45 metaG | ecosystem: Host-associated > Annelida > Digestive system > Unclassified | place... | reverse complement strand
AGAACAAGTGTCTGGTATATGCGAAGCTTAGTGTCGAGTGTCAGGCGCTTGTCACTCCATAATTGTTTTAGAGACGTCATGACTGCACAGGCGAGGCCGATACGGCGTGTTAGGTCTGGACGATGATTGTAAACTGCCAAGGTAAACGAAGCTGTTGACTGACTCGACAGTATTACCGTCCACTGAAATATCTGGTGGTTTAGGGCCTGAACCAATGTTCTGTAGTTTTGTCTTTGGCCAAGAGATGTTGAGTCCCAGGTGTGAAGCAGTCACTGAAGCTCTTGAGTGATGTGGTAGCATCCGTGGCCGACGGAAGAAGCAAGGCAGTGTCGTCCGCATAAACTAGATCAGTGAATGTTGAGGAGCCCACAGTAATACCGGGATTATAGGACATGTGCTGAATTATCCAGTCGATGGCAACACAAAATAGGATCGGTGCTAAGATGCAACCCTGCCTGACACCAGAGGTGGTCGAAATTCTCGACGACAGTTTCTGTACGACCCTGATACGTGCACCGGTGTTCTCGTGAAGGGCGGTGATCCGCTGGAGTATGATGTCCGGTATGCCTTTGCTGCGAAGTGCTTTCCAAAGGGCAGTGCGATAGACGGAGTCGAAAGCAGACTTAATGTCCAGGAATGTAACGTTCAGTGGCCGGTTAAATTCACGATGTAGCTCTGACAGGAGTCGCAGAGCAAGGATGGCGTCATCTGATCGCGGACTTAATATCCCATTAGGTTCATCATTATCGCCCTCTAGTTGTCGTTGCCAACCGGTTTCCGGTAACACTCAAAAGGGTGAGTGAGAGGAAACTAGACTGAATAACCTCAAGCCTAGTCAACGAGCTAGCATTGGCCGAATAGATGCATGCATTCCTGTGAAAATGCCGCATCAACTCGTAGACGCACCGTGTGGATAAACAGCCGCCAGTCAGATTTGTGACGACTAACGAACTCGATTATTGTCGTTTTTCTCTAAACTCAATACAGTATATTAAGAGTCAACATGAGCTACAAAATTAAAAAACACATTAATTAAAATTAAATATAACTAAAATAATCGAATAGATAAGACTTAAAACAACATTACCACACTACAACAAAACTGTGCATAGGCCTAAATTGAATCATTCGGCTCCCGACCCTGCTTCTCAGTCTACCCCTTGACACTCTGCACTCTCCAGCCCCACCCACTGGGGATTTTCGGATGCGCTGTCACAAGTCTTACGGGTGGGTTCTACGTCCACACGTCGCTACTGATGGCCGCTTGGTCTGTCAGTCGGTCATTTCTAATCTCTGGACTCGATGTTGTCAGCACGCGACCAGCATTCATATTGACTTGTTACGTAAACGGTATTATCGTGCTGTGCTTGTTAGATTTGTCATTCGCTCTCAATTACGTGTGCTACCGCCGTTCTGCAAGGACAGCATAGGCCTAGTACATACATACATACATCATACATCAGTTTTATTTCAGGCACTTGGCCCATATACACATAATACACATAATACACAGTGGCGTACACATACAAGGTGTGTAGGGCGTGTACACACCCCCTGTCAAAAATACGGATATTCGATAATGCAGAAAGCAGATTTTTAAGGTCAGAATGCACCAAAAGCGTTTGTCGCCGGGCTCCACCCAGACCCGCTGGGAGAGCTTACAGTGCTCCCCCAAACCCCTAGCTGCATTTCACAGGCCTACTTTTAAGAGAGAGAGGAGGGGAGGGGTGGGAAAAGAGAGGAAAGAAGGGGAAAGGTAGGGAGCATAGGGGAGAATATAAAGAGGGGAGATGCTACGCACCCGCTATTGAAATTTTTTAGCTACGCCACTGCAGCATGGTGAATTCCCGGCTGGACTGTGTTGTTGGAAAAATTTACTATATAGACTGTCTACAACCTTGTTACAGCAGTCATTTTACATACTACATTTAACATTTGGTTTTGGGTGTTTTATGTTTTCCTTTCGGGGTGTCAGTGTCACGATCCGGAAGTGGCTTTCTGTTCATGATAGGCTAAATAGTAAACGCATTTTCTATAGGCTACTTTAAAGCAAAGCAAAACAAAGCAAATGAAGTTTAGGCGAAGGCGCAAGCCGTAGCCTCTATGACCTCCAATTACATAGAACATAATTTGTATAATAATGTACATTATCAATCTAAATTATTAATGAAACTTCTATTCCCTATTCCGGTTAATTCAGCCTTGTAGTTATAAATAAGATCTTGATTGCTCCAGAACTACTCTAGCTTATTTTTAAAGGAGTCAGCTTAGTATAAGGCCTACTAGCAGAGATGACAGATTATGGCAAACTGTTCCGAGCATTAGAAAATTGAATAGAGGCCAAAGTAATTTGGCGAGAGCTGCATCGAATACAGTCACACACTGCACGCGTTGTACTTTATAACTGTAAGATGCTGCTCCCGCACGTTCTTAAGTTTGCATAACTATAGCCGTTCCTAAGATATGTATAGGGATCGCAAAGTTAAAGTAGATAACGTGACCCAGACGCATATGACCCAGTGACCTACTGTTGCATAGTTTTGTCAGGCACACTAAATTTCAATTCTGTAGTTTAAGACGTTCGATGCAGCCTAAAACGCTAGTATAATGTCGGTAATATGGAAATAGCCGATCGCGCGATAGTTTTCATTTGTTGAGTATTGACCGATTGATCACGCCGTTTACCTGGCAGGCTGGCCTATGAAAACGTACCTAAGCGCAGTCATCGTTTTCGTCGTCATAAATGATGATAATTATCAAGAAACATCATTAACGCTAGACTCGACGACCGACGAAGTGTGCTCGACGGGTATGGCACACATTGTTGAGGGATCACACAGTGTTAAAACGTGCTTTTATCATCTTCACGGTGGGCTAATTTTACATACTGGGTTTCAGCCGGGGTTTCTCCGTCGTCACTCAGCGTTTTCTTGAAAACGAAAGTGGCTGTTTTTGAAAGCGGTGTAGATGTGGCGATGTACGTTTGGTATTGATGTCGACGTGTAATTAATTCGCGACAAGCGGTTTGAAAAACGTTTGCCAGTTTATTAGTTAGCTTAGTAGTCTTACAAGTTTGTGCATATGTTTTCTTTATTATTTTTTTTAATTTTTTACGATGTATATTTGGTGAGCGATAGTACAAGATATAGCCAGTAAGCAAGTGAAGTGGTTAGGTAATTCAGCACTCTTTTTGGGTCATGTGTGGTTAGGCGTTTGATTGCAAAGCACAATTTGTAATATATGTGACGATGTATACGGCCTCTGAATCTATGTTTCTAGCTCCTAAGCATAATCCTAACACTGAATGCTAAGTACGTGAAACTTTCATGGTGGCCTGCTTTCGTTATTTTCCGTGAAAATTGGCTTCAACTTAATGAAGTTTTTTTCATTTTTAGTTTTTATTCTCACAGAAATGTCAGTTCTGTGCATATATTTCTGTGAACTGTTGCATTTTATGAAAGGCTGTGTCTATAGAGTACAGGAACCCTTACTGTAATTTCGGACCTCCTTGTACAGGAAGGTCCGCCATTGCAGTACGGCAGTCGTACATACACCCGTAACCCTAACCCAAACCCTAAACTAACCCTAACACTAAATATAATGCACTGGCTTCGAGTCCCAGAAAGGATCTCATTCCGGCTGGCGGTGCTGGTGTATCGCTGCCTCCATGGCTCTGCACCCGGCTACCGGGCATCAGATCTCCAGCGCGTCTCTGACGTTGACGCTCGTCGGCGACTGCGCTCTTCGAGTACGTCAGCACTTGTCGGTCCTCGTACTCTGCGTGCTACCATCGGCGACCGTGCCTTCCCAGCAGCTGCCACATCTGTTAGGAACAGTCTGTCAGAGTCAGTTTGGGCATCGTCATCACTGCCAGTTTTTCGTGGTAGACTGAAGACCGAGCTTTTTTCTCGCTCATATAGCTGTTCCGACTAGTACCATCAACTAACGCGTCGACTATTACGTGACTTTTTTTAACTGTTACATGTCCTTGCAGTCTTAGGACTATATGCCTCGTTAAAGTTAATTCGTCCATCATCATCATTATCATCATCAAGTCACGCACGCTACAAGTCATGTAACGCAAATTCAGACAGACTTGAACACTTCTAATTTATGATTGTTATTTTTGACTCGCTGCTATTTACAAATGTTAGTCAGCTGTATTGAGCTACAAGTGATGCAAATTCTACGAATAAATTAAAAATAAATCACAAATTTATGTTTACAAAAGTCATAAAACCTTTGTCTCAAATTTATTCTGTGTAGATGGTGTTACCTACCGGTCTAGTTGTCAGCCATCGATATTGTATAATATTGTTTATAATTCAATGTTTTTCTGAACATTGACGAAGAGTAATGCAATTATTCAGTAATTTGAATTTTGTATGCTACTGATGTGATCGCGTTGTTTTTTATATACGTCAGCATTGGTGCTTTGTGTGCTTTAAGAGCTGTATCGATAGTTTTCTTTGTGAAAGTGATAGCCTCTGTCTGGCCATCAAAAACCACACCTTGGGTACGTCCGTTGAGGAAATCTGTGACCCAACTAAGAGTGGAATTGCTGATGGCATAGTGGTTTAGTTTCAGTCGCAGATAAGAGTGTGACACTTTATCAAATACCTTCAAGAAGTCGAGGAGAATGGCGTCAGGTCAGGCGGCGCTTGCGACAAATATGATGCACATTTGGTTTTAACAGCCATTCACTGCTCTATTGTTAGAACTTATTTTGGACTTTTGTGCAGGCGTGTACAATACATGAGCTGAATTGATCAATTCTGCAGCTGGTGAAGCAATGTCTCAGTGGCGGACATTAACAGAGCTTTGTCACAAGAACTTACAGTTACCTACTTCTTCAGTGGCGAGCGTCCTGCCAGAACGTATTAATGAACTTTATCGGCGCACGCAGTTCCCGTATAGGTTCCGCTCTCAGTTTGCTGACTGGATTGAAGCCAAGAATTGGTACCCTTCATCTCTAATCTGCTTTTTAAAATGTATTTATATCATACTGATGGACATGCAGAGCAATGAATACTGTAGTTTCATGAGCCTTTTGTATGGTTACCTGTTTCCACTCTGTTTTCCTAGCTGGATGTTGTAAATGACAACAATGCCGCCAAGGTGTGGTAGCATAGTGCCTAGTTTGTGCGTTTATCTCTGGGATGTACCGGATATCGGGTTGTATTCGGTTCCAGCCAGATATCCGACCACTTTTTACTATCCGGTTCCGGTTTATGTTTCAGTTCCTGAGAGTCAAGAAACTGGATAATTTTACAGGTGAAGGCATATGCATGAATGACTTATGGTCAGTTTTTTCAAGTTTATTACTACCTGTCATGCTGTAAAAGGCTAGGGCTTCTGAGTCTGGGTGTCCAACTCAAACTAGTACTGTCCCGAAACTACTGAGTGCTCACTCAGATGGTGTAGTCGGCTCAACTTGATTACCATTGTGTCTTAGAGTCCTTACGTCAATATCTGGTGGTGTCTGGTAAATTCTGTTTCCGGCCAGATAGCGAAAATCCCTATCCAGTAAATTCCTGGTTGGTCTCTGTGACTTACGTCTGTGGTTTTGAGTTTTTGTGCTTTGTTTTGTTGCTATAGTTGCATTAGAGACCTTGTGATAATAGCGCTATACAAATCTACACTTTACCTTACCTTACCTTACCTTATAGTACAGTTGATTGACATGATTGTCCCTTAAGGCTCGTTTCTGAAGTGACTTGGTATGTGTTGAGTGGAACGTTAAACCCTATTTTTACTCATGTCACATTGCTAACTTCTTTGGCTGACATGTACGTGCATATGACAGGGGATCAATTGACACCAACAGTGAAGCTGGAAAGAAGCACGCAGAAATGCTACTTGTTGAGCTGTGTGGCTTAATTGACATCACTCTCTCTAGTCTGACAGCAGGAGAACATTATGATCTCGAAAAGTCACTAGACTTTCAGTGTGCTAAGCAGGAATTTGAGGTATGAATTAACGGTTTGTTTTTCAAAAACAAAAAGCTAATGTGTAAAGAAAATCCCAAGTAAAAGTGGTTACGGTAATAAAGTTATTCTGTTTTGTGAAAGATCGGAAAAAAAACGGAAAATGGAGTTTGGCATTTTGAATTTGGACTAATTTCTCAGTAGATAGGAACTTCTCTGTAAATTATATTTTTGCTTTAGCTGGAGTTTTTTCACTTGCATCTGCATATTGTTTTTTGTGATTTCAACCATTTTTTAAATTTTGTAATCTGATGTTGAGCATCGTGTTAATTTTTGTAGAAATCGTTTGCGGGCAAGCCTGTCATGTTAGTGAGAGTGTTGCATGATTGCATCATGGAGGAACGGATGCTTATTGACGAATCCTGTCAGACTGATGTGCGTTCTGTACTTTCGTTTTTATTCACTATTTACTTGTTAAAAATAAACTTAGATTGAAGGCAGTTTGTAAAAGTTAAAATATGTTTTCTGTTTTGTTGTTGCACATATTTGAGTTTGTATGTATAGTCATTTCAAGGCTTTATGGTTGTGTCATAGTGGCTGCATGGCCCATGAATATACTGCATCTCCATTAGAATTTGAGATAGCTATATCGTAGAAGTTGTTATTGCTGCTACACTTTAGAACGGTGATGTGAAACGGAAAACTAATTTTCCGCAACCTCTACAGGATGACGCAGAAATTAAACAACTGATGGAGTTATTGCAATATCATATCCGTGTTGGTATTTGCGTTACGCAATCTTTAGTTGTGTGATAACATATTGTTGCTTTACTGATTGCATGCATAGCCTTTTCACTTGGGGAAATTGTAGGAACATTCGCTTAGTGTTCACTATTTACTGCACATTGTGCTATTTTTCTGTGTTGTTGGAAAATTTACGGCATATATTATAGCATTGCTCTAGATTAGTTATCAAGAGTTTTAATTAAATAATTAAACTGTGCGAGTTGTAGCGTTTTGGCATTGGAAATATGTAGCACTGTATCGGCATGTATTTGTGTTGTCATAACAGTTGGCTGAAAGCAAATCTCAAGAATTGTCTAAGGTGCAAGAGAGATTTGCGCAGGAGTACAGCAGAATTGACGGTAATTATGTACAGATTTACCTGAAGTGATTATTTCATGTCTGGAGTTGAAGCATCTGGTGTCTGCTGACAGCAGCCATGTGTGACACTCCACATGTGTTGTTGTCATTTGGTTTAAGAGCTTTTTTCTTGCTGGACCACAAGCGTGGAGCAGAAGTGAATAACGTTAGAGCCATGTAGGAACATTAGTTTGCAAGTTACATAGATAAACCACACCACAGTTTTCCTACCCACAATATACTGTGTCACAGAAAATGTCCCAGGGTAGTGCGGCAACATAGTTTAGGTCCGGTGGATAATTTTACATGTGTTCTGTAGCAACTTTTATTCTCTTCCAGCAGTGAAAGAATTTAGAGGATGGTTACGAGTTGACAGTGTTAGAGTCAGTTCGGTGTGGGGCATTTTGGGAACACAGTGTATGTACAGCAAAAACGAACTGAAACTGTGTGGAAGTGGTGAATAATTGACAGTGTTTGTTATTGTATTCTGTCACACAGGGCAACTGCAGGTATTGAACATTCAACAGTTCAGACAGCAGAGAACGGTGCGTATGCTGCTGCACACATAGCCCTAACAGTAGTTGCAATATTGAGGTCTTTTTGGTCATTTAAGCAGCATCGGATGCATGAGATGCAGGCTGTTGCAACTAACATTCCAGTAGCGTGGTGTCTGTCAGTCTGTTGTCACATGCCTGAGTTCTGCAGAAATGGCTGAACAAATGGACAGTAGCAACCATAAGCTACATTCAAAATGTTTGCCTTCAGTGTTGACAGATGACGTCTCCACTCATCCACGGCATGATACACAGCAAACGTCATCAGCAAACAGTGACAACCTGCTGACTTCAGTTAGCAAGAAGCTGTTGGTGTAATATGTTAGTTAATTCATGCCTTATTTGTAAAATTTATTACCAGCTTTGGTAATGCAAAGGTGGTTGAAATTGGCCAAGATTTGATGGAGTTGCGGTAAATATACACTCCAACGTTTTGTAAAACGTATTCTTTTAAATGTTATCATGTAGGATACGTAAACAGTTAAGGTTACGGTAAGTTTTATCACAGCTGCATGCGTAATTTTTTTACGATAAATACGAACAAAAAATCACAGAAATTCCAGTGTATGAACTCACTTGTGAACATTCACCAGATGGCGCCAGCCACATCTGATGCAGCCATCACTGAGTCACTGTTACCACATGTTGTGACAGGATACAGTTAAACTCCACACTGAAGCTTCACAGTGTCTGAAGCGGCTGTTAGATGCTGTTTGGAGAGAGATCTCTGCGTGGAAAGATGCGGAGAAGAGAGCTATCACTGCTCAAGTGACCGTGGACCTGGAGTCACTCAACTGTCTTGACAAACTGTGTGTATCAATTTCTCATCTCTACTGGAGTGAACCAATTTTTGCCGCCCATCGCAGTGCATTGCTGCGGCATATGCTATGACGACATGGCTGTCTGTGTGTCTGTCACGTTGCTGTATTGTGCCCAAACGACTAGGTCGATCACCATGTGACTTCACCGGATTGTAGCCCAGCCATTCTAGTTTTTGCATATCAAATATGAACCCCCAGCTCGAGCGGATCCCCCTGAGATGGGAGAGGGGTAGGTAAAGGTCAGAAAATCTGGCTGGTCAATCGCAGTCATTCACCAGAGGGCAGCTCTTGACAGCACAACAAAGAAAGCTGTACTTCGTAGCGTTTTATGTCAAGGAGATCTTAATGGCATGCACAAGCGTCGGGTGGTTTGTCAGCGATAGCTGAGCTTCTCGTACTGTGTTGGCAGTTTTACCGTCTGTGAACTGTTTTGCTGATTTTGTGTTGTACAAACAAGTAGATCTGACTGTTATGCATGTTGTTGTCAGTTAGGGCTGTTGTTTGCGTTAATGGTTTCGTGTTGATGCTGCTTCGTTTGGTTTCTTTAGTTGTTTGGCAGCTGGGGCCCGATTTTCAAAACTTCTTAAGATTTTCCTAAGTTCTTCCTAAGATCTTCCTAAGTTTTTCCTAAGTTCGTTGTAACTTCGTCGTAAGTTCACAACTTAAGAATTCTACAGGTCTTCCTAAGATTTTTGTAAGTTAATTTTCCAAACCTTTCTTAGCGTTTCGTAACTTTTTCGTAAGTTCGTCGTAAGTTTTTATTAAGACAGGCAAGTTGTGATCGTAAGTTTTTCCTAAGATTTTCTTCAGAAGTTTTGAAAATCAGCATTGTCGTAACTTTTTCCTAAGATGTTCGTAAGTTCAGTCATTTTCCTAAGATTTTCCTAAGGTCTTCTTAAGAAGTTTTGAAAGTCGGGCCCCTGGTTCTCAGTCGAAGTGCAGTTGGTTGTCTGGAAATACTCGTCTCAAACTTGCAACCTATTCTGCGTCGTGTAGAACGCGAGACTAGTTACTTACACTCAACTCGGTTAGCTGTAGCGTGTGCATGAACGTATTCAGTCCAGATTGTGTTGTTGATACTGAGAGCAATATAATAGTGATTCTGCACGAAATCTGTGCACATTTTAGTTGCTTCACTGTCGGTGAGCTGTTTTGCCGCACGGTACAGCAGATGAAGAACGTCATTGCCATCTTGAGTCAAGTGAAATTGAACGATGACGTATCACTTGGCGAATTAAAGAATGACTTGTCTGACGTCAGCAGTCGCTGTGTCTCCATGCATCTACAACGGTTTGTATTTTTGTTTTTTTACGTAGTCTCAAAACCTTGGCAGGATTGAGGGATCACACCTTGTACGTGGCTCCACTGAGACTTTTGTGAGTTGCACAGAAAATGGCTGAGAAAATCTGGATAACGCTTAGTGGGACAGTAAGTTATAATATAGCACCAGAGTGCAGAGATTTTGACTTATAAATTTAACAGAATCTTCTGGTGATGTTTTGGTGTGCATACTGGAGCGCGGATGTAGTATTTTTTCTGAAGGCTGACATACTTCCGTAGCAAAACTTGTTTTTGCCTTTACAGTTTTATGCTGTTGAATTATATTATTATTCACACACAGGCATAGTTCTTCTTCCCCACATGTCAGTTATTCTGTCAGACAGTAAGTATATTTTACTTACTTGCTGTCTGACATGTGTGCGATGCATGTACAGTGCATTGGTGATTGAGACTCACGAGCGCGTTCTAAAAGTCGGCAATCGTCAAAGTCAGAGTTTCAACATGGCTGTCCGGTGCGCTGTTGTTGTATTTTGTCACTTAAACATTAGTACATCATGGGCAGTTTCACAACTTGTCGTTAGTCAACTTAATCTGTCAGATAACTTTGAAGTGTCTGCTTATTTTTATGCCTTCGTTAGCCAGGTAGGCACCAGATATCTTATGTTCTTGGGTTGACACACTGCCAGTGATTCTGTCAGACGATCACAGCAGTGCAGCGTGTTGACAGGATATTCCTACCGTGCTGTAAACTTCTGATAGGTGACCACACATGCCTTTCACTTCTGTTCTGTTGTGTTTCGTTTCGTTGTGGGGACCATGGCACTGGCTAGGTTTTATCGTAGCCACGGTCAGTGCTGAGGCCCAATGCACAACCCACATGTGTGTGCGTGAGTCGTGTGTGATGAGTGGGTGTAGCACGGCTACTGTCACTGTATTTAGTGACAGCGTGTGCATGTGTAGTTAGTAATGTGAGAGGCTTTGTAGCTGTATATTTAAGGCGCCCAGCTTGTAGCCACAGGTTTCTCTGGGACTCGCCCACACTTGTACACCTATTCCCAACCAGCCTGAGCTCCAACTAATACCACACACTGACCTAGCTAGGCAGTGTAGCGTAATGAGTCCCAGACTGGTGGGTTTTAACGTACAAAGTATTGGTCCCATCTGTTATCCATGTGGCCGGCACCCAGCACTCCCAATCACCACTAAACCTGTGTAATGGCCTGTCACAGTTTAAAGAGGATACAGGCAGCCAGTCTCGGTGGCCCAGTGGACTAATGTGCTGAGCAACAGTGACTGCTGGGGCCAAGCCGTCTAGCCACTTGCAGGGCCCAGGTTTAGTCCTCGGCCTGGGCGAGTGGTTCTCAGT
>Ga0126335_1002463_pt1 | contig 11092 bp, 9 predicted proteins | sample OlaspJWI45metaG_FD_108409 | JGI IMG/M metagenome (GOLD analysis project Ga0126335, IMG submission 108409) | Marine gutless worms symbiont microbial communities from Oahu, Hawaii - Olavius sp. 1 OAHU.JWI-45 metaG | ecosystem: Host-associated > Annelida > Digestive system > Unclassified | place... | reverse complement strand
TGGCTGAGACTATACAATAAATAAGCAAGAAAAACTACATGACAACTAGTGAATCGAAAGGCCGATTTTTTTTACAAAACGAATAGATTCGAATCGATTCGAATCGCGAATTGGAATGCTCTATCCTGGAGTGCTCTGCTTATAGTACACGTAAAACTGTGCAACTGTTAACCCGTGAAACACCAGACTTTATCGCTCCAACTCTCTGGCCAGCCAACAGTCCTAACCTCAATCCGGAAAACTATCGGATCTGTGGAAAGCTGCAGGAGCGTGTGTACTGCAGCCGGATTCATGACGTCGCTCAGCTGAAGTCGCGTTTGATCGAAAAGTGGGAAAATTTAAACCAGATGATTAATTGATCGTCGACGAAGCAGACAGGCAGTGAGTGACGTTTGCGTCTTCAAGGTGAACACAGACTTTAAATATGTTTAAATTATACACTTTGACAGTCACATTTCTAAACGTTGATAATAGTGGACACTTCATGTTTTTGGGTGATCTCGCTAAACATGCAATAACTTTTGCAGACGTTGGCATATTTTACTGAAATTTGGTGATTTGTTTGCAAATTAGATGTTACATTGTTGGTGTCGAATTTTGTTAAAATCCGACATTGTTTGCCAGAGTTATGAAAATGTATACACTGGTTTACTTTTTCCGGACACACCGTAGATACGGAATTTTACAGACATAGAAAATGCAGGACAAACTTTTTGAATCATTAGCGTTTGCCAAGTGCTCACTGTGCATATAAATTTCGTGATCATTGTTAACTTTGGTCTTTTGCCATGACCTTGACATCTCGAGTCCTTGACTTTGACCTTGGTACTTGCTGAAATATATCATAATAAAGACAATTCCGGCGACAGAAGAATTGTCACAAATTACAGATATGAATATTACTTTTATTAAACTTCAAAAGCAATAACAAAATTAAAAAAGTATATAAAGGTATAGGATCGATTAACAAGGACTTGGGACCCAAGGCCAAGGACATCGAAATGTCAAGCTCAATGCCAAAAAACAAAGTTAACAATCATCACGAAATTTAGGCCTAATAATAAATTTAAAAACCTAGGTTACGAACATACTACGGTATAGGATTGTGGGCTGTTGGTTAGAAAATTAGAGCAATTTATTTGGGGTCCACTATAGACACGGCATGGGATGACGTCTGTCTCAAGTAAGGCACTGGACAGAAAAGAATGACAGTGTGGACTGTCGCAGCCAGATGTGCTAGTCAGCACTAGAAATCCTATACGATCTAATAGGTAAGAATTGAATAATACAGATCTTAGATAACTGTCTAATGTTGTATTTCAGCGTTATTATAAAAATCACAAAAATACAGACCAAGTGCAACGTGACATACTGCAGTGCCAATTAGGCCAACAGCCAGTTCACATTACAGTTACATCATATCTCACACGACACTGTGCGTTCACCGTGTCATATGGAGTAAAAATTGCAATTGACGCTTTCTGAATTCTGATGCGGCAGATATTGCAGTAGGTTTATACGAGAACAGCAGCAAATTAAGGGCAAGTTTGTTCACACCAGCATGATAAAAACTAAACGCTTTGAAATTAAAAAAAACGACGGTCACGGTCTCTGGTGGAAGTTTTTAACGCCTCGATCTCGCAAGTCGCCACAGATTGTCTCACTGGCAGGGCCTGGCTGATGTATAGTCGTGTCTTTTATCGACGAATAAAGGTTGATAATTATGACGATCAACACCAGCTGCCGTGCCTGGACCGCGAGAGCAGATGATGATTGTCTTTTCCACACCCCTAGAGATGATGCTCGAGGCAAGACTAGTGAGTGACAATGCTCGTTGTTACAGCAGCAGAGCTAAGACGCCTGGTGACGTTGACAACGGTGACAGATGACCGTCTGCTGTCACCGAATCCCGAACATTCCCCCCCCCCCGGACAATAGCTTCTCGGGCATTTTTCCTATAAGACAAACATCCCCGGGCATGCGCTTTACTGCTGGTTTCCAGTTTTTCACCATCACTGTAACGCAACGCAACCTCGCTGCAAGTAAACAGAACAACACACTTCTATTTTTCCACAATGCCGCATCTGCAAGCATCCGCACAGAATAACTAGTCACAAGAACGGCCGATATACGTGGATGACGTAGCCAATGACGTAACGAAGCGGCGAGCATGGCGGTAGTTGTTTGCGGGGTTTTTTTACGTAAGAATTCAGTTCTGTTGCGTTGCATTATGTTACGTAATGACGAAAGCAAGCAGTAGCCCTAGGTCCGTTGTTGCATTGCATCTCCTTAACTCGAACTTGTCGGTGACGTGACGTCGTGCGCGGCAGCCGCATAATGGGCTTATCGTAGATTATCCTTGGCATTCGGGAGAGTAGCTGTCAGGGGGGTTTGTGCTAGGGGCGCTATTGCCTGGAGGCGAGTGTCCGTCTGCCGCCGTCGCGGAGCGACAAGTGTCGCGAGACGGTCGACGGCTGCAGACTAGACAGACGACACTGGCAGCCTGAGCCGTCTCGAGTCCAGGTTGTTTGCTGTTGCACAGATCCAGGGTCGCACCGGCAGCGGGCACTGCTCATTGCTGACCAATCAGCGAGGCGCATCGGCCCGGCATCGCCAGTCGGCCACACGGGCCGTGGGAATAATAAGTATACATGATGGTTGTTGTGATGACGACGTGTGGAATTATCGGCAAAATATGGGCTGCTTCAAGGTCGTCGAAGGATTCGTAAAATACCGCGTCGGTAGGCGGGTACGTTCTAACCACTGTGTTGTTTTGGTTCGTTAAATTCGTTAAGTATAAACGAAATTTAGGCTAATCGACAGGTCCGGTCGTGTTGTCGGTTGTCAGCTGAAGCAGGCTAGGAATTCGCCCACACACATTCCTCGCTGACTCAGCACTGTAGGCATCTGCGTCGCGCTGTCTAAGATAATATGTCATTAACATCATGCTGTCTATGTGGTTTTGTAGTCAAGTGTGCCGCCGTATTTATTGTTTGTTGTATATCCTTAATAATAATCCGTCAGCAGTATGAGATTATTATGTTCAATTCAGTGATCTGAGTCTAAGGTCATAGTACAGTTACAAGTTTGCAACCAGACAGTTATTCAGTTGTCTGCATTTTTGAGATTGGACTTGTGAGGTTCGGTTTGGTTCGTGTGTGATTTTGAGATTATGTATTTAAGAATCAACTGAAGATCTAGTATCCATCCATCCATCGTTTTATTTCAGATGTAATTATGTCCATAGAAAAATATACAAATACACATAAAAACGCACAAACATATAAATATAGGTAGAAATACACATGCACCTTATGTGACTTTTCACAGCATTAACCCATTGGACTATTTTGTTACTGGACACAACACACTGGTTAGCAAACAGTATGCGAGAATTATGTACAACAGTATCAGCAGACGGAAGTGACAGATCCATAAAAATACCTGACATACTGTCTCGCCTAGCAAAACCAAAAATTTTAAAAAATACATTTATTGTACGCAGATTTGAATTTATTAAAAACAGTTACTGAGTATCCAGCCAGTGTTGTACGTTTGAATGTTGTTGAATGTATGCAGTGGAAACAAAGATGGTGTATATTGCAGAAGCTTTCACCAGTCTCGAGTAAGTGTGTCATCATTGTCATGTGTGCTATGAGATTTTAGTTAACTTATACAATAATGAATATCGTTTTATATCTTCTGTTGCATTTTCTGTAATTTTAGCACCTTTTGCAGTTAAATGTTCTGAATCTGAATGAGTTGCTCATCTTAGTGTGTGGTACTTTATATATCCCCATACACAGTATGGAGCAATGGCATACTCACACAGAAGCAATAGAAGCCATAGGCAAAGCCTGTTTGCCTCAGTTTTATTGGATTCACCACTTATTGAATACAAAATATATATTATGAATGAACGAATGAAGGAATGAATTTATTATTATACATGTAAATTACGTATGTAAATTGCAAAATGAAGATAGAATTTCAGGAATTGGACTTGATACCGTGTTATTGTGGCATGTTGTCTGTGTATCATAGTAGGGCTGCCGGTATTGGGTAATTCGTTACCCGGGTACCCTACCGGGTAGCTTATCGGGTACCCGTCGGGTAGTAAGTAAGTAAATAAGTATGACACTCTTGTACAAAGTGAGAATTGGGCAAAACAAAACACCGCTGTAGTGTCAAATAATCCTAGCTGTTTGTGTTATTAAAATACAACGAATGTTCGTTGAAATTGGCGATGCAGAATATACTGGAATCCGGAGTCTTGACTACAGGATTAGGCCTACATTTGAAGTAGGCTATATGGTGTTAAGAGTTCAACTGTTGGACATGGAGAGTATTTGTTGCTTATTAGGAAATATAAATCGTTACATCTGTCATGTGTTGTCAAATGACATGATGTCATCCAATTTTCAGTGATCAATGCAAATTTTAAACATTAAATGAAATGCTGCAAAAATAGTTGTGTTCATTATTGCACAACTGCTCTGTTAAGCAAATTAAATAAATTCTGCACAAGCATATATAATTACTTAATCACTCAGACCAACTCTGATGGACTTTGTTATTTACTACTATGCTGCCATATTTTGTTTCCTGTTATTTTACGACTGTGGAAAATTAAGTTAAAACATCACACAAAACAACAAAATTATTCAAAATTGTCAAACTAATGCAAATTAAACTGAATTAAATATTAAATATTAATTAAAAATTAAATAAAATATTCTATTACTCGGTTTCCTGTCAGGTAGTAAAAAATTACCTGGGTAGTTTATTACCCGGGTACCGGACGGGTACCCAGGTACCCGTGGCAGGCCTAATCATAAGCAGGCAGCTGCTGTTAATGAGACTTGTGTATGCTTCATAGGTTGTGTCCATCTATGTCTACACAAAGGTGGACAACCACAGGCGAATCACCCAGGCCAACCATCAGTAGTTCATGCCTTGGAAGACTTTTGTGGAATTGAAGCACCATTCCAGTGGGACCATGAGCAGCATATCATGGCCATTGTATGTCGGAGACACGTTGTGGTTCTGGCACTCGCCGATAAGTCGACACTTGACGCATGGTGCCTGGCAATACGCTGCCATCTCGGCTGTGGTATGAACATGTTTTGTGTTATTTGATGGTAAATGGTTTACCTAAAAATCAATTCATTAATATATCAAGCCATTTTGGATTGACGCGAGGCAATGATGATTTTTGTTTCATTTTGTTTTTGTGTGTTTTTGGTTTCTTAGAAGCTGAGGTGTACAGTTCTGTAAACAAAGACAACTTTTCTGGTAATCTTATATGTTCTGTGGATTTTCTCCCGACTGAAGCAGCACATACATTATAGTGCACATAGAATTGGACAAACAGTGTTTAGCAAAATGAGAGAGCTGTAAAATATAGAGTTTATATGAATTTCATTTTACCACATAGCAAATCAGCCAAAGAAGTCAGTATGAGACTGTGATCGGAGAAAATGAAAGAGTACGTTACATCTTTTCTGTGTTTCTGGTAAAAATTGTTTCAATCTTTGTGTTTTACCAATAATATTCCAGTCTTTGATTATGCATGTCAGTTTTTTCATTCTGAAGGTTAGTTTCTTAACTGAAAGTAGTTTTTGTATACTTGCTCAATAGATCACCGGTTTCTGGTGGAAGTAGTCAAGGCACCATTGATATTGAGGCAGACCACACTGGCTTTGTTGTTTGTCCATGGGCCAATGCTGTGTCTAACAACTCGCAGTAGTCAGTCATCGGGGCCACCAAGTATCCTGGCTTCATGGACCGTGTTTGATCTATGTCGCTTCGGTGTTCTCGAGAATAAATTCTGCTTTCAAGTAAACGATATTAATGGTGAGTGAGTGCCGGAATTCTTTTGCTTTTTGTACAGTTAGCAAGAAATTGCCTAAAGCTCTAATTGCCAGTATTTGGCACATTTGTGCATCGTTGGCACCATGATTCGATGATTAGTGAAAAGGTACCGTTTATGCTTTTCGTATGTTTTTGATAACTTTGTTTCAGTCTTGATGATGTTAGCAGAAATTTTCTCCAGTGTTTTAATGCACAGCAGTCCGTTGACTAAACTGTGTGAGTTCAGCATCAAGTGTGCTGGTAAAGATGTTGTAGTGCTCTGAGTGATTACTGAATTTATCTGTGCCATACCTACAGGTGGTCAACTTCTACGTTGTTTTTGATATTTTATTTTGCGGCTTTTCCTATTCCTTGTCATTCATCCGTTCATTAGTGATGCATTGTTTTGTACAGGTTTGAGTGTGTATGCTCTGTCGTCAGTTAGCGTGACGGAAATTGATCGGTTGGTGCGTGAAGCAACACGAAAACGATCTACAAGTATAAGCACTGAGCGCATTAACAGTAAGGTTCTAGCTGCTCAAATTTGTGCAGGATGTTAACACTAGACTGGCATTTGCTGCTGTTGATGTTAATGCATAATTGCAGCTTGAAAAATTGTAAGTGATTTTAAGTAAAAATGGTTTTGTCCAATTAACTGTTAGATGCTTAAAGCTTATTTGGTGGATTAGTGTGACTCACTTATTTTAGTGCTGATTAGCAGTAACTGAAAAAAATTAGTGAATTTTAAGTTGCTCTGACAAAAGCAGAAAAATGGTAGAAGTCATTGCAGTTGTGGTTGTGGTAGCAGTGGAACCTAAGAATGTTATGAAGTATGTCCTACTGTATTGTGATATGTGTGTAGCGTTGCATTTTGTAAGACACAGTGAAACAGGAATGGAAACGTCAGTTTTGTTTTCTCTCTTGAATCAAGTTGGCAGACACATCACACTGCATTTTATGAATAATTATCATTATCTTCTTTCAGTCCATTTAAGCCAGTAGACCTATAGACCAATTTTCTTATCAGTATATTTTAATGCAAACAGAGTTTCTGGATAGTGCAAGTCTGTTGATTGTGATGTTTTGTAGAATTGCAAGTGCGAGATGAACTAAAGGTATATCACCGTCGATCGTCACATACAGGAACATCATCTCTCGACTCGTCATCAATTTATGCTCTGTTGAATTTTGATTCATCGCCAGAGAATGGATGCACAGACTGCCTCAGCAGTGACACAGACAATTTAGCAGTTCCAGTGGATCGGTTAAGTCCGGGGTATTACAAAGATGGCATCAATGTTGGGGAAGGTGCTAAATACTATTGTAAAAAGGAAAGAAGCCGAGATGCAGATCGGACTTCTGTCACCAGCTCACTTTCAGCTGTTCCCAATCATTATATCGATTCTTTATCTGTTGGGAAGAAGCAGCTAGTTGTTTCACTGCCCGATGCAGATGCCTCTGAATATGCTCAGTCTAAAACATCTGAGGACAGTTCTAAGTGTTGCTCTGTTGAAGATAAGTTATCTACGTGTAATGGTGTGATGTCATTGTTGTCCACAACTGGTGACAGTACAGCATTGCTGGTAAATAGAGATAAAGTTTCATTGCCTAGTGATGCTGCCAACGCCGAACATTGTTCGGAGGTCAGCTATCGACGTTACTCATGTGGTGACCAGTTTGCAGCGACATGGTGGCGTCTTCTTGACCATGCAGCATCTTTCAGTGACCTTCGTGGCCTGCCAAGGTCACTGTCGAGGTTTTGCTGCTCCACATGGAGAACATTTACTGGCGTTAAGTCAGCATGCATAGATGTCTCAAAAGTTGGCGTTGCAGACCCTTTGCAGCCTTCAGAAGCCTCAAGACTTAACGTTAGTGGACTGAATTCCGCTGCTGGAGACAATGTTGTGGTCCAGTCTGTGAGCCCATGGTGGCATAAACCTGTCAGTCCAGACAGAAGGAAACTCATAGAGACTGGGTCTGAAAGCAGTTCTGTCTGTGGAGACAGTCCATACAAGGTTAACTGCAATCAAGCTTTGTTAGATAATGCACCAAATCCGTATGAAGCGGTCACTGATGGTCATTTATCAGACAGTGATGGTGGTGGATCATACGTGTCTTTGAGAGTTCACTGCCAGTCCAGCATGGTGCCACAACACACTACACTTTGTGATGAAAATGTGTCACAATGTCGTCATAGCAGCTGTGATATTCTGAATGAGGATGACACCCTTTTATCGGCGATTGAACTTTCTGCAAAACAGACCATGAACGGGCAAGATAATGCTCAGAAGCAGATAGTTGATGTACATAACCAGTTTCAAGCAGCATCGGGCTTGAATTGTGGTACATCGGTTCCAGTTTCTCGAACATCACCCTCTACCATGGGCTCATGTATCTCTGCAAAGTCTACACACTGTGATCTGGCTGTCAGGCCTTGTCCGAGTTTTACATACTCGTTTTGTACAGACAACTGTTCTCTTCCACAGAGTGACCAGTTGTTACATCCGAATAATGGTTACGTTAATTTATCTCTCGGAATGCAGTCATCTAGTTTGGACAAACAGTCAGCAACATTCTTGTCAGACAGTAATGCTTCTAGTCATGGACAATCTGCAAAGGTCTCTGCAGAAACTAAGTCAGTGCCAGATTTAGGAAATGATCCGACTGTAGAACTTGATAAAGTTGCAGTTCATGTACCTTGTTCTGCTAACAAAGAGCGATTATCGTGCAACAGTTCTTTATCCTCGAGTGAACCTGTGATCGATAAATCTTCAAAATCCTTGAATCGTTTGATGCGATTAATCCGACGCAGCTCAACAAAAGCTCACAGGCAGTCTGTGCTACCAGCAACATATTCATCTATTGTGGCTGAAGGCAAGGTGAATGTCTCAGAGTCACCACGTATTAGTACAGTTGATCCTGTTGCTGTAGCTTTCACTCTGAGAAATGATCAGCTGTCAAATGTTCATCGATTGCCGTCTCCAAGTGTGCCTCCGCCTCCAGTCCCAGACGATTCCACAACATCTAGACTCTTTCACTTGTGTCATTCATCAGTTACAGAAAATTTGCCAATAGTCACTTCCATTGACAATGACTCACTGTCACATTATGAAGACTTATCTTTTCTGAAAGCATGTTCCACTGCCAAGAAGAATGCCACCCTATCTTCCAGTTATTCGGCCGGTGATAAGCAACACTATGAAAGTCAGTCACTGAAATCTAGCACAAATGACAACAACATCAGACTGTTATCGCGGACACCTTCCCATCATCGAGGGCACGGTTGGTTTTGTCTGTGACTGTATTTCACAAACTTAAGAGACAAACAGACTTGTCTTAGTGAGGGAAAATTTTGCAAAGCATAGAAACATTGCTCGCAGTTGATGTAGCCTTTGCCATATTACTTTGACCTCTTGTTTGTAATTTTATTTGTTGTCATATTTTAACTCTACAGAACTCAAAAAATGTTTAATATAATAATAATTGTTATTGTGTTTTTGGTATTGTCACATTACAAATTGTTATTTTCATATTAATTTAGCTATTTATGCATCGACCCCTTAGCTAGGTGTCATGCATTATGTTTTGGAGTGAGTGCAGTGTCTGTGATTCTGCTCTGTTTGTCTCAGTGACTACTGGTTAATGCTTGCTAGGGCAGAGACTGGAGCATTGAAGGCTAATGTGAGTCAAGAAAGGTGAATAATGATCTTTGTGTTTCTTTGTGTGAGACCATGAGTGCTTGTGTGATTAGTGAGACAGTCATCCCTGGAGTTGGTGTATCGACCTCGCTGCACCAGTGACCGGTCTGAGGTGATGTCTGTGCAGTCAAGTGGCAGTGACAGTATCGTTCCAGTCGTACTGTCTGCCAGTGACACCACTCGTCACTACTCAACTACATCTCGGCTACGGCCACGGTACGGCACCGAGTACCAGCGCATCGAGCGGCGCTTTGGAGGCGGTGGAGGTTTTGACATTGTTGATGACTGTTCCACATCATCGTCAACCCCTCAGCCCTCTCCATACTCCATTGGCTCATCCAGTGTGTTCACGTTTGACACTTCCAGCTGCGATGGAGACGATCCACCTCCTCCATTGCCAGTCCGTATCCGACGTCCTGAACCGACCTACATAAACATAGCTCCTCATTCCAGGACTGTCTCTGATAGCAGCCCTGTCCAGCTTGAGGTAAACTATGCCGAGATCGATCATAGTGGGACAGTGGACAATGGGCTGCTGCAGAGGAGAGACCAGTCTGAGCTAACTCCATATGCAGCTATCGACTTAGAAGCAACAGCAGCAGCTGCCCAGACTGGACGAGAACATGCCAGACTTCGAGAAGGCTTGCTACATGCCAAGTCATTTCGCCAATCTGATGGGACTACAACGAAGGCAGCAACACTGGGCCGATATAACCGACCACGTGCACTTCGGAAGTCGTCAATGCCTACAAATGTCTATAAAACTTCATTATATGACGTGAGTCATTGGCAGGCAAATTTGTCAGCTGAAAGTGGTGATTGTAGATTATAGATGTATTTATAGCACTTTAAGATTTCATTATCTATTTATACTGTGCGTTTGTTATGAGATTTGTACCATATGATATTAACTAGTTGTTGCTTGTTTTTTTTGTGGCTGTTCCCTCTTTTCTCGTATTTATTTACTTGTGTATCATGTTCATATCTTTTAGTATTCATTATTAGCATATGCAAACTTGCATTTCTGTTTATGTTGAATTTGCTGTATTTGCTGTGTCGATAGCCGGTGCATTGAATGATCTTATCTGGGCAGGGATAACTATGCAACGTTCTGAGTTTAATTCAGTCAATATATGCGTGTTGTATCCTGTAGATGATTTTTTCAAAGTTTATATGTAACATAGTAAATGTCTGTGTTCGTGTTTAATAAGCAGTATAACAACCCTGTATTATTTTCTGGAAAACCCATCCCAGTGTATTATGAAATGTTCTTAGAATGGCACTAAAGGCTTGCATTGGACCTCACATGGGGAACATTTTGCCCTTTCTTGTATATACCCAGTGCTGCTAGTACTACTGCGCCTCTTGTCTCTGTTTTACCCCGTGTGGGTTCTGGGGCTTAGAATAGACCCACTCCATCTCCTGGACGGATGTCGTAAAAGGCGACTAAACCAGGCACCCCTCAACCTCCGCGGCCTCATCTGATTACTGATGATGGTCTGGAGTAAAAGAGGGAACATTAACACAGCTGCTCTAGTTAC
>Ga0126335_1002462_pt1 | contig 11092 bp, 8 predicted proteins | sample OlaspJWI45metaG_FD_108409 | JGI IMG/M metagenome (GOLD analysis project Ga0126335, IMG submission 108409) | Marine gutless worms symbiont microbial communities from Oahu, Hawaii - Olavius sp. 1 OAHU.JWI-45 metaG | ecosystem: Host-associated > Annelida > Digestive system > Unclassified | place... | reverse complement strand
AGTTAACCCGTCTCCAAGGCTAACCTAACCCTATGCCATAACTTTAATCATAACGTTATAGCACTAACTCTAACCGTAATCTAAACCCTAACGAGTTCTAACGAGTTGAGTTAGGGACGAGTTTACAACCACCCGGCACGGCAGAGGTTTAATGGGCTTGCTGTAAATTTTTGGCTTTTAAAATTTTTTTAAAGTCTTTTCCCAAAAATGATAGCGTAGCTTAAGCTTAGTAGTTGAAACGTAACTCTGCCTACACACTTACTCTATGAAGAAAGCGGGCGACTGTGAAGTCTGAGCTGACATTTGAGTCGGGCGTCGATTCCGTGAAGAAATACGCATTAAGGAAGACGTAGTTGGCGACTGACGGCTGGAATTTGGAGTCCAACTCGATCATCATGTCCACCAAGTTACGATGTCTGCGTGGGATTATCACCTGTACACGAAAGTAGAAAAATGTACAATAAATAGTGGGTAGATTTGGGTAAAATAATCGGAATTTTATTTTAATTATGGTCGTGTTGCGTTACTTAAACAGTGAATCAAACTAGGTCAGGTCAGGAAATAATTGAACTGTTGTTAACAACGACAGCGGTACAGACTGAATGTTTCTGTATGTTATTTGCACCTACTCGGTCATCATCCGATAAGTTACGATGTTACCGCGTTTTCAAAAAAGTTCAGTATTCGCCGAGCTGACAAACTTATCATCTCACGTATCTAATTGTCGTATTCAGCTAAACATACAAACTTGTAATCTTGCTTGAACTGACTTACTGAGCTGTGGTCACAAAACAAATAAAGGTCATATATCTGTGCTGTCAGGTGAGCTTCGCAGCCCACGAGCCCACGCGTGTGCCAACTCTGATGTAAGCTAGACAGACTTTAAACAGTCAGATAAGGTACACGGGAATGGTCTGCCTTCGACTGAAAGGCAACACTGTAACGATTTATACCTCGTCGAAGTCGATGACGGCGACGTAGCGATGAGTGTACAAATGTCGATAAATGCAGTCATTGATGGCCGCCAAATTCACCTTCAGAAAATGTCCTCCGCCCATCTTTCCGTCCAAGTAGTCAATAGTCCTCAACTCCACCAGGCGTGTAGTGTCATAGTAATCCAGGGTTCGGCGTGTGTCTGGATGTGTCGCCGGGGTGATGTAAACCCCAACGTGGGTGGTCCCTAGCAGGCGCTGTATCTCGAACCATTCCACCAGACGTCGACTGTCGATGTGGCCATACGTGGCCTGGACGCAGATCGCCACTCCGACGATGCTACTCCGGTTCCCGTCTCCTCGCTGTGGACTTTCTATCGGCATGAAGACTGACGTTGCTGTCGCGTTAACAGCTCGACCTGTCTTGTATACGATGCTTAATTCCGACTACAAAGTGTACAGTTCATCTGCAGTGTTTTGTCAACAACTTAATCACTCCAAATCAGTGCTTATCAAGTTATCGACACCAACAACAGCGATAGTAGGCCTAATACATGTAGCAACAGCCCCATGGGGAAAAAGAAGAAACACATTTCTGGTAAGATAAGTCATAAACCTGTCTTTAATTCAAACGTTTCGATAAAATATTGCTGTTCTTGTTTTTTTCTTTCAAAAATTCTGTCAAACTATTGTGTGCTCGGATGCTGCCAGGATGAAATTTAGTACATAAATTTATCCATTAAAAACTTTGAGGCTCCGGCATCTCGAGGGCCCGCAAACTTTGTTATTTTGGTTGTTACGAAACAGCATATTCTAACTGGTTTGTCCGGACAACCGTCCCCGGGCACTTACTCTATCCTATACCTAGGGTTAAAGTTCGGATTAGTACGTAATAGGGTTTAGAATTACAGTTAGAGTTAGGGTTGCGATTAAGGATAGTCGTGGGAGGGGAGGAAGCAAGTGACCGAGAACGAATGCCCGATAACCAATGGTCCCGCTGCTTAGGATTTTTCATATACGTCATATACGGTATTCGTATATGACGTCATCTATTGCAGTTAGCTTCCGGTCCCGGACCGTCTGGCTTTTTTGTTGACTTTGTTGTTAAAAGTGTTCTCTCTCATTTTCACCGCTTTCTTATATTTTCAGTAGCTTGGGAATTTTTGTTCAATCTTGGGATTTTTCGTAACAAGATCTTTGGGATTTTTGAAAAATTCAAAGTGGGACCATTGCCGATAACACTAACCGGAACTGTGTCTTCTCGGCTCCCTGTGAGCGGACAACTGTAGACGTAGTCTCCGACTTGATACCCGTCAACGCGGCCGTGTTCGGTAATTCGTCGAGGAGGTGGACGTAAGATGGAAGCCACGTGGGGTGGGCGTCCGTCTCGATAGCGAACGACGCACAGGATGTCGAGGCGCCGCCGGGCGAACAGTTCCACTGGAGAGCTAATACTGACGAGGTGGATCGCGTCGTCGACCAGGAACGCCGAGTAGACGTAGAAGAAGAAGAGGGGTGGATGACTGAAGTTGTACCAGCGACCGTCAGACACAGCCCGGCTCCATGACGTCCAAGTGTTATTGTTGCTAGAAGCCTTCACGTTGTGTTTGAGAAGAAATGGGAAAGATAGCTTCACATGGCGAACGCGCGTGATGGCCAGTAAAACGACAATCGTAAACAGTGCGACCGTAAAACAGACCTGCGATACAGCAATACCGACAAGCCGGTAGGCGACTGGGTTAGCGTTCAAATAAGTCTCATATACCGGTTAAAGATTAATAATTATTTCTCGGTGCCGGTGGGGAGGCATTATAGTATTTCAGTGCTAGGTAATAAGTGACAAGCCAATGAGTGACGTTATGCCACGCCGCACAACGACGGAAATTATTCGTTGCAAAAAGTTGTGGACAAATGCATACATACATAGGGACAGAAAGAATGAGATAAAGGCCGCTTAGCAGAGCGCCAGCTAATAGCACAGCCATGTTGAAATAAAACAACCAAACAGTCTTTAACAAACCACTTAATAGTTGTAATAAGTGTTGTAAAAATACGTCAAATAAAATACTCTTTACTAATTTATGAAATGGAATTAACAAACCTTAATTTCTGCATGTAAGCATTCAACATGGTTAAACAACGCGTATTTTTAGTGGAAAAGTGTTTGAGCCTGCGTGTAACTATCTTAGTTATACATACCTTGAACACCACAAATGAACAACTGTTGGTCGGCATAAAACAGTTTTGTCCTGAAGTCGGTTCGAAAATGCTCCGGTGAAAATTGCCGTCGCGAAGTCATACGCTGGACAAATTGCCCGTGGCCATTCCATCCTATAGACAGTTAATATGCGCAGTATGCTAATTCAGTGTCCACGACACATGCATTGGTACTATGTTGCTAAGTTGGTCTTGGCTGTATAGGCGTGTTCTGCCAAGAAAATAACGCGAGATGAGGCGGTTATGTTTCATATGATTATTTTTGTCAGAAACTACAAGCAGTACGCCGAATTCTACGAAGATTTGGTCTGATCTACAGTAGTATAGCCTAGTCGATCATTCAACTGCTGTCAAACCGATGCACCGGTACATAAACTTGTGTTATGGCTGCTGTTAACGGTATTGTTACTACCCGGAACAGCAGTCGAATCGTATTGGGAACCGCCGTGCTTGTAACGACGTGTCTGATCGTCAGCTGGACTCACGGTTTATGTGCAGACAGTATCTGGTCTCTGCTGCCAATACGCTTGACCACGAAGCCGAAAGCAAACCACTCAAGAACTTTGCGATTTGTCAGTATGTGTTTGTCTAACTTCGACAGACGTCGACTGGGCAATCAACTGTTCAACTGGGCCGCGATGCTGTACGTCGCACAACTGACAGGTGGTCTTATAGCGACTCGCAATTAGTAGGCCTGCTTTGTATCTGCACTGAAACCGATATATTTTCGACATACGCTTACAGTTACTTACAGTTTTATGTTTTTGCAGCCCGAACGCAGCTCTTTAAAACGGCTATTGCTGTCGCGACGTGGCTGTGTGTCTGTCTGTCACGTAGATGCATTGTGCCCAAACGACTGAGTCGATCATCATTCGACCTTCGCCAGATTGTAGCCCAGCTATTCTAGTTTTTTTCGTATTAAATATGAACCCGCTAGTTCGACAGGATCCTCCCATTAAAGACGTCAAATGAGAGAGGAGTAGGTAGGCTAGTCAGAACATATGCCCAACAAATCGCGACTAGAGGGGCACAATGTTGGTAATACGACGTACACAAGCGTTTGGGCGACAGCTACAGCTGAGTTTCTTATACAGCGCTGTGAAACAGCTGTGTACTGGTATATTACAATGCACCCTCCGTCTTATTGTAGGGGCGCACTACAGGTGATTTTTTTGTCATTTGTCATTTATCAAAATGTATTTGCGGTAGAATAATTTCGTTTTGGCCGAAGAAGCTGTGTTCATAGGCTATCGGGTGACAGTAAAATAGTGGCTCAGCAAATCTTTACAAACCGCCAATAACTTTCTATTTTTTTGCATTGAAACCGATGCACTATGTTATCAGGTGTGCACGTTGTACGTCCGTGATTCTGTTCTGTTGCCTTGTTGCCTGTCCTATCGGTGGTGTTGTAGCGAGGTTGACAAGAAATTTGCATGGACTAATCACGTTCGACTACAATGTGATGTAGCCGACGTTCACGTTTTGCGCAGACGGCGGCATGTGCGTCGTTTAAATGCGTTTTAGTTGTAAGCCTACTGGTAGTGGTACTTCGAGACAGCAATAAGCCTACCTGCACTTTGTACTAATACTTGGATAATAATGCCTAGGCTAACTCAGCCTTCCATCCCTGCTGGGTCGGTAAATGAGGACCAGCTTCGGCTGGGAAGGCTAAGGCAGGTATGGTTATTTCCATTCGTGAATAAACGCATGATTGACAGGTAAAATCTCTTTAAAAAGTGTTCTCGTTATGAGGAGCTCGATACGTTTACCTTTATCTTAACCGTACTTGTACTGAATGGTATTTCGAAACAGCGATACCTGGGGTAACTTGTAAGTTATTCTTTTATCGATATCTGCATGTTCCGTTGTCGACAGGCTCTCAGCTGGCGATGCTGCGACGTCATCCGTACGGCTGGATTGATCGCTGGTTTGACATCGGCGACGTCCGACGCGCGAAGACGCTGTTCGAGCTGTGCCCGTGTGCCAGAGTGCCTGAACGTCGTTCACTCACCTTCGATAGTTCCATCCCAGACCTCATCCACCGACCGCCTCTAGCCAACGCCAGCGCGCTGCTTGTGTGTGGTCTCTTCCAGAGCTGGAAGTACGCTGCCGCCGTCGAGGATGAGTTGCGACGACGTCTTCGCTGGAAACCAAAAATCATTTCGGCCGTTCGTAGGTACAGATGCTCCACAGTCTCTGATATCGGAATGTTTAATCTGTTACTTATTTACTTTTATTGAACCGCATCCAATGCATGTAATGCGGACGATTGCGATCGATGATCCCGGGCGTCCGTCAGTCTGTCAGTCTGTCTGTTACTTTGCTTAACGCGGCTTCGCTGTGCAAACACCGCTGAACGGATCGAGGTTCTACTTGGGTTGGAGATTCTTGAGGACAAAAACATTGTATTAGACGGGAGTCCCGGTGTCACCCACGGATTCAATGCGGCCCTCACCAAATTACTTTCGCCGCGTGTTGTTTTAAAAAGTATGGTTTAAATAGTTGGCTGGCTCTTTGCTAAGCAGCCGTTATTTTGTGTTTTTCTGTGTTATGCCCCGATCTCGATCTATTTATGTACCTGTATGTAGGCATATTTGTCCGCAGTTTTCTTCTACGTGACCTACAGAGCAGAAACTGCTCTAGCGATTTCCAGGAAATTTGGAGCGTAGATCTGTCCTAGGGTCTACTGTAGTGCGCCAACGGGTGACGTCACTTATTATATATACTTTATTTTGCACAAAGTGCAGCCGCTGAACATCACAAACGTAGGCCTATACTATACAAAAGAACAGCAAAAGGTAGTAAAAGAAGCCAAAGAAAGCATAAAAACTGAACTGCGGCCACATAGCACTTACTGGGTACTACTGGTGTCACGCTTACATATCCGACGTTTTAATCTTCACCTTTAGCCATTTCTGTTAACTGTAGTAATTATCTTCTGCATCATTGTAAGGCACTAAATCGCCTATATGTGCTGACGTGCCGTTAAGAAGCCGCTGACAGCGCCTACCGACTTGTTTTGGTATTTGTAGGTTCCTGGACGAAGTGCGTCCGACTACCTGGAACACCTCGTTTCTTCGTGTTGGAATCCACGTCCGCGCAGGTGACGTCCTGACGCCGTTCAGTCTGTTCTACGGATTCACCGTTCCCGGATCATCCTACTTTATCCGCGCCGCTAACTTTCTCATCGCAAAACTAGCAGTTCCAGTCCAGTTTATCGTGGTTACCGACAACCCGACTTGGACTAAAAAGTACATCGCCCTGCAGGCGGTGTTTGGAAACCGGTCCGCCACGAGCGTGGTGTACTCGGTCGGTAAGAGTGCGGCGTTTGACATGGCCCTGCTCTCGTCCTGTGATGCCTTGATACTGTCGACCGGCAGTTACGGATGGTGGGCGGCGTGGCTCGCCAACAAGACAACGGTCTACTACCGCAGCTGGCCACGGCCCGGGTCCGTCATTTCGACCATGTTCACTCGAGAAGATTATTTTCCACCGCACTGGATCGGCATGGGAAATCGGTCGGATCATACACAGAACATACCCGGAACAGATTAAAGTGGTGAGTAAAGTCCGTCCCGAGCCTGTGACCCACTGAGCGGCGCTGATCGCCGTTGTAGTAGCCCTCAGCCGGACACCAGCATACACTACGGGACCACGGGTACGAGGCTAATGCATCGCGTAGTGTGTCTGTTTACTCCCCAGTTATTAATTAGACCGGTATCAATTTACTAGTCATCGGTGACAGAAAAATGTAATGAATGCAATATAAGTACCGATACGAAAGAAAAATATATCCATAGTGTAAGAACGTATGACAATCTAGGTCTACAAAGCATGTGAAAATATGTTGGCGATTTTGAGTGTGAATGGAATCGTTAGTAGCGTAAACGTAAGCGGCAGCTGTCCGCTGAAGTTAGCAAGTGTCTTAGGCACAAGGAATGCAGCGAAAACAAAAATACATTATCTTCGTAAACACTGAGTCCACAGCGAGGGTCTGCTGGGACCCCAGTTTGATGAACTTTCGCCAGTGTTCTACTACATTATTTTTGGCCAAAATGGAAAGTAAGCATAATTAAATCAGATTAAAATTTTTTGTAAACGTCAATTAATAAAGTATAAAATAAATACATGTATGTACACAAAAATGACAACGACCGAAGTACTTACAAATATCCACTAAGGACGTCTGCTGGATAGGATGGTTTTAACTGCATCCACTAGGTGGCACAACGGTCACACTGCAGAGAGCCGTAGTGGAGGGGAGAGAGGGGAGAGTTCCGTTAGACGGAACAACGGTCGGCCGGTGGTAGGCCTAGAAGATAAACGCATCGCTAAAAACTGTTCTCCGTAAGGCGTAAGCGGCCGGTGTCGCGCAACCGATTCGTCCCCCGACGAAAGTCGCCCTCTGCCTAACCACGTCGCCGGTCAGCTGATTTGATACGTCGAAATAATCGCCGGCCCATCAAAAAAGTCTCGCCGCCTGGAATATAAACTTGCCTCCGTCTCGTAACTTACCCCTCCCCTCAAATAAAGGCTTTCACATGGTCTACAACAAGAAAAGTAACTTTGCCGGTCAATGTCATCATATCATGCAAACAAGTTAAAACATTTTAAGTAAAATTGTCGACAATAAGCAATAAAATAGGAAGTTATCAAAGTAATAGTAGCGGTAGTATCGCGACTGGTTGACCGGTGTAAACAAACTGCGGACGGACGGACAGACAAAGAGACACACAAATTAATACTCTGTACTGTTGTCCGTATACTCATGTACTATCAGTATAAGCACGAACAGTAGGTCAACATAAGTCCGCCAGCTTAAAATCAAAGAAAGGTGAATTGGTTCTCACCCAATGGTGTTTATACTGCCAATCAGACATCGTGTCCCGGTGCAATGCCGTTAATCATTTTTTTGCCCCGAGAATAGTCAGTTCAGCCATTCTGCTCAAGCACTTTGACCTACGATATGGCCGATCTATCACCATCAGTGCACAAAATTAACTATTGACGCCAAGGCAAAATATTACTGTACATAAGTCGCAAGAAGAATGACAACTGTTAATGGAATTTCAGTATACACGAGTCGACAGGACCGCGGCTGTGATTGACATCTCTCATTTATCTTTCTGATAACCGATCACGTGTAGTGTTGTGAAATTACCCGTAATTTATTCTGCCAGTAAGTTACCGGTAAGTTAGCGATAATGTTAAAATTGATACTGTCGAAAAATTTGCGATCTTTCGTGTTAAGAGAGCCAGAATCCTCGTAATAATATGACCCGACTGGCCTCAAATTTGGCTTGACGGTGGGTTCCCTGTCCGGCTGTCCCTGCTAAATATAACGCCAATCGGTGCATGGGTCGCCCTTTCGGAACCGAGATGCGGCAGTTCAACGAAGATGTGTATCTACAGGTATATGTACAAAATTTTCCGATCGTTCTTTTCACAAGGACGCAATAAACTGTGATGTGCAGGGCCAAAGGGGTTAAGTTTGTGCGTTCCCAATCCAGTATAAAGCATACAATATAAGCAATAATGCATAGGCTTACCCGAGCGTTGTGCACCCATATTATAACCCTAATCATTACTCTTACTTTGTCCTAATCCTAACCCTAACACTACTCCTAACCTTAACATAAACCATATATATCAAGTTGTAACGAGTTGACTTAGGGACGACTTGACTGCCACCTACGCATAATATGGATAGGCCTAAGACTGAAATCGTTGATCACCGTCTCGCAGACGAATATCTGTCATATTTATTACATTAAATTGCTTTATAAATGATAAAAGTCAAACGTCATAAACCAAGTTACCGGTAATTTACAGCGGGTAACTTACCGGTAAGCCCGTAACTTACCGATAGTTACCCGAGGCTCACAACACTAATCACTAATCACGTGTGCGTAATTATTGTGTGTCTGCGGTAGGCCTAGAAGATAAAAAGCATCGATAAAACTGTTTTCTGTACGGCGTAAGCGGTACAAAGATGCCTAATTAAACAGTGTTCGATCTTCCGAGCGGAGCGACAACAAAGTTTAGCCATGCAGCTATTCTCATCATGACGTGACTGCACTCTTGCACTCACGCGTGCTATCAAGCAAAAATTTTAGCCTATCAATGATTTCTCGGACATATATCATCGCCTTTTGCCAATTACCTCCATACTTACCTCATATATAAGTCCAGACTTTGCGACTTTTACTAATTAGACACACCGATCTGCAATTTGCAAGAAGTATTGGAATCGATTACAATTACTGCACAGTGGGTAGGGGCTAACCGCACAATCAAGACGCCCCCAGAACCATCCTGTCTGCCTATAAAATGATACAGACTGGGACTAGAAAAGTTGTAATAGGTTGGAAAATATTTGTTCCGCCAGTTCGCTGCAGATCTGTGTAGTCGCTATACATCGATAGCGATGGAGTCAATGTTGTACTTCGCTGCGGTCGTGTGGTTTTTCGTTGTCACATGCGATGCTAACAGCTACAGACCCAGTAAGTACAGACCCAAATGTCGGTGTAAACAGCGTAATATTATTTGCCGCCTGACGCAGTGCGTTGGCGAGGCATTTGCGTTGGCGACATGGCTGTCTGTGTGTGTGTCATTTTGATGTATTGTGCTTAACCGGCTGAGTCGATCATCATTCGACTTTCAATAGATTGTAGCAAAGCCGATAGCTCGAGAAGACCCCCTCATTGAGGGCGTCAAATGGGAGACTGGAAAGTAAAAGTCGGAAAATCCGGCCAATAAATCGCGAATAGCGGGAAAGCTGTGCTTCGTAGCGTTTTGTGTCAAGATCTCAGCATCGGCGTGCACAAGCGTCGGGCGGTCTGAGCTTCTTGTCAGACTGCGTCGAATGTACATGTGTATGAGATGTGGTCTATTGCGACTGATGACCATGTAGCTTGGGGTGTCTGTCAGGCTGCGCGGCGCAAAAACGGCTGCACGAATCGAAGTCCTGTTTGAAGTCGAGCTTTTGGGAACCCATGGCACATTGTATTAGATAGGGATCTCGCTCTCTCCACGGCGTGGGAGGGAAAAAGATTTCGATGCGGCCTTCGCGAAATTACTTTGCCCACTTATTGTTAATGCGTGTACATGCATGTACGTTTAAGATTTCTTTTTAAAAATTGCGACGAGACTTCTTAGAATGTTTATTCGTTATTATATCACAGTTTGGGAGGTAGCCCTAACCTGTTACATAAGCCACAGTGTTAAGTATAGGAAAACGTCGTGCTATGGAGCAAAAACCCCCAAACCGGTTTCAATCAAACTTGAAATATACGATTACGCCTGAGAGCCCACCTCACAAGCAAAATTTGGTGGTCGTAGCTCTGCGTGGGTGGTCTGGGCAAATAGGCAGTTTGCCTCATCTTACGCTACAGGTCGCATTTCGTGACCGATCTGGACAAGCTATATACCAAAACGCATGTTTCCGTGCAAAAATGTGCCTTTTGGGGGTCTCGACAAAAATGGGTACCCCTTCCCCTAACTTTAAAAATTTTGCATTACATAGGCCTAAGCCGTTTTTTGCCCCAAACACGCCCAAAACTTAGCGTAAGCGGCGCCAAACTTCGTAATTAAATAGCTTTGGATGAGAAACGGCATAGAAGGCTCGTAAAAAATCTATGTATGCCACACGATTAACAGATTTGTTCTCTAATGATATTGTCCAGTCACTTATCGACTTTAGGAGATTTGTTAGCGTGGACTGTTTGGATAGAAAGCCATGTTGATTCGAGTTCCAAACTTTATTGCTCAGATGGCTGGGTTACGAGCAGTGTGTAAAACGTGTCGTTGAAATATACCACGCCGTGATTGCGACCCTAGAGCATTTGTACGCAGACAGCAACGATCTATCAGCTACCGCCGATGGACTGCTGTTGACGCTTCGCAAACAAAGTACAATTTTTGTACTGGTTGTTCTTGAGACT
>Ga0126335_1002461_pt1 | contig 11092 bp, 6 predicted proteins | sample OlaspJWI45metaG_FD_108409 | JGI IMG/M metagenome (GOLD analysis project Ga0126335, IMG submission 108409) | Marine gutless worms symbiont microbial communities from Oahu, Hawaii - Olavius sp. 1 OAHU.JWI-45 metaG | ecosystem: Host-associated > Annelida > Digestive system > Unclassified | place... | reverse complement strand
TACAGCAATGAACAGGGTGTTGGTCGTGGGCTGAAGAAATCAGGAATTCCACGCTCGGAAGTTTTTGTTGTCACTAAACTCTGGTTAGATGATCATGGATATGATAGGTGCAAAGCAGCATTTGCTGAAAGCCTCAAGAAGTATGTAGTGTTATGGTGTTTTAGGGATGTTTTATTTTTTCCATAATTGATGTTCATTTTGTGATATTCGAATAATAATCGATGTTCTAATTTGATGCTTTTTTACTGTTACGCTTGCGGAGAGATGTACATGCAGCAGTTGTACGCCTAGAATTTCTGTGTATTCAAAAACGCGGATAAAAACCTTTGAATGTGGAGATAATAATGGTCTTTCATTCTTCTATAAGAATACTAGAAAATGTGGCAATTAAGATGTATTGCCACTTATAGCTGCCGGCTTGGGCGCTCCAAAATGTGCCATCCTAAATCGCAGTACGCGGCAGCATGACACGTCTTATTCACAACAACCGTTCATATTGACTGAATTCATGTCAGCAAGCACCAACAAGCACTGATTCCAGATGGCAAGACTGACTCCACTGCCTGACGAGGCTAACAAACTGTCATAAATGTAGCCACGTGTCATCAACACACACATATGCTCATGTGCTAAGAGGCGCAGTGAAGCATGACTCACTTGCACATGATAATATTACTTAGCTTGTGATGGATCACGTTTTTGTGTCATGACGTTGACCTTTGACCTCATGACCTACAACGTTTGTAGTACATCGGCTGTCACATGACCAAACCATGCAGACGTTGCCAGCATCCTAAAACTTTCTTTATGCCATAACCGCCATAATTGTTAATTTTTTAGACAGGTCACGTGACTTAGGTTATGCCCCTTGACCTAGTTTTGTAGTTGTAGATAGTACTCTTTGTGTACTCTTCGTAGAGAGTATCGCACCAAATTTGAAGTTTCTAGCTTTAAACGTTGCAAAGAAAATACAAAATTTGAAAGCAGATCGTGTGACCTAGATTATGTCCCTTTTCCCCGAAATGATCTATAAAGTGTCGAGTGGGACGTTAAACCTCTGGCTCACTCACTCACTACTCCTTACAGTATACATGCCAAATAAGATGGCTGTAGCTTTAGCCGTTCAAGAAGTGTTCACAACGATCCACAAATTTGAAATGTAGCCACGTGACCTGGTTTCTGCCCCTGGTGACCTAGTTTTGCATTATTGGATAGTACTTTATATAAGCAATGTGCACACGAATTTGAAGTCTGTACTGTAGCTATAGCCTTTCTGGAAAGATGGACGAAAAAATAAGCTAATTATATCCCCTTTTGATGTACTTTTGTACTATTTATTTTCCACTTCTTACAGTCTATCTGCATGATAAGTTTGAACTCTTTAGCTTTTTGCTGTTCGAGAGATATTCACATCGGTCCGTAAATTTAAATCTGGGTCACCTAAACTGGATCAACGGGTTTTTTTGCATGCCGTCAAAACTACTCGTCGTCATTACGCACACCAAAATTGAAATCTCTAGGTTTAGCCGTTCCAAAGATATTTAGGCCCATATATAAAAACTTGGGCGTCATCTGCCATCTTGGATTTGACCCTAGGCGAGTTTTGACAATTCCACATCTTCCATGGAGCCACAGCGTACCATTTTGTAAAATTTGAATGCAGTCTGTCCACGTGCAGCTGAGTTAGAGTGATGTAACCGTTTTTAAAAAGCACTGCTCTTAGTTTTTATTTTCAAACTGGCTTGTGTTCATGAATGCAGCACCAAGTGTTAGGCAGTATCCTGCTAAGGTAGCTTCTTGCAGTCTTGCTATTTCTGAAGCTGGATTGATGGGCAGATACTCTGTGTGATACCCAGTCATTGCAGTCCGCTTGTCAAAACAGTGATCTGCCCAACTAGTAGTAGTATTGCTTGAATCAATTTTATTTTGCTAAATGTATTTTGCAATAATTTTCAGGTTGGACACAGGTTATGTTGACCTTTATCTGATTCACAGTCCATACGGTGGTGACATTCTGCGAACATATGATGCTATTCTGGAACTGAAAGCTCAGGGTCTTGTCAGGTTCGTATTTTAATCCTGTTGTTCTTTCTTTCACATTTGCTATACTTAATCTGTGAGTGACGTTTAGGGTCTGTACAAACATTAACAACACAAGTAAGGTGACTAACGTCACTGGGTCCGCACAGCTCCACACTGTGTGAGGTAGCGTGTGGAGAATCCACTTGCATGGTGGCGCCACGTATATGCTGTTTTTGCATATACGTTGTGCCACTGTGCGAGTGGAAAAATGGCGATTGGCATCCGTTTATTTTTTTATATCTTGCACAACAAATTTTGGCAAAATTACACAAATATTTCGGAAAGCAAAAAGTTTGGGCATCATCCTAACACCATTGGCTGTGTTTGTGTCAATCTCCACATTTCTACTATTTTTGGTTTTTGAAGTAGCTTGTGGAGAATAATTTCCTTGTTTTTGGCATTTTTAGTGGGCTTTTTTGCTAATTTTGCCACAATTAAAAAACTTCTAGAAATCTAAGTGTGCACATCATCGTTATACAATACGCCACCTTTGTGCCAACTTTGGCATACTTAGGCCTTCTCAATCCTGAGATGTTGTTTGACGAAAAAAAGTCACCCACCCAAACCCCACCCACCCAGCTTATGTTGCCATCCATGAACCTTAGTGCTCTGCACTGAAGAATAACAATAAATCTTTTAGTGAGTTCCACCTTCTGATGCTTGTGTTAGTCATGTTTAGTTCATTTTTGTACATAGTTCTTTTTACATGTAATTATATAAGGGTGTTAAACTGTAACTGTAAAGAATGATCATTTGATGAAGGTTGAAAAATGAGTAATTAATTTCACTGTCGTTGTGGCTGCAGCAAGCGTGCACTGCATAGCACAACAGGTATAGTGTAGTGAAGGCTAGCCAACTAGTGATGCGTGTGAGTACTATGATATGGCAGTCTGGATGCAGCAATTTATAGCCACCCATTCACACATGTGCACGATGTGAATATCTCATTTAATGTCCCATATTATGTTTCAACATTTTGTTGCGTGTATTCTTGTATCAGATCAGTTGGTGTTTCAAATTTTGGAGTACATCATCTTGAGGGACTGCGGAAAGCTGGTCGACCGACACCTTCCGTGAACCAGATTGAATTGCATCCACAGATGCGAAAACATGATATAGTTGACTACTGCAGACAGCATGGCATTGCTGTGATGGGCTATTCGCCATTGGCAAAAGCTCAAAGGATGAATGACAAAAAATTAATTGCAGTTGCCCAGAAGTATGTGGCGTGCTGCTTTGATATGATTAACATTGTGTTATGTGTACTTGTACCCATGATTATCCTTGGTTAGTTCACTGTCACAACTACTGTAGTTGTGTGTCCCAAAAAACTTCACACATTTAACACTTCTAACTTTGTCAAATCTTAATGAATTTTCCAAAAAATTTCACGGCCAGAAAGAGTATGAAATTGCTACAGAATTCATACCACACTTTCCATCTCACCTTGGCATGTGTCTACCTATCTTTGGAAATTAAAAGTTCAAATATGTTGCAGTTATGAAAGAAAATGCAAGCACAGTACATTTTAAATGTGCTGATTTTAATTCCTCTATGTGTACATGCATCTGTAAGACGAGTGCATTTATTTGTCAATAATGTGAGATATTATAGCAAACGAAGGCACACTTTGTTTTCCTCGGAAAGTTGTTGGTACCTCTGAAAAGAGCCGGTTGTTGTGTGGTAGCATTTGGTGGCCTGTGTGCGGTAACTTTTTAAGCAGTGTGTATGCACTACATATTGTCCATCTCTTCTCCGGAAATTCTTTTATAAACCTTTTCGATGTGTATCCCTTCAAATTATACATGGATGCATGTAAAAATTAGTGCATTTTGTTCGTAATTTGCTTCAGAGTTGCGACAAATTTGAACCTTTAATTTCCCAAGATAGAGCCGCAACTTACTTAAGGTGTGATGGGGAATTATTATGTGACTTTGTAGCCAATTTCGTGTGCTTTCCAGCAGTGAAGGAATTTTGAAAATCTGTTAAGGTTTGACAAACTTATAGCCGAATACAATTGGGAACTTTTTTGAGACATGGTGTACACTGTGAGTCCAAAAAAAAGACTCCCTACTCGTGTCAATAACGTCGCGAAATATTAATCGATTTTCGAAGTTCTTTCACTACTAGACTTAGCACAAAATTTGCTACAAAATGATCATTATATATCCCACCACACCTTAAAGACATATGCAATAGTCGACACTTAGGTAAAGTAGGAATTCGATAGAAGAGTTATGTGTGACTTTACCTAAAGGAATTTGAGTAGGGTGTCTTTTTTGACTTACAGTGTAGAAGCAAATAACAATGCAAAAACTGTGCTTTCAGTTCATGTTGTGCCTGTAAAGTTTTTTTAATCAATAATCAGCATTCACTATAATTCTCTAAACTATATTGACTGAAATATTGATTTTAACTGGTGACTGTTTCCAGAACAATACAAAACAAGGTGCGTAGTTTTGTGCTTTGCACGCTGTGTATGCTGTATACGCTACACTTTGTTAGGTACAAGAAATCTGTGGCCCAGCTAATGATTCGCTGGAGTGTTCAGATGGGTTACATCACCATTCCAAAGTCTTCCAGGCAAGAACGAGTGCTTGAAAATGCACAGGTCTTTGACTGGACAATTTCAGCAGAGGATATCAAGGTTCTGGTAAGTAATTATTCCTTTCTATACGCATTTCTGTGTCTTCCTGCATGCCAGCCATGCTGGCTGGCCTCAGTGGCACAATGGTCTAATGCAGAATTGCATTGACTGAGCCACAGAGCCTGCTAGCCTAGCCACATGCTGGGCAGGAGTTCAGTCCCAGCCAGGATGTGTGGTTTTCCTATAGGCTAGGTTTAGCAGGCACGCTGTGAGATTAAATTCTCGGGAATGTACAGAGGGTCTGCCTGTGTCCTCATTAAACTGACAGGCCATTACACACAGGTTTAGTTGTGCCTGAGCTTGTAGTGGCTGCCGGCTGCAGAACAACAGATGGAAATGTCTCACTGCATGGGCCACCAGCCTGATGCCCGCTATACTGCACTGCCTAGCTAGGCAGTATCATTTGTGGCTAGGGCTGGTTGGAAAATAGCCGCACAGTAGGAAAGGTCTCAAAGAAACCCGTGACGACAAGCTGGACACCTTAAATATACAGATACAAAGCCTGTCAGTTACTAATATACATACATGCACTATCACTGGAATATAGTGAAAGTAGCCACACAACACCTACTCACACAACTCGCCACACACCAGGGGCAGCACATTGGATCAACCATAGAAGCAGGCCTCAGCGCTGACTGTGGCATATTTAACCTACCTAGTTGGTGCCACAGTCACTCCACAGGTATGGTATAGTATGACCAGCCATGCTGATGTATTGTTTGTTGTCCATATCTGTCTAGATGTGTCAGTCCATTAGGAATTAACAAGCCACCCTTGGGCAGTAACTGGGTGACCTACTTTTATGTTTTGATCAAAGCCGGTCAGTATATTTCTGCGTGTAAGATTACAAGTCTCCACGTCGAGCAGTTAAGATGTACGACACCGTGGTTAACACAAACATTTGCACAGACACACAGATGCCATTGTCTGTATAAGCTCAACAAGTCTTAGCCAACTGAGCAAAAAAATCAGTACTACTGGTCAGTAACTGATGCAGCTTCATGGAAATATGTCTTATGGTAAACCCAAGATGACCACCTACTTGGGGATCCCAAACCGGGACACAATAAAAAATCCAAATTGCCTTCATAACATGCCTTGAAATTCTAAATTTATGCAATATGCCGCAGCCTACAATACATGTGTAGTTGTGTAGATCTTATATTACACTCATTTTCGTATCAAAGACCGGACCCGCCTATTAGAGATGTGCGAATTGTGAAATTATTGCTATTGGGCTAAAGGCAGTAAATGGTTATCAGAAGCGGCCAAACGAAACAGTGCAACTGATTATGTGGATTGAGTTCTGTCCCGCCCGGGACGTCTGGAGCTAAACCGGGACATTTGGGCGTCTCGAAGACAACGTTCGGGATTCCGTGACAGTGTCCCAAACCGGGACTGTCCCGGAAAAACCGGGACGGTTGGTCAGCCTGGGTAAACCCTATAAGAATGTGGATTTTGCTGCATTGGACCTTTGACCTGGGAGCTATGTTATACTTCGCATTATTTTAATTCTCACATCAGCAGTGGTAGAGTTGCCCTAGTATGCACAGTTCGATGGCTGTTGAATTATTGTGATCAGTTTCTGAGGTACACATGAATTCATTGTTATTTCAACTTATTTGTGTGTATAGGAAGCAATGCCTGAACATGGCTGTACCTGGGATCCAACTACTTCTGAGTGGAAGGGTTAGAACTGAAGAATGGCAGAATGCAGCGGCAACTCTGGAATGCCAATATGTGTATGATTTGTCAGCTGATACATGTGGATGCACTGCTGCTTGAACTGTTACAATATACCGGGTGAGTCAAAAAAGTATCCGAGTATAATTTGCTTAGCTGTGTCAGACCTTAAACAATTTTCAAAATTCTTTCACTACTGGAAAGAGTATTACATTTGCAACAAAAAGCATGCAATATTTCCCTCCGCACCTTGAGTATGTTGCTACACTACCTTGGGAAGTTAAAAACAAATTTGCTGCAAATCTGGAAGATAGTGCAAAAAATGCATTGATTTTTTACATACACCCATTTTAACAGACCTTGCTTACGTACTTTGTACTTCAGTTTATTGTTATCGTTAAATAAACTTTTAAATAACAGACTCTATGGGCATGCGACACTATACGACTTCTCGAGCAGGGTACACCTCTTTCAGTCGACCGGATCTAGGGCCACCAAACAGCCCAGATCTCAATCTACTTTACTATAAGATATGAGATGTCTAGCAATGAGTTTATCAGTTGTGACAAACAGGATCAGAGCTTGCTTGAAGTGTAGCACTGCATGGACCACTGCGTCACTGATGATGCAACCGTCCACATCCTAGTGCATGTATTTGGGCAGGTGTGTAATTTGAGTAATATTAATATCCTTTCAGCCCTATGACATGAAATGTTTCAAGTTTTGCCACCTGACACAGTGTGTTGGGGCGGCTCTTGCTATGGCAACGTGGCTGTCTGTGTCTGTCACGTTTATGTATTGTGCCCAAATGACTCAGTCGATCATCATGCAGCCTTCACAAGATTGTAGCCTGGCTATTCTAGTTTTCCCATACCAAATATGAAACTGATTGCTCGAGGGGATACCCTCACTGAGGCATCAAATGGAATGGCATAGGTACACAATGCTAGGAATATGACATGCATCACCGCTGCCCTCTGGTGAAGTAAGATGAGGTGTTGGGTGGTTTGTCAGCTACAGCCCAGCTTCTTGTGTCACACGATATCATTTGACTCACCCGGTAGACTGGGAAAGTAGGGCCTACAGTGTTTTAGATGCTTAGACTGATTACAGAAAGACTTACAAGCAAGACTTACAATAACTACAGTTGTGATGCCAGTGGCAAGAGAATAGCTGACATCTGACTGCATATTAGATGTTCCAGCAGCTGTGTGTGTGGTAGAAATTAATATCATGCTATGAAGTTATTGTAATTTCAGTTTTGTTTGATGGTATTGGTGTTGATTTATTTTTGTTGAGTAATATATTCTCCCTTTGACAGAGGACCAATTATGATGCATTGTATAGGATGGCTGCTTGTTGCTGTTGTCATCTTGGTGATGAGGCATGTAGTTAATAACACTTTACTGGAGGTGTATTTATTTAGAGTTGGCGTTGCGTTTAGTAGTATGCAGTCCGTAGAGTTGCAGTTTTTAGCTCTTGAATTGAGCTAAACTTACAGTATAATGGATTGCTGAGATGTCTGTCAGTTAACCAGGGTGTCAGAAACATAATCATTAGACATAGAGACTTGTAGTCTTGCATTTGGAGATCTACTATGCATTTAGAGATCTACTAATCAAGAAAATCTAGGTCATCCCGACCTACTTTACCGTTTGATTTTTAGGTAATCGTAACTTAATATACACCATAGTTGTTTATTTTTGTTATGTAAATTTTCTGGCCAGTTTCCGAATTATGCTACTTAAAATGTCATCTCTGATGTTTATCCATTTAGTGAAATCATGAAGTAGCATGGTAATATTACAGTGGAGTGTACGTGTGTATCAGATGCTTTATTCCAGACTTAGTCATCGTGATTTCACTGTCAACTGTGTAACATTTTCTTCTACTGCTGAGTACTGTGCAGTGTTATTAGATGGCATTTTCTGCTAATAAATGCTGCACAACTTACATCTAAAACCAGAAACAGATGTCCATAGACACTGAACATGGACAGTGTTAATAACTAGCTCCGTTGGCATTATCACAAAATAGCAACAGTTTGTCCCATGGATTACTGTCACATCTATTGCTGAATCATGTCGTAAAGAGTGAAGTTGATGTAGGCAGATGTTTTCTGTATGGTGCATCCAGACTGTGTCCAATGAGCCGTCTTGGTACATAATATAGAGGAATATGTGCAATACGCCCTGATGACCAGACCTGTCAACAGACCATGGCATCTAAGTAGTGTTATACATTCAGGAAAACCAAATCACCTATATAACGGTTTTCTTAATCAGCTGTTTACCGTTAGTAACAGCCAGTTTGTTGTACTTGTAGTCTAGTTGGAATTTTAGTCCAGTCTGATTAATAGGCAGGTGTACTTTAAATTCTCACCTGTTTCACCTTGACTGATTGCGTGACTCACCTCCGGCACCTCTGACTTTGTCAATCGAACTATGGACCATCATACAAGTCCAACAACTGGCTTTTAGTAAAGTGATCTAATTATGCAGACTGCTGTGTTAAAATCCATGATGGAAATAGCACTCTCTCAAAAATGTATGAATTTTAATTGTTGGTACATTTCAACATACCACGGTTAGCAGTGACCCTTCTTCAAACGTTGGTTTGAAGCTGATATGTGTAGCCAGCTCTTCAGGCAAACCACGAATAAAACCACTGAAATTACAAAAAAATATCTTAGATACATTATTCTGTAAAACTTATCTGAACCACTACAACACTCAGTTAACACTGCAAAGATGAGTGCACTATGAGTGCAAACTGACCTCCATAACCATGAGTGCACTATTGTACTGTATTAGTAGCTACCAATACAACAGTGTGGAGTTAGCACACGTAAAATGTTAAACTGTGTACGAGAATACACTTCAATATTGTATTACCATGGAAGCAGTTCTAAGGTTGGTCTCAGTCGGGTTTGAAATAAAACCACAAACGTTGCTGAAGATCCTGCAATAGTAACATACTGGGTGACTTTATCTTTCGAAACAACAACAACAAAACAACAACCACCGTTAAACGGCCTTTGTTCCGGGACAACCCGGGTAGGCCGGTACCAGAAGAAACACTGCCTTCTGCCTTAGCATAGGGCTGTGCTGGGTTTCCCCACCTCCTGTCTTCTGGATTTTTATGGAGCAGGGGAAGATAATGGAGGCAGAGGTACCGACAGTCCGGGTGGGTGCCACCCCAACCGGACTAACGGCGCCCCCACCCCCACTACCCCCAAGGTTTTTTACAGGCCGGATGCCCTTCCTGCCGCTCAACCAACAGCGTCAAAGCACTGAAGGCATATCTTTCGCAACAACCTAAGTTTTAAACTATAGTTTTAAAATGTAGCTTAATCTGGATGCAAAAATCGGTTTTAAACCAATACTGAGGACTTCGGTTTAAAACAGTTTCAAACCAAGTTTTGGGCCGACCGCCATATTAAAAAACCGCAGCAAATTCATTTTGTATTTGTTAGTAAATAGCAGTTTTATACTGGTAAATAATACAAGAACTGACATATAAAAGAATGAAATGCATGCTAAATTCAGTGTCTGGCAATTAGCTGGAGCGCCCACCATGGCAACACCACCCTAAACGAAAAATGTGCCGTATTTACATCATCTGCTGGTTTAAAACTGAAGTTGAAGGCTTAGATTTAGTGAAGATGCTTATCTAAATGCATTGCACAAGTTAGGTTTAAAACTGGATTGTTCAGATTTACTTCAGTTTGAAACCGATTTTTTACTGAAAGAGTTTGGTTTAAAACTGAACTTCAGCGTCACTTCACTTTCTTATGCTAATTGGTTTTAGACCTAAACTTGGTTTAAAACAGTAGTTTAAAACTTTAGTTTTAGTTAAAGATAAAGTCACCCACTGTATTCATGCAATCAAACTGTTATGACAAAACAGTTATTTGATGCAAATAAACACTGTATGCATTACAAAGGGCATAGGAAATGCCAGACTGGGAATTCTGGAGTCTTGGTCTCGAGACCCAATTTTCAGTCTTGGTTTTGGAACCCTTGAGTCTTTGTCTTGGATCTCAGAGTCTCGACCTCGAATAAACGAGTCTTGAGTCCAAGTCTGGGAAATGTTGTCAAATCAATATTGTGTGTATATATCTGTGCAGTCTAACACACAAGCATAAGTGCAGAGTCACTATCCGTGTGCAACGGACGTTTCAGTACAGCAGCTACTAGTGGGTTCCTCTACTTTCTGCAGGCTATACTGAATATTATGCATACTTATACCAAAGAAATTATGACTTGATATTAACATTCTGCCAAAGAGCCTAGAGGTGTTCTACTCGTTATATGTTAATGCACATGCCAAACAACAACGTGTTCAGGTGCACTAGGATGTAACACTGAGCAGGTTTGCCAAGTTAAAAGTTCTGCATTTAACATGTAAATAAATAAATAAAAATGTTTGGCAATAAGTGCACACAGAAACACGGTGACAATGCACCAGGGATTTGGATTCTGAGTTTCCCTCGGGCATAAGCAGGTAGACAGGCTACATACACCATGTGCCAGTTCCTGGAGTTGAGTCTATGGATCGTGGAATTATGCGCAAAAATTTTGCAAATTATGCGCAACGATTTTAAAGATTATGCGCGCACTTTTTGCCAATTATGCGCACCTTTTTCGGTTTTGTATTGCACATAATTGGCATTCG
>Ga0126335_1002460_pt1 | contig 11093 bp, 4 predicted proteins | sample OlaspJWI45metaG_FD_108409 | JGI IMG/M metagenome (GOLD analysis project Ga0126335, IMG submission 108409) | Marine gutless worms symbiont microbial communities from Oahu, Hawaii - Olavius sp. 1 OAHU.JWI-45 metaG | ecosystem: Host-associated > Annelida > Digestive system > Unclassified | place... | reverse complement strand
CCCTCCCTACCCCCCAAAAGTGTAAATTTTCTGGCTCTCTATCCATGACCCCCAATTTTTTATGCCCAAAACCATTCCCTGGATTCCCTGAAGCTTCCCTGAAAATTTGGAGTCAATCACCCTACCTGTTCCGGAGTTAAGAGCAAACAGACAGACAGACAGACACACACGAATTGCCTTATATATATAGAAGTGGCCAATTTGGCACCCAAATTAACGTGATACTCGACTAGCGTTCAATGTTGCCATTGCCTAACATACTGTTTCATACATCAATTTTTTGCTTAAATAGTACATAAGTAACTGTCATACAATTGGCCCATAGTGATACAGCCATTTCACACCAAAGACACGCTAGCCAGGCTCCGTTGAGAGCAATCATCTACCTTACCTTAACAAGTGGCAATTTGGTGAAAACTGCATCAAATCTTCCTTGTCTTGCTGTGGGGAGATAAAGACCTCTATCTAATACAATGTTCCTTGTCCACCAAGATTACACACCCAGAGTAAGACTTCGATCTGGTCACTGGCAGTCACCCGTGCTTGCACAGCAAAGCCACATGAAGCCCCATGACAGACTCACAGACAATGGGATCACCGATCGCAACAGTCCGCATCTCATGCGGCCTGACAACAGCATCACATAAATAGTACAGGTTTAATCAACACACCTTTATGGTGATGATGGTGATGATGGTGATGATGATGGCTATGATGATGGTGGTCAGGTCTCTTGTGTAGTGCCTCTAATGATCGACTGCGAGTTTCTTTCACCGGTTTGCCACCGTTTACGCTAGTCGGCCGAGAATCGCGGTCATCTGCGGTCGACAACTGACCACCGCCGGTCTCTCTCTTAGAGTCACTTATCACACTATCCTTAGCTGCCTTCTGACGTTCTGTACAGTATAGCAGTGAGTAAAGTAAAATCAGCAAAGTAAAGTAGGCAACTCATAATATAGCACTACAAGCAACACAAGCCACCTTAAAAGTCCTTTACATTTTTTGGCTGTGTGAACGAAACTGTGAACAGGTGAGATTCAAATGTTTCTTGAAGTTGTTGATGAAGACAGTTCATGTAAGTAAGCACAGGCGCGGTGTTGTGACCTTGATACATAACGTAATACATTAAGAAATTTTTTAAAGTGGCCCAAGTAAAAACCTCAATGACCGATATTAACCCAATCACCTTGAAACTTGAAGGTGACCAAGATATTCTGAAAATGTACCTTCACACTGAAAATGAAGTTGCTAGGTTAAGGCATTCGAGATATGCATGGCAAATGAAAAAATACAAAAATAGCTCTCACGGTCAAATGTCAAGGTCAAATGTCACCAACTTCCAAACACTTCTAGTGTTCACCATGGGGCATATTCCTACCAAGTTACATCAATTTCTGATCAGTAGTTTTCGAGATTTTGTGCGGACAGACACAGACAGACAGACGCCGCCAAAAACAATACCTGCTCTCAGCATGCACGCAGGTAAATAGATGGCAAAGTGTGCTAACTATCACAATTGGACAACTTTTCCTAATTAATGACTCAGAACTGAATAGTTTACACGATTTTGCTAAGAAATAAGAACTAGAAATATGTACGAAGATTTAGAGTTATGGACTGTGGATGCGAAGATGGCCACATTGACTGATGACAAGAGGTTCAAAGTATCCAAAGAAAACCCGGGAGAAGACATGTACCTCTGATAGCAACGGTGAACCATAGACACATATCATGGATACTAACCAACACTGCTGCTAGACTGATGTCGTCGGCGGTTAGATGCTTCGATGGCCGCTGCTGCGACAAGTGCAGACGGCGACGCCATGTCTTGAATGCATGCATCATCACAGCTCAGGTCCTGCATACATCAAATGCTGAACTAATTCACCTGTTTGTCAGCAGTGCCTCTCACAGCTCTGCAACAATGGATGTGGTGTGGTGCTCTCTCCATTTCTGAGGTCATGAGCTGGCAGTTAGCAAACACTCAGTATTATGGACGGTAGACCACACCTCTTCCGTAACCTGCCATTATCTTCCCGGTTTTACATCGGTATCAACTTATACTGCTTGATAACAGAGGCACAATGGAGTGGAAAATGTGCTCTACTCTGTGTCACAAAAAAGTACCATTTTGTTTTTGCAATAAGTTTGTTAAACCAAGTTCTTTTTCAATAATTTTTGGCACATGTATACCAAAATTATCTATCACATGCATATTTCATATTCTTTGTAAATCAGAAAACCGAGTAGGAGCTTAGTGAGTGAGTGAGCAGAGGTTTAACGTCCCACTCGACACTATATAGGTCATTTCGGGGACGATTTTTACAGGCCAGATGACCCAACCAACAGCGTCAAAGCACTGAAGGAAGCTAGTTGGCCACTAAGATAGGCTTCAGTCACACCAGAACCACTCCGTCGTCGTCGTTAACGCGTAGTCGGCTGGGACCGTAGCGTCACTCTCGAGTGACCGCGACCGATGGCTTGCCTCGAGTCGCAATGGAAACATTGTTGTCACGACGGAGTTGGTCGGTCCATTTGGTACGTGGTCGGCCTGGTGGACGTTTCCATAAAGGGTCTGGGGGTCGACCGACCGATAGCTTGACTTGGTGTAGCATGGCCTGGTGTGCTGGAGTGTTATCTTGCATTCTTGCCACATGTCCGAAGAACCACTCCACTGTGTTACAATATGAACTAGGCTAACTGTAGGCAACCGCCTCTAGGCTAATCACAGCATAAGGGTCCCAGTGTGACAAAAACCCAACCTGCTGGACCTATAAGCTGCGTAGAACATCGTGCAACAAGAGTAGGAGCTTAAGATTCATTATTGTTTACTTGTTAGCAGATGAAAGCTACGATTTTAAATAATAAAGACAAAAATTTGATAAAAAAAACCTTGTACCTATTTAATAACTATAGTGCCAGAAAGTTAATTAAAGAATTTCCTGAAAAGGGTTGAAAACTTAAAAACTTTAAATTATTTCCTGAAACGCTGTGTGAATCTACCAACATCAGTCGAATACCTGGGAGTGGTATGCAGCAGACGATCATTGACGAGTGGCGTGCTACGCTGAGGGCAGTGTTTGGGCCAGAGGCGGGCACTCTGAACATCTGCTGTAGCCTAACGTTTTGCAGTTGCTGGTTTTTCATTTTGGTGTTTCATATGCATGTAAAAAACTGGCAATACTGAGGATTTCATTGCTTATCTAAACGTGACATTTAACGGACGCTGTTTGCAAATTTTTGTATGAAGTAAGTAAGTAAGTAAAACGTGAATTTATATAGCGCATATCATTAAGAAAACGCTAATGCGCTGAAAAAAACCTCTAATGCACTGAATGTATTCTACATTTGATAAGGAATTGTACAGACACCCTTCGAGAGAGATTCATGAATTCAAGTTGCTTAATTCCAAATTTATTGAGGTATACGTGTGCCACAATTTATCTCAACGTCAAAAGTTTTGGCAAAGTTATTGCAAAAAAAACGGTGCAAATTTTTTGGGGGACACAGTGTAAGTGCCATGGTCCTTAATGGGTACGTCTTCAGCAACTGGCCAAACTCCATTAAGAGTATCACATTTACAGATTTAAAGAACATTACACATATACATGAATGCAACACAAAAATGACTACACAAGTACCTAAACAATCTGACAAAAATAACTGGACAATAACAATACAGTTCAATACCAGGTGTGCATCGTCAAGAGTTGAATGACTTTCGTCGGTGCTGGCGTAATCAGCAACGGCATCACAACACGCTGACCTGCTGCCAACATCATTCACAACTGCTGACAGTTGATCACCTTCAGTTACTGACATGCTGTTCTCCTCACTGACTCCTGTCACTGTCATTGATGGACTAGCTGCAGACTGTGGCTGTCTGAATGAACCAGACAATGTACTATCAGGCTTCTCCACACACGGCATTTCGGCTGGTCCGACAGCAGTAAGTACCGAGCGATATGCATTCTCAAGTACAGACATTTTCACTATATTTCCACTAGCAGTTTCATCTGATGTGCATGGAGCTTGGTTTGTGCTGCACACTACATTACTTGCATTGACCTTTAACGCCAAATCTGTATCAATGTTACATGTGGGTGCTGGAGTAACAGATGAGACCACATCACTGTGGACAGTGTCTTCATGATATTCTAAATTACTCTCAGTAGTCGGATCTGTTCTTTCAACAGCTTTGTCATGAGAACATTTTGGACTAGAAAATGAAGCTACGTTTGCAACTGCATCGTCAGTAAGTGTACAACTATGCTGTTCGGCAGCATCGGAGTCCATCGGAGTCTGCACTGTGTCCATTGCACGGCCATCGGGTGGCAGTACAACAGGTGCTGATAACTGTGGTAGTTGGCAAGTGCCTGCTGCCGTAACATTTCTATCACTATTAGTAGCAGTACTGACAACATCTTGGCCACATGGAACAGTCCACTGTCTGGCAGAATTCAAGCCAACACCAGAAACAGACTGCGACAGATGACGCATATCAATGGACACTGCAGTCGACTGACTCGGTAGAACAGACGGCGCACTGTCGGTACGTGTCTCGGCATTTGCCAACAACAGTTTCTGCTGGCTGCTCATCTCTCCGGAGACACGCACAAACCCGCTGGACAACTCGGGGCACGTTGCTACATCTCTCACCGACGATGAAGTCTGCTCCTACACGGTACCAATAACACATGACATAGCACCTCATAACCGTCTCCTACTCAGATTTTGTCAGTGACCATTCTTACACGAATGCACTAAACAGCTAGATTGCATATGAATGATGCATTTGCCTTGCAACATGATAACACTCTAACATTGAAGCTGAACAGTTGGTATGAATTTCTTGTAAATAACATACTACAGCACTTCCGGGACAACATGAAAGAGACAGGCAGAAAACAGACACAGCAACAGCAAAACCAGTTCACAGTGCAAATCATATGGGGTAATTATTGCTAATGCCGTTTGCCGTCTGACAGAAAGCAGCCCATGATACCTGTTTCTTTTCACCGTGCTGTGGACGGTATCCCCGGCCGGCTAAATATTCTTTGTTTTGTCCAACGTTATAGACACCAGGGCTGAAATGAAGTTCCACGTGAAAACGTTCGTCTGACTTCGAATCCTGCAGACAAAATGTAGGACAGGTATACACAAGAAAATGTCATGATGCAATGTGCTCTGAGTATGAACCTCGAAAGAATAACACGCACTCAGTTACACTGCATTCAATAAGTCACTCTCGAGGTAAGCCCAAGTTAACTGGCTGTTCTCTAAAAACACGAAACTGGTGCAAATTCTGTAGCCCTATAACTTTCTTCATATATGCTAGCAGACTCTTACTCACTGGATCTTACCCTTTTTTGGTATCCAATTACCAAACGATGCAAAAAAGCACCGTTACTTAACTGCACTGCCTTTCATGTGTTAACATCCATACATCTAATGCACATCAATGACATGTAAAATTGTAACTGAGTATTAGAAACTGCAATATTTTTACAATAGCACATTCACATGATTCAATTAGTTCTCGCACCTACTGCCTCTAATACTAGAGCTTATCACGCCTAACAAGATTGGAAACACGTGCGAAATATGAGCTTTTCTAGCAGAAATACTAAGTATATGAAAGAGTAGGTTTCACGTCGCACACAACACATAATGGGTCGCTTCAAAGATAAGCCACTCTAGGCCATTAATTACTGAAACCAAAACAGAGTAACAAAATAAAACAAGAGGCCAAAGTAATATGGCAAAGGCTGCACCAAATGACCCCACACAGTGAAGTTGAGCCGGGTCATTTGGTGCATTCGTGACAGACAGACTGACAGATGGTAAGAAGAGTCAGCATCTCATGCATTCGATGCAGCCTAAAAATGTACCAAAAACTCAAAGAAGAATACAACTAACTGCTAACTAGTAACAATGGTCAACAAACATGCGAATTAAATCCAATGCTACAAAACTGGTTTGATACGGCCGAAACGAAGCGAGTCCAGTCTTACCATCCCACACAGAATACAGAGATGTGTATGCATCATTTTCAGCATTCGACCACTGGAAACAAAACACAGAAGAACAAGAAAAAAAAGAAATTTATTGGCACTCTTGCAGCCAAATAGACAAGATACATTAGTTAATACCTTAGTAGGATCCTCATAGAGCATAATGACAATCTGTGTCATGTAGTTGAGCTCTGAAACACTGTTGATATACTCCATTGCTCTCGTCCACTGCTCGTCAACCACCGCCTGGCATTAATACACACAATGGTGCAGTGTCGTAGACATACACTGGGCACTGTTAGTGGGTACCGGACGGAGGCAAGAGAAGAAGACATCGAAGTAAGACCTGGCGACAGACATTGCCGGGAGATTTACAGGAGATGACAGTCAGCTGGAGTGGTGTTCACAGAGTGGCCAGTGATCGAGTTGGTGGAAAAGCCTCGTCGCCCAATTCTCCACAGGAATGGGAGAAGCTAAGCCTAAGTCCAAAAGAAAATATAAACGTTTTGGCCTGTTTGAAGATCACGAACAACTTCACAGAAATGAAGAAGCAAAATCAGAGGTCAATTATTTAAACTGATGCAGGTTCACCTGTAAAATGGCAGCTAAAATGGTGCGTGTACATGTTAGTGCAAAAATCAGCTTATGATGCATACAGCATGCAAATAATGAACACAAAAGTACTAACACTGCACAGTCCACCATAGCGAAGAACGGTCAATAGGGAATGAATATGGCTCTCGCTGGTGAAATATAGCCGTGTTTTGACATGACGATGTGGTGATGAAACACCCTCCGAGTATCTAACACCACCAACAGTAACAGGTTAATAAAGTTTTACACACACAACAGCTCATTTTGGAGATATGTCTTTCCTGGCACTTGACTGTACTGGTAAAACAACAACAACCGTTTAACGGCCTTTGTTCCGGGACTACCCGGGTAGGCCGGTACCAGAAGAAACGCTCACCCACTAACCCATCCTGATCATCGGACAGCCTTTAACACCATTCTCCATTTACAATGATCCATAGCATCCACTTTGTTCAGTTTACGTGTTTTACAGTCCTCTCAGACAACCTCTCTCCAGGTCCTCTTTGGTCTTCCCCTTGGTCTAGGGCCTTCAACTTCATAATCCATACATTTCTTCACCCAATCATCATCATCTTTTCACAGAACATGCCCATACCAACGCAGCCTGTTTTGCTGCAATACCGATGCTATATCATCTATACCTAGTCTCTCCCTCAACTCCAACTCCTTGACTGTACTGGTAAAAATGAAAAAAAATTTTAAACACCCCAGAAACTCTAAATATTTAACATAAAACCAGTCTCAAACAAACACACAGAGCCCAAAACAGCACACTACAAAACCATGCTTGAGTTACATTTCAATGCTGCAATGCGCAGCCAGGAAATGGAGTGGGTCTGACACTTACAATCTCCAGCCAAAATTGGACAACTGCAATGCAGTAACAAATTTCAACTAGTTCAGCATCTGGTAGACCATGCTGTGTTTTGTTTCTTTGGTGCAACCAGTTCTCAGTTAATTTTCAATTAAAAAACTGGCAATTCCGACCAGTTAAACACGTAAGGTGCAATCAACCATGAGGTTAACAATCTCACCTGGAGTCGAGCCGCGTTGATTCTTCTTCTTCTTCAGCATTGCGCTGGAAGTCACCAAGAATCTTGCGAAGCAGAGGAGTGCAAATACACTGACCAATCAGCAGTTTCTCGTCACGAGTTATGCCATACTCCTGCAGCAGTCAACAGATACAGTTGTATTTTGTGAAGAACGACAATGATAACAAGACTGCCTTTCATTTGCAACCACCAGTGTGTGTGCTATTTTTGCTCTTGTGACCTAATCCTTGACCAACGACCTTCATATATGAGCTTAAGTTGTACTTTTGGAATTATTGTACCCTTTATATATATCTTTATTTCACCAGAATGAATATATCCGGTAGCAAAAAAAACAAAAAAATTAAATAACTTAACTATAAATACGAATAGTCAACATGTACAGCATGACGAAACAGGAAATGTACAGTCTTCAGCTATAGAATGTCATACTATACAACTACCTCAATTTAGAAATTGCATGACACACAACACTTTCTGATGCACAATATCCTAAGTAAAATTTACTCTGACGAGCAGAGATCTGTTCATCCATAGGTATTATGCCAAAGTATTTACATATATTTTTGTACGTGTCTTTAGACAGGGCACCAAATATTTTAAAAAGAGCTCTGTTAAGGGCGAATTGTAAGGAGTGCCTCATTGCCGAATTAACAGGGCATGCCTTAGTCACATAAAGTAAGATCGGTAAGCATTTGCTTTTTAACAACGCAAATAAAACCTCCTCTGATGCAATGCGTCATATTTTTCCAAATATACAGTTAAATGCCTTGTAGAATTTGGCTTTGTACACGTCTAAAGAACACTTAAATGTAAAGGAACTCTCCAGGTATACTCCTAGATACCTAGTGGATGTCACCCAGTTAACTGGGCGACCACACACCGTAACACTTGCACATGCATTTCTGAACCTAGAACCAAAACGCAAACAAGCAGATTTTTTGCATACCAAAAAAACCTTCTAGGCCAAGGATTTTTAAAGTTATTGTATGACTTACAGACACCAGCAGAAATACTACCATGCAAAATAAACACACCTTCACAATCATCTTCAGTTACTTACAGTGTAGAAATATATCAATGGCTGACTACACTGCATCTCCAAAAAAGTATGCTCCAATTTTGGCAACTCTCAACTGGTGGAAAAAGTGCAAAATTTCTAACAAAACGCACATAATATTTGCTATCACACCTTAAGCTAGTTGCCACCCTACTTCCGACAGTTAAGTCCAATTTTTTAAATTATTAGAAAAGATTCAACTTGAAACTTTGACAACAAGCCGCCCTGGGGCAGTGAGAACTTAGCTAGTTTAAGTAGGGCAGGACATGCATATGTACATACATACACACCGACACCAGTTGAACAGCTTCTGTAGTATTAGCTCGAGCTTTAAATGAAATCTCTCCTCTTTCAAGTCTACAGTTGAGTGGATACTGATACTGTCAGCATATGGTACGGCTTAGAGACTCTAAATGGTCCATTTTGGCCCACCCCATCTACAGGGTAGGACTATAAAAAGACACTGACGTTAGACAGACACATTTACCTGTGGTATGACAATGTCTGCCATGGCCTTTGCCAATGCATGTAGATCCTCTGCCTCATTGAATCTCAGTATCTTCATGTTGTGTTGCAGGTCATACTTAATGCAGTCATAGATGTCCGGGATCTTACTGATGTCGTAAATGTCAGAGTTGAGCCAGAAGTCACGGATCAGTTTGCCCCAGCGACGCTGCATCAACTCCCACGACTCACCATGATACAGCGTCATCTCTGCCACATAAGTAATTGGGTATGAGCACGAGTTCACGGTTTTACATCCGACTCGACACACAGTAGGTCATTTCAGACACGAGTCTTGGCAGGTATCAACTGCGCTGGCACTGACTACCAAAGCCAAATAACAAAATGAAATGTGAACAAAAACCTCAAAACATTTAATAGGAAATAACTGTCCCAACTTCCCAAGCAAACACACAATACAAAATGCAATGTGAAAACCCTAATTCAGTTGCCTTTTACGAACAAGAAGCTCAGCTTTGGCTGACATGCCACCCGAATGCTTGCGCATGTCGTATTCCCAACAATGCATCCCGCTAGTCACAATTTATTGGCCGCATTTTCCAACTCGCAGTCATTCACCAGAGGGCAGCTCTTGACAGCATATTGGGCCGGCCGTATTTTGCAACATTAACCTACCCTTCTCCCATTTGTTGCCCTCAATGAGGGGGGGATGGGTTCATATTTGGTATGGGACAACTAAAATGGCTGGGCTACAATCTGGTGAAAGTCGCATGATCATCAACTCAGTCGTTAGGGCACAATACATCAACGTGACAGACACACAAACAGCCACATCACCACGGTAACAGCCACGTTAATGCACTGCATTCGGCCGGCAACAACGACCAAGACATGGAGCAAGCCTATTCACATCATCACATCACATCTTTGCTTCCTGTAAAATTGACAAGCACAACTCATGACAATACAGTAGGAACTTACAACCCAGACGCCTGCATGAGACATCTCTGCCACATAAACATGTAAGTAGATTTGTATTGGCAGGGCAGTCCTTATAGTCTAAAATGTCATAGAGTCACTATGCTAGTGTTTCATCAGCAAAGTCTAATATGGTCAGCTATTACATCTGTTGACACTACTGCTCAGTGCAGAGCAGACTTGCTGTTAGCTTCTGTGGCTAACTACTGTAACTGACTGCAATCTCCGGCATGCAGGGCCTCAATCTAACTAATTATGCATTCTCACTTTGGACGTTTTGCACTTTCCAAGCAATCACAAAAAAGTGTTGTCACCAACCTGGTCACCTTACAGCTCGTGCTGAGAATTTGAAGCGAGATTGCAATTTGCAACTACTCTATAATGTTGAAGATGATGCAGTCAACTGACTAGAAGCAACAGCAACTACATCAACTTGCAAAATGAACTTTATCTCCATTATCCAACAGCAAATTTCAACAAATATTTTACTAATATTTACATTAGTAAAAACACAGAAAACAAAATCACACCTGCACATTTTGGATCATCTTTCAGTTCGTCAATGCGTTCAAGGAGCCGATTCATAATGGCGTACATCTTATCACAGGTCTCACGAGGGTTTGAGATAAACTGCATTGCTTTCAGGACTGATCCACAGCCAGTCGGTGCAAACTGCCCAAACACAAAACAGTAGTACATGTATGTGTGGCACGCTTGCACATCGGGGGTAATCAAATTAACAACTAATCACATGATGATAAATGTAAGGATGAAAAATTAATCGTAAAATTTGATCAGTCACATCACTAAGAAAACATTACAAGGTGGAAAAAAGTATGTATAACATCCAATCAAATTTTCAGTTTCTTTCTCAACAGAACCTCAATATTTTGATCTGTTTAAACATAGGATATAAACATTCTTAATTTT
>Ga0126335_1002459_pt1 | contig 11093 bp, 8 predicted proteins | sample OlaspJWI45metaG_FD_108409 | JGI IMG/M metagenome (GOLD analysis project Ga0126335, IMG submission 108409) | Marine gutless worms symbiont microbial communities from Oahu, Hawaii - Olavius sp. 1 OAHU.JWI-45 metaG | ecosystem: Host-associated > Annelida > Digestive system > Unclassified | place... | reverse complement strand
TGGCATTTTTCGAGTTGCCTGGAAGGCCATTTCTTGGGCATCAGGCGTGGAGTTGAACTACACTAAAAAGAGGTAAGTAAGTAAGTAAGTAAAACGTGAATTTATATAGCGCATATCATTTTTAAAAACCTCTAATGCGCTTTTCTATTACGTTTACAAACGTTTTTTTTTATTTTTGTCACGTTTTTTACGTTTTTAACGTTTTTTATTTTTATTTGAACGTTTTTTTACATCTATGAATTATTATTATAATCCATTAGGAAACCTAAACTCCGGGCGCAGCAGCCCGTGAGTGGTGAATAAACTTATTCATAATTTAAAGCTAGTCAAATATAGATGTCATTATGATTTAAGGAAATATTTCTTCTGTACACGAATAATAAATACTTGGAACAGTTTGCCAGAATCTGTCATCTCTGCTAGTACTGACTCCTTTAAGAATAAGCTAGACAAGTTCTGGAGCAATCAATATCTTCTGTATAACTACAAGGCTGAATTAACCGGAATAGGAAATAGAAGTTTTCTTTAATAATTTAGATTAGTAATGTACAATTTGTACAAAATATGTTCTATGTAATTTGGAGGACATAGAGGCTATGGCCTGCGCCTTCGTCTAAACTTCTTTTGCTTTGCTTTGGGTAAACTGTTTTTGTCCCTATTTGGTCCTTTAGCGTTGAAAGCGCCCAGAACGGTAGGCTACTACAACCAGTGGCTTGATATCTCTGTTGCCAGATCGTTCGGCTAACGTGTTGGGTTCCAATCCCAACAAATACTTTGTTTTTGCCGACAAAAAGTGTTTTCGCATACATATATACACACACGAGATAATGGCGTTAACAGTAGGCCTATTGTGATAACTTTGTAAGCATAGCTCATGCGTAATATCAGCGGCGGCAACATCATTTTGCAGCTAAAAGCTACGTCTGGTATTACATAACGTTAACCTTGATTTGCCGTAGAGTAAGCAGTCTTAGCAAAGCTGAAAATAAGTCCCTTGTACAAGCCTATGTAAATTTGCTAAAAAGCGCTATTCGCTAATCGCTACCCGGTACGACGTGTACGTAAGATTCCTGCTTGCTTACTGAAAACAGTCCAAGTCGGTATGCAAACGTTTATAGGTATTCGTTAAGTATTCTTTGCATCAAAGCACGTTGAAAATGTAAACAAAAACATTGAAATGGCTATTGTTAAAGAAGGCATTTTATTTGCGAAAATTAAATCGAATTCGACAACCGGTATTACTATAGGATCATCTAACGTTAATTTAATGTTAACTGAAGGCTGTCGCATATCCGTGTACAATGTAAGTATTTTTAATTTTCTAAACGGGGCGCTGGTAAAGAGCGGATGTTCAGATGTTCGAACATCGGGGGCAAGTTTTAAGTTTAGAGGTCCCCGGCTTTTACTACGCCTCCCGCGAAAACCATATCAGTACTTTGCGCCATGTAATGTTTTCCTTGGTTTACCGTTATGCTCGGTTTCTACGGCGCTTGGTGATACGGACCGTGCGCACGCACGGTACGCAAGCGGTCCGTATAAAGCGCACACCGTCCCCCTCCTCCCGGTAGAAATCGCGCACTGGCGAAAGTGTTTTCCCATACCTGCCACGCCGAGATTAAACCACGCGCAGGCCCAAAATCATGCACCTGTTTTTGCACTACTCCTAACCTAGTGTCTAGGCTGTGTATGTGAGCCATGCACAGACAGCCTGGAACCAAGCTATGCGAAAAAGCGTCGAAACGTCGTGGGCCGTGGAATGACGTTTTTGGAAAAAATTATCAACCATAACCAGAAAACGAAAATACAGGGCAGTGATATTAAACAAAACTGTCGATTAATGAATAAAAAGTGACTTTGAAAACCGTTGTTTGCCACCCTACATTTGCACTCACAAATATAGATACTAACGGAAATTAAATTACCGGTTAACATGGCATGACACGTTTTAAAACAGATATGTTATGGATAGGATGCCGGTAGGCGAGATGAAATATTCAATATTGAAATTCTCATAAAATTCATGAAATTGTTGAAATATTTCAGTCGCTTGTTGAAATTTTTTACTGAAATTAACTACTTCTATTAAAAGTGCCTTGTGCACATTGCACAATAAAACTCATACACTGCAGTCTTACCTAGGATATCAGTCTGTCAGTCACAATACAATTTACGAACATCACACAATGAACTTGTAGGCTCCTGCTTGTACTTGTAGATGTCAGGCATAGAAGCATTAGCTTTATAATGCCTAACTCTTCGCTTGTAATACACTTTAATCTTAATGAAGTGCAAATGTGTATGTCAGTTATTATTATTATTGGCACTAGATCATTACTTTGTATAACATTGTTCAGTAGGCAGTGCTTAGGCCCTATCTTGCCATTTGTATATGAATTTCACGAAATTATCGTCTATGAAAACTACAAAACAAATCTGCTAAACAGAATAAAAAATATTTCATATTTTTTTATAAAATCAACTTTAGTAATATAGTGTACTAAAATCAATGACATTTACAGCCACAGCGAATTTCAAGTATTACGATAGGTTCACAAAAAAGTTAGCTAAGCTTACATTGACCAAGCCTTCCATCCCTACAGATGGGTAAGATGAGGATCAGCTGAGGCATGGGAATGGCTCATACAATTCTCACATAAATGAGTAATGTCAGTTGGTAATGACCTTGAGATGAGGTGAAAGTGCTAAATGAGAAACAAGCATCCTACTCCATCGGTATTTCATACATCAACAATTCCAACTCACACGTGCATAGCAAAATAGTTAATGAACAATAAGCATCTGTATTCTAAGCTTTGCAACTCTAGATGCCTCAGTTTTCCTGGCATTTTTGACAGGGTGTCATTAACTAGAATTTCTAAATCACGGCCTGTGGTACATGATTTAGCTCACTGTATGTCAAAAATTGTCGATGAATAACTGGATAACTGAGGAGCAGACAGCTTTTTAGGTTCAGTATATAGGCTATAGGCTAGGCCTATAGAGCACTTGCCACTCAATATTCCAAGCATACTTTTTGCGCGTAGCTCTTAACGTAGATTAACATAGATTTATAGGCCTAACTTGTAGGCCTACATGTACTATTATCCTTTTCAGTCGGAAAGTAATTATGAAACTATGCATATACATACGATAGTTTTGCATTCTCGTCGAAGTACTTTTTCAGTATCGAGGCGAAGGCTCTTGTAGCCACATAGAGTATAGAGCATCAGCAGCAAGGCTGTTGGACTAGTAACTCATCATCGTCAGTGGCATGCATCCTGACGGAGCCTAGCCATGTTCACAATGCAGCTCCAGATGATGCGATTCTGAGCATTCCGCCAGGCCATGTGGAGACCAAGGTTCAACAGAGCAAGGTCCTTCTTTACAGTCCTCAACCAGATGACTCTCAGTCTACCAGGCGGACGTTTCCATTCCCGGTTGGGACAAATTTTTAGACCAGCAGGTTTGTGAAATACTTAGGTTTTAAAATGTTTTGTTTAAAATTTAAAAAAAAACTCCAAAACTTCAAAAGTCTTATTTAGTTGAGTTATTTTCTTAAGTTTAGGCTGCATCGAGCGCACAAGATGCAGACTATTGTTACTGCTAAAAAGAGCTGATTACTTATGAGACTGAAGGTAGTACGCCGACACGTGACTTATTTGCATAAATTTACAAACTTATCTATGGAATTCTGCAACCGTGTTATTGTTTATTTTTTTTTATATCATCGACTAAATATTGATTTGCACGTGTTATTAGCTACTAAACTGGTATACAAGCACTTAAATCGATAAAGTAACAGTTTTGCATTGTTAATCTTTATGTTTATGGTGAGACACATTTGTATTGTATCTGTAAGCAACGTTATAAATACCGATATGCACATTCAGTAGGGTGGCTCATGGCATGGGTGGCTTATTATGGCTACATTATGCCTGTAATCATTTTCTCATGTAGGCCTAATTTCAGTAGGCTCTGGTAGCCTCTTCTTATCGTTGTTAGATGTATTTCGTTTTTAATCTTAACACCATGGAATGGCACTGAAATGGCCTTCTATGTGCTGATGTGCCGTTAAGAAACTGCTCACTCACTCACTCACTCTGGTAGCCTTTTGAATTTTCTATTATGTGTTGCAGTATGAATGCCTTTAGGTCACTATAACATTTAACATTGGGGAAATATGCCTTTCTGTTGTGTTTCCAAGTGCATTTTGTCTATGCTTATTATTGTATTATTAGGCTGCAGCAAGTGCACAAGATGCAGACTGTTGTTACCGATGAGCGCAGTGTCTGTCCGTCAGTCTGTCACGTGGGGTCATTCGGCGCAGCCTTTGCCAAACGAATTTGGCTTTTTGTTATGATTTGGCGCATAGCTGTATACTGCAATAGGCCTACATCCTTTGATGTTTGCGGCCGTGTGTGACAGCACATTTTAGTGTGTATAGGGGCCTAAAGTACTGCAGTTGTCTTAATGGCTATAATAGGCCTAATTTTAAGGTGTCCTGGGTTGGGGTTATAGCGATAGGTATAGGCTCAGGTTAGTACTAGGGTTAAGATTAACATTAGGATTGTCATGCATTGTGTTTGGGATTTTGATAAGGGTTAAAATTAGGATAAGGGTCAATGTATCCACATCAACATTTACATTTTACATGTTAGGATATCCTCACATTCGCATCCACATTGTACCGATTGAGTTATAAACGTTGAAACACTTGCACTGTTGAACTGACATTTGCATCAGTGGCATGGTGATAGAGTTATTCTATGGCCCGTGCCGGCTGTGTGAAACTGATGGCAGCATTTTCGCATGATACAACTTCATTGGTTACGGTACTGATGTGATGGAGTGGTGTCGTGCGAAACCCTAGCAGTTTCAAATAACTACAGCTTGAACAACTGCAGCTTAATAACAATTTGTTTGGTTGTATTTTAGATATCTGATCAGAAGCTAATTTGTAATTGGCTAGCAAAAACAAACCAAAAGTTGACATGTTCATCTGTGGAACTTGAAACAAATGTTACATTTGCTGGTGTGATAAACTCCCAGGTAATTAAAAGACACCATCAATACTTTTAAAATAGCTTTTTGTTCTGTAGTTGCATACTTATTGTTTGCAAGTTCTTGACTGCATTAGTCGGCTGTTGATTTGCTATTGATGAAGTCTTGTTTAACTATTGCACGATTTATGCACTGCATGTTTACAATGTTATGATGCACTGACAGATTTTGCTGATAATTTTGCTGTAGGTTCTGCGGTTGTGGAGTCGAGATGCTATTGTGATTGATAAAGAATATAAAACAAAGGTACATGTATAAGTTTAGCATATGTAACATATGAAGTCAATATTTCATAATTAACTCATTATGCTGAACTGTCGGATATGTGATATGAGTATATGACTACAGTGCTACGTCAGTTGAATGAGTTAAGAGAATTTGTACATGGAGCTTTGAAATTAAAAAGTTACTTACTGCCAACATGTTCACAAAACAAACCTGAGGTAATAAATCTTAGACAATCATTTAGGTATCTTCGCTGTTGTTAGTTTCCTTTTATATCGGTGATGTAACTGTTGGTAATGTTGCAGTTGGACAGACCGGCATGCCAGCTGTTTGCCGTGTGCGGTCGACTGGTTGTACTGTATCAAGATGGCAGCTTGGGCACCACTGATCGGCTAATGTATGAAGCTCACTATGAAGCATCTTTGCCTTTTATTGTCTGGTCACAGTTGCACCATGCTGACAGCTCCACATGCATTGTTGTTGTGTTTCGTGACAAGGTTAGTTTTTCTACTTTATGTTTCACTGCCATCTTTCTCCCTTAACTTTGTCATCCAGTGAAAGTTTCTTATGATTATACTTACTTGTATGCACACCTGCATGACAGCATAGCTGGAGCAGGTATTGTTTTTGGCGGTGTATGTCTGTCCGCAAGAAGTCGCAAAAACTACTATTTGGAAATTGATGCAACTTAGCAGGAATATGCCCCATGGTGAAGTTTGGAAGTTGGTGACATTTGACCTTGACTTTGACCTCGAGCTATTTTCATATTTTTTTCAATTCAGGCAATGACTTTTGAATGGCTTAACCTAGCAACTTCATTTTCCGTATGGAGATACAGCTTCAGAATATCCAGGACACATTCACGTTTCAAGGTCATGGGTCCATGATGAAGGTCACGGGAGTAAAACGTGGCAGCATGTAACTCAAAACTACTGGTCATAAATTGCTGGGACTTGATCGGAATATGTGTTACGATAATGCCTGAAGTGATTTGGAATTTTTGACATTTGACCTTAACCGTTGACCATGAGAAATATATTCATATTTTTTAAAATTCAAGTTCTAAGTTTTGAAGTTAGCAACTTCATTTTCGGTCTGGAGGTATGTATATTTTTAGAATATCTAGGCCACCTTCATGTTTCAATTCATGAGGTTAATCTTGAGGTCATTGTCACGAAAAAACGGCAGCACACTGGTTTATGCTCCCCTTAGACACAATTTAATCGTTATCAGCTTAGCCAAGTAAAAGTAGCATATCATGTACCATTTAGCTTATGCTTGTTATCGCCATTGTATTTTTTGCTACTTTTCTTAAAAAATGTATTATGTCGTGTTTTTGCAGTCAAAAACAAAAGCAGAGCAGTATTTTGTGCGATCATACATACTGAGTGCAGACCTCAGTTCAGCAGTCATTGCCGAAACCATGTTACAACCTCCGTCAAGTTAGTACTCTCCAGTGATGTGTGATCGCTCACTTTATACACTGTGTACCAAAAAATGTCCACATGCTTATGTTATTGTAGTTTCTACAAACATTGACTGACTTCCGTCAGAATGCTGCTTAAACAATGTAGAAACTTGAAGATGAAATCTGATATTTTAGGTCTGTGAGTTTGGAAGGGGAGGCTCAGCTGGAAATGACTGGATATTTTTTGAGTTTTTGCAATGTTAGTGTAACTTTGGTCGACAGCGTTATCGTCACAATATTCAAATATTTCCGAGGTACTGTGGCAGCATTATGTAAGTGAGGTGGGCAAATCAGTAATTGTTGCATTGCACATTATCTCAGTACTAGCAGCTGTCAGCCAACCCACGAGATTTTGATTCGCTGGTCATGGGTGGCAGATTAGTGTGGAAAAAATATGGATAAAAATATTCATAAAAATATCGCCGATAACTAGGAAAAAGTATCGTTATCAGCAGACGGCGTTTTGTCAATTTCAGCTGCAGGCATTGGCATATGGGACACAAAGTTTGGTTTGTATCACAGTTGGATGCCTCTGCCTGATAGTGAGCAGTTTCACAGCCAGCTGTATTTTGATCTGATTACCGATACAGAGTGTTACATGGCTGATATCAGCGATAACATTTGTGAGTGTCGTTAACAAGCCTGGCTGACAGTGCAATTGCTGTCACGGTTGCAGGTCGAGTCTTTCCTGTGACGTTCTGCCTGCAGTCAGTTGGATGCGATATTTATCTGATATCACAGTGTAAGCACACATGCTGTTTTACTTTGTGACTAGTCATTGTTGATCGCTTGCAGACTACCCACGTGTTCTGGCTTTCTTTTCTGTTTATTTGTTGAACTGAGCTGTTTGCTGAGGCTGTAAACATTTCTGGAGGCCCAATGCATGCATGATTTGTAGTAAATTGTAACTTCAGTGTGATTCAGAAATTTTTATCAGCATCAGCTGCATTTTGTAGAAGTTGTAGTCGTTGAAATATTTCAAAAATACAAAATGATTTGAAAAATTTCAAATGATATATTTCGCGCTCGAATCTCTACGAGTAGAACAGTCTACTAACATAGTAAGTTTCAAGTTTCTCGCTGCCGTAAATGGGTTGAAAAAAACACATGAAAAGTCAAAGGGGAAATATCTAAATGACAAAACACATTTTAGCTCATTTTTTCTGAATCACAGTGTAAATTCTTTGCATAATGCTGCTGTGCTTATCTGTGTTAATGATGACAGATGTCGATGGTCGACTGTGGCGGACACCACTAGTTATTGACAGTTCGGTGTCACAAAGTGTCAGCAGTGAATTGTTGTCACCACCAATGTCCAAGGATTGCAAACACTGCTTGGCAGTCGTGGCTATAGATGCCGTTCAGTTGGCTATTATTGGTCCTGCTAGTGAAACCAATACCGGTACACACAACACTACAGTTATCATCTTCTTAGATTGGTCTGTATTCTGCAATTTAGCAATATGCATGTCTTAATGATATTTATTTTGATAATATGCATTACTCGTCAAACACCATTTATGTTTAACTTTGTATCAGTGCTCTGCTAATGATGTTAATCAGTCTCGTTTATTTTTACATGATAATTGGTATATGTATATCAGCGTTGTGTCAATTTCAGCTGCAGGCATTGGCATATGGGACACAAAGTTTGGTTTGTATCACAGTTGGGTGCCTCTCCCTGATAGCAAGCAGTTTCACAGCCAGGTGTGTTTTGATCTGATTACCGATACAGAGTGTTATATGGCTGATTCTGATTCATAGAGTATTTAAAGCATGTTCATCGTGTCTGTTCTGTGTACTTTCCAGCTTTCACTGGTACTCGTTGTTGCCGCATGTTAAGATGGTTTGTTTGCCCCATCGCAGTGCTAGTCTTAACCATTTCTGATGCAGAACTACTTTAGTGTGTGAAACACTAAAACGTTCTGCTACCATTGTGACACAAATCTAGCAACGAACAGTTCAGGTGACACCTATAGGCATTTTATCTGTGCTCTGAGAGCACGGCACTCTATAACTGTTTGATATTTAGCACTTTAGAAGTTTTCCCACTTACTTTTTACTTACTTTTAGCCCCTTGAAATTAAGTAATCTGGTTTTCACTTATGCATTTGTTGTGTATTTCAGCTGTATTATGCTGGAGGACGGCTGCTGCTTGCATGTAGCAATGGTATATACATGTTTCCGGTCATGCCAAAAGTTGCCACACTTGGTACATGTCTTGGGAAAACAGCTGCCCAGACTTCAGTATGAATTTAAATATGTTTTGACTATTATCTCGTCTCTGTTTGTTAGTTTTCTAGAATGAGTGCATTGTTGATTGTGCACTGTGTCTCAAAAAAGGGTGCTGCCGGACTTTGACCATAACTTTGTGAAATCTTAACCGATTTGAAAAAAAATTCACAGCTAGAAAGAGCATTAAGTTTGCTACAAAGTCCTGTAATATTTCCTAGCACACCTTAAATGAGTTGCTACCCTACCTTGTGAAATATATAAGTTCAAAATTGTCACTAATTACATTGTGATAACTTTGTGAAATCTTTATTGATTCGCAGAATTCTTTCACTGGTGACAAGAGAACTTGTCGTTTACTTATTTATACTTCAGTTTTTGGTTACAGTTAGATATTCTTTGTAAACAGCAGACGATGGATGTAAAAAACTGAAATAATTAGTAAACCACCATAATGGTGTTCGGTGATGAGGATAAAGCTGCCAGTGATATGTCAGGAGAATTCTTTATCTTCTAATAGGTCAGCGCTCCCACGCACACAGCCAGCGACACTGTCCGACTTCTGTGGCCGCCAAACAACCCTGACCTCAACCCTATGAATTACAAGATCTGGGGTGTCATCCAGCAGCAGAACTTATGCATTTCACAGGGCGGGGTAGCAACACATTTAAGGTGTGCTGGGAAATGTTACAAGGATTTGCAGCAGATTTCATGCTGTTTCCAGCAGTGAAAGATAATTTTTAAATCGGTTAAGATTTCACAAAGTTATGGTCAAAGTTCGACAGCACCCTTTTTTGAGACACAGTGCACTTATTTGTTTATTATATGTTATCTAGTAGAATACATATAGTTAGTAATAATTATGTTGGATTATATAATTTTGGATATCAGCGACGATCAGGTTAAAAATACATTGACATAAAATTACAACCAGGTGAGCGAAAATACAAAGGACAAATTGCAAGAACTTTAATGAGATTTTCATTTAAATATATGAAGTTTTTATCAACTTCATTTACAGGTTAAACAATTCTGGGTTAGACACCTGGTTTTTATATAAATAAGCTGCAGTTGAAAATGATGAGAAGGTGCAAAATGAGTGTGAAGCATTGTTTGCAATGATCAACACAGTGTAGAGATTAGTGGTTGACAGCTACAAAAAACAGGACAAAGTCAGCGAATTTTGACACGTTATATTTGCTCTGGAAGGACTGACTGTGAAATAATGTGTCGATGCAGTTGTTTTGTTGCTGCTCTAGGCTCAAGATATACAGAGAACTATTTCAAAAGATCTGCTAGCAGCCTTTCGGCATCTTGCTGATCGTTGTCAGGTATGGTGTGAACTTGTCGTTTTGGTAGTGTTTGCATGGTTACTTCTCACCAGCAATTTTGCAAGGTTTTATTGAACATAAGATATACAGAAACATTGTCCTGAAAGCTGGTGCTGGCTGTTAGAGCAGAGTTCTAAGTGGGTTTCAGTATACTTGTTCAGTACTGTTGCTTCACTCTCCATTTTTTGCAGTTTTTATCAGTATATTACAACATTGTATTAATTGCTATATATCAATTAAAGCACAACAATCATGTTTCTGAGTTCAGTCAGGGTGCATTTGGTTGACCATACTCTACTGCATTTTCATATTTGGATAATGCTCATACAAACTACATTTTATTAGATATTTCATTAATGGGTGCTAATAACCATAGATACCACATGAATACTATAATACAATTACCTAAAAACTGAAATTTCATTATATTGAAAAATCAAAGTGAATTATACAACAGTTTAGACCGTTATCAAAGTTTGTGATTGAAATGTCCATATTACTCTGTAAAACATGTCAGTCCCATGCACCATCACACAGTCAATGATCCGCTGATTGTGGCACTGCCATGTCGTCAGAATTACACTACCGATATGAAAGAATACTTATTCACAAATTAAATAATTTTTGTGTAGCTAAAATCGGAATTTATTCAGCTGTACTCACTGAAATTTTTGTGTGAATTTGTTAATTTTTCTATGAGATTTTATTGAAACACCCTGTAATTTGTAATTTGGTCGTATATTGTGTGCTATATACTGTTTGGCATTTCCACTCCA
>Ga0126335_1002458_pt1 | contig 11093 bp, 5 predicted proteins | sample OlaspJWI45metaG_FD_108409 | JGI IMG/M metagenome (GOLD analysis project Ga0126335, IMG submission 108409) | Marine gutless worms symbiont microbial communities from Oahu, Hawaii - Olavius sp. 1 OAHU.JWI-45 metaG | ecosystem: Host-associated > Annelida > Digestive system > Unclassified | place... | reverse complement strand
TCCCTACACCCCCAAGTGTGAATTTTTTGGCCCCGACCCATGACTCCCAAATCTAGCTTAGGGTTATGGTGAGTAAACCCTACCTTTAGGCTGGGTATACTGCTCTTAATTTGTTACTACTGCTGCATCTGTGATCCAAACACGCTTATTTCTAAAATACAAGTTCGCGGACGGCATACATCTCGAATCTGTACAATTTGCGGCACAGTTTAGAGAATAGATTTTAGTTTACAACGGTATATAATCACTGCGAAATTCCTGGGGGACACCCTTAAACTACTGGAATAAAGAGAGGCACAAATACGGTCAGCGAAGTATGAGCAATAAAAAATTACTGCCAGATTCGGACCATTCTTGCGCAAAAACAGATGAAAATAGGCATATCATCAATCAATCAATCAGTCAATCAGAATTCCCTAAGTAGCAGAACTACTTCAAGGTTAATTATAAAGTTAACACATGATGATGTCCGGATATGATTTCCTGAAAAGCCAAGTTTTTAGTTGATGACGGAAAGTAGGGAGTGACTGCGACGTTGTTATCTCCTCCGGCAGACTGTTCATGTCAGCGAATGAAATGTAGCCCAAAGAGTCTAGTTTCTTGCTGACAAATTTCGTAATCATCCGTTTTGGGGTTTTTCAGAAATAGCGCTTGTATTCGTTTTACCGCCTATTCACGAAGCCATGTCATTCAGCCTTTATCTGTGGCGCACAGCGTTGGCAAGATCACGTTCTGCTATCGACAGTAAAATTCCGATTCAGAATCTGCATCAGAGTACTCGAGTACTCGCGTATTCGAACATTTTTTTTACTTTTAGCTCCTGAACGTGCGAGTAGTTTAAAGATAGTGAGGCGTTTATAAAGACGTATAACCTTGAACGGCGTGATTGATGGCCATGCTGAATTGGTTAAATCGCTGTAACTCGGCCGGAATTATCTGTTTGGTTGAAAGGTGGCACGTGTCATAACTTGAACAGAAAGTATAATTTGGCTACCAGTTTGTGCCATTTCGAATTTCATTATGGGGTCTTATTTCGGCTCACGATGAAACTCACTTCACTTGATTCGGTGCACTTTTTAGGCATTATATGGTTCTCTGAGGTGTGGAGTGATCCAAACACGCTTATTTCTAAAATACAAGTTCGCAGACGGCATACCTCTCGAATTATTAGCTGGCCCACCGCAGCTATAGTAATGGCCCTTGTTGTCTGGCTGTCCGTCTGTCTGTGTGTCGCACGCAACCATCTCCAGAACTAAGCGAGGTAGATGTATGGTTAGTCATATATTCGTTTATTAATCAGCTTGACAAAACGCAAACAGGGGACACTGGGGTAGGTTTGAAGGTATACAATAAAATTGCCAGTTTGTCCTTGAGCAAAATTTAGCGTGTTTTATAAATTTATATCGTTAATAAATGTCTTTGTATAGCATGCAAATAACGAAGTTAGAATCCGTGAGGTGTCCACAACGTTGAGGAAGTAGCTGGCTGTGCGGAAACTCGAATAGGAAACCGGGCTTCCCGATTCAGAATATGCATCAGATTCGCGATCGGAAGTACGGTTCCGCCATTTTGGGTGTTTCTGGGTTTCCGGGTCGGCACTTTGCCGACTGTGACAGAAATGGGGAACTTTTGTTAGTGAATGGCGCATTTGGTGCAGTCACAAGTTTGAGTGTTATTTCGCTAATTTTTTATCATCACACATATGAAGTTGCCGTAGGATTCCGTCGCCAGGGGGCGTTGTTTCGAATTTAATTTTGGCGGCATATATCTACCACTGATCAGAATATTTTCATCAAATTTGGCGTGTAGGTAAAAATGGAGTCCCCCGACGTGTGGAATGCTGCCTTCAAACATCCAATATGGCGGCCGGCGGCCATCTTTAATTAATTAAATCGCTATAACTCGTCCGCGGATTATTCAATTTCGCTGAAATTTTTCATGAGGACAGATATGAGTGTGCACCCGGACAACGCCCGTCCGGGGTAAACCCTCGGCACAACCCCCCCCCCCTTTCGGCGCTAAATTGCTGTCAGCGGTCGCTAGCGAAATTTCGTTTTCGAGGCACACCTGCATGGGCGAAACATCACGACATCTGCACTATATTTAGTATGTTGATACAAAACGAGATCTCTGACGAGTTATGTAAGTAAAACATATTGCCCACGCAGCGCACACATCATAAATTAGTTAAGTCACAATAGCTCAGCCGCGGATGGTCTGAAGTTCGCTGTAATTTTGCACGGTGACAAATTTGAAGGTCCCGGAAGACTGGCAATTGGAAAAAATGGAACCGGAAGTTGAATTCAGCCACTAGGGGGTATTCTTTTGAATTTCGTTTTGCGGTCACATTTCCGGCACCGCTCAAAATATTTTCACCAAATTTATATCTACGTAGCAAATGGAATCATTTAAGGAATAGCATGAAGGAAGCGAGTAAATGCTGAATGGTTTTGCAGCACTGGGCAAGTTTGAGAGCTCGAGAGAAAGTGAGTTCGAGCGAGTGCGAGAGAGTGAGCGAGTTCTAGATAGTGCGAGATAACGGGCGGGTGAACGAGTGCGAGCGAGGGTGAGCGAGTTCTAGCGAGTTCGAGCACAGCGTGAGGCTGCACGTGGCAATACAACTGTAATTGCCACATTTTCTACTTTATTTTTCCAGTCCAGTTTCCTACATACGTCACTGATACAAGGCCAACTTAGGCCAAAAGCAACACCAGTGACAGTGATAGTCAACGCCAACGCGAAAACGACAATCCGTGACAGCAGCGTTCTGCTTTACACCTAATTTGACAGTGCGGTGGCACATCTGACAGCTTCGCGTCTATAGCACATACTCGTCAACCGAAGGCACGACGACGCTAGTGACAAGCAAAAACGACTAACTAATAAAACTGAACTGACCGAGACCAAGTTGGTGGCGCTGAGGTCGTACTGAGGCGACGTGTGATGCACGTGTACAAACTCATCTTGCGGCGTCAACTGCTGCTGCTGCTGCTGCTGCCGCTGCCGCTGATGATGATGATGATGCGAGGGCGGTGGTGATAGGAAGCGTTCAGGTAGTGATAGAGATGGCAACAGCCGTCCTCTAGACTGCGCCTCCCCGGTCGGAATTAGCAAGTCCTTCGCGTCAGTCGACGGTTCAACGTTGTGCCAGCTACGTTGTCGCTGTCTCTTCCATGCCGTGGCTGCACTTACTTCAGCCGCAGTGGATGCGCTTCTGCCCACTGACGCAGATCTATGTCGCCGGACTGCCGACCGCCATCTTTCCTTCGCCGTACATTCGCCGTCGTCGTTCACGTCACGTGACCGCCAGTGTGATGTCATTTGTTGATGTCGGCGTGTGTCAGTCGTTGTCGAGTCGGCGCTAACGCTGCGACGCGAATGTAACGAGCGACGTATACGACTCCACAAAGATTCCTTGCAGCCTGCTGTAGGAGCGGGCCGGCCGCTGTCACAAGGTGCTTCCAGTGAGCGCTGACGGGCGTCGCGACGCTGCCGCCAGCGGCGCTCGTCGACGTCCCAGACGAGTGTAAGACAGACGCGACACGCATCCTCGACGACGGTCCACGCTAGCCGATCACTGTATGATGTCATACGGCCGAGCAGCGCCACCACGGCCGGAGGTAAATCCGTCACTGTAGCTGTGGTGACGTAGTCGTTGTTGTCGTCATCGTCGTCATCGTCGTCACCTGCCATCGTTGGTCGATGACAATTGTGAATGGTTGTCGCGAGAGTGGCAGGTGCGTCCGCCGACACAGCTGCGTATATATACCACACGTACACCAACATCACTGCAATTACCATGCACACAACATTGCAGGATGACAAGTGTCTGCCTTAACGATGAGCCAGTCGTTAGGTACTTGCCCTTGTGCACGCAACCTACCTTTTGGGGTTAACAGTCTTCGTGATAGACTGGTAATAGACTGACACACGAGGCGACAAGACAGTTTAGAGTGGATGAGATGTAAAGCTATGGAACGTGGAACTGGAACGAGGGACAGTTGGTCTGCGATTGTAGTTTGTGTGGGTGGCGGTCAACTCGTCTCCATGTCAACTCGCCCACAAGCATCTGCGAATTGTTAAGGCGCTGGACAAGTGTGGAATCGACTTCTATTTCTGTTTGTGGCATTGACTGCGTGGCTGCCTTGAAGAAGCCTGCGAAATGTATATTTTTTGGCGGCTTACTTTCAATAACTGCATTTGGTTTTTTATTCAAATAGTCTACCCATTAAGGCCTGTAATTTATTGTTCAGCGCCGCTGTCCAGTTCAGCTCAAAAATACACATTCTTGCGACTGACTGATTTCAAAGTTGACGAAACTATAGCTGCTCCGCGAGCCACAAAGTTTTGAGCAAGAAACACGGGCAAATATTATATCAACAGTAGTGCATAGTAACAGTCATTTTCTTTATGTCACACACTAAAAATGACAGTTATTTAGAATTCACAAAAGACACTTAATGCGAAGTCTATACGACAAAGTTAAGATGCGATGCACATAAAACTACGCCTATAACACGCGCAAAATTCTTTAAACTCATCAAAATGCAATGCCAAATTCCAAGTTCAACATCAAGTTCAAAACAATTAACGAATGCGAATCACACTTAATTTATCAAAAACATGCAGTGCAAAACCTATCACAAAGTTAACGCATATAAAATATGCAAATGATTACTTGCAACAATAATCACATGCTTTTGTCTTTCCCGACGTCGTGTTCCTTCCTTACTGACCCTAAAGTCATGAAGGTTGAGATGGCCCGAGTTGGCGCCCGAAATCCAGGCGCTGAAGGCGCCCAGTGGCGAGTGCCAAAGGCACGAGAATTTAGGCGCAGAGTGGGGTGGAGGATGAGGAAAAAGTATCCTCTTCCCCAGCTAAATAGAGGTCTGGGGCAGTGTCGTGATTTGGGGACGAGGTTCAAAGCCATAAAGCAAAACTCGGACATAAACTGCGTCATAATTGGTAATCCTGTCTTCGACCTTCGTACGATACTAGACTTGGTGGCTGGTAAAAAAAATACAGCACAATGAAATGTCTACGTCACGATGTCAATTTGTTAACCTTCGGCGCCCTTTTCCAGACTATACCCTAAACCTCCGATCCTGACCGTCGCCCTGTCAAAGTTAGACGTCGTTTAAGCGCCGTTCACACATCCCTCGACATAGCAGTGACATGCATAGGCTTATGACTGTGTGAACGACGCTTTCAATGGCGCCATTCAGTCAAGCACTGCGGTGTAACGTGTTTCACCAAATACCGACATTGCTGGATTTTGTTGAATCTCGGCTTACTGTACACGTTGCCATTTTGAACGTTCTGAGTTGCGGAGAACTCTTGACTGCACAATCCTTGTGACCCACAAACCCCTACCAACCCCAGTAATTGGCTCCTCTGGACGCTTTAGTTATCATTAACACACATTACAGTGCTGCCGTTAAAACTGCAGGGGCTCGCTCCGAAGGCGGCGATGCAATCAGCACTCTGCGTCGCGATCTATAGTCGTTATAAGTCAGTGAAAGCACCGCGACCGATCTTTATCGTCCTACACTACAGTCTGCAGCAGCAGCGCACAGTGATGCAATGCATTCATACACGCAGCCGCATCGAGATGCTGTATATACATGATCATGATGTGGTGTAGATCTATGCTGCATCCAGGTTGTACGTCGACCGCCATCTGTGACGGCGCTCTACGACATCGATCACACATGCATATACGGGCTGGCCACCTGGGGTGGCACCGTGGCAAGCTGCTGTTCTGCATAATAACGTCATACACCGAAGGGACGTCGATCTTTCTATAGCAGCGCGTTACCGCAACGGTAAATAGTTATAACGTCACTAATTAAAATAAGTTCTTTTCGGAATTTCCATGGTTGTATGTTGGTGTGTGTGTATTTGTATCTTTGGGTGTCTGTGTGTGCATATATGTTTGTGTGGTTAGTGTGTATTTGATTTTATCTGTTACGCTTGTTTGGCTCCATTTTATGCGAAATAAGCTATACATTGCATTGAAGAGAACGGCATGCGTCTGATGTGGCTGAGACTAATGGAAGCGCCTATTCATACGCACTTATACGCTGCCTACGACACGGGCAGTGTGCAGCTCCATCCTAATTTTGTTCACCGAAAGCATGAAAACACAACAGGTTGAACGGCATTTACATAATTATATAGGTTTTATTTGTGTAAACGCATCTTAAGCATCTGCACAATGAAACTTATGATTTTCATACGTTGTAACTTCAGTTAAACAAAAACAGTGAAACACTCGCTGTGCAAATTTATAAGAATTAGCAACTGTGCATTTGCATCAGTCACTCATCATTTGCACGCTGCGAAACGTCCGCATTAACTCTGACAGCAAACCAACAACGCGTCAGTCAGTTCATCAATCGCTATAATTATGATTAACTACTGCACATTTTAACATTCATACCGACGATCACACTATGCTGTCAGTCTGCTGCGTTCTACCTTTTTTTATCCGATGCTAATTTTACACAGCGTATCAACTTCCAGACACAAGATCCAGGCAAGGTCCAGGTCAAATCTGTTTACCGACCTACTCACCATTCTACTATTAGGGCTTATATTACTACTCTGTTTTAAGAACCTCCGCGCAGACATTTGCCATCAGTTCATATTCAGTTTAAGGGTTAATTGGATTGGGTATAAAAATAAAGGGACCAAGCCCAGCTGCCTCCGAAGGTGCCCAAATTTTCTTATCGGCTTTGTTTAAATCCGTTGAGTGACCTTGGAGCCAAGTGATGGTTTGGTCTCCAACTCCCCTCTAGGAGGCTGCGTGGCTACGTTATGCCTACAGCTGCAGTGGTGTCCCGTGCGCTTGTCAAATCTTATTTCGGCCGCGACTCGAAGTCCAAGACTGTCGCCTGCAGCACCTTGGTTCGTACATCGCCGTCTGACTCTGTCGCTATCGTATGTACGCGACACATCATCTTGCCGGTCGCTGGTCGTAAGTCAGCGTCTAGCGGCCAGCCCGTCCGTCGGGCAATGGTCGGGTTTGTCGACCGTCCGGCCGATGTCAAATTAGCTGGCGATCGCCACGTGCTCTCCGCTGCTTATTAAATATTCAGAGAAGGCGCCGCGATAAGACGCCGCTACAGACGGGCAGCTGACACAAGTGACCAATCTTCTCGTCCGTCTTATGTGCGTGTATGTATACGACACGCAGTATGCTACACAGCTGCGGAAATGACAAAATATATTGTTTAGTGAAACTGACAGCTAGTGTGACAACTTGTCGTGACAGTCTGGTGCACTGCCGTCACTCTCAAGTGACGCCACCGCGACTACTCAAGCGTCGAACACGTGATCTCTTGGAACGCGAGCAATGACGCTGACCACTGCGTCATTGCTCGCGTTCCAAGAGATCACGTGTTCGACGCTTGGCCGGGCCCACGCGTTCCGGGTAGCACCTATGAGCTAGCTGCGTACACCCAATTGCCCAGTGAGGCGTGACGGTTTGAACAGCTAACAACGGCAATGTCCGTCACATAACTGCCCTGGGCAGACTGTTTACTCACCTATGCCAACTCAGCCTTCCTTCTCTTCGGGGTCGGTAAATGAGAACCAGCTTCTTCGTAAAACCATCGTCTTTGCAGAGTCACAATCAATGAACAAGAAGCTCGAATTTCAAGGAGAAACCGCGCGACGTCTTGTATCTGACCTATGTTCTGAACAGAGAACAGAGCATTAGGCTAACCGTGTTCCTGGGATCGACGAACTTTTAAATAAATAAATACATTTTATTCAAGTGTGTCAACCGCACACCGAGACAGCACAATGGAATACGTGAAAAAGAGTTACCATATTATAAAGATTAAAAATCATGTAGGTATTTTTAACATATATTTTAGCTCCACGTGTGCAGATTTTACCGTATGTTGTTGAAAATAAGTCACATGTCAACAAAAAAGTCGCTCAACAGTTGCAAACGGATTTTACACAGCGAATAATACACATTTAATTTCATATCATCCGTAGAAGCGTCTGAAATGGTTGCAGAAGTGCCATTCACGTCTCAGGGGATGCGCGCTGCACTGCCAGTATTGCCTTTATAATTTATAACCAAAAAAGCAAGCGGACAGGTCTCTCGAGCATAGAGCGTGTCTGGTCGTCTGTAGGCGTAATGTGTCATGGACGATGAGTTCGCATTCTGGGACGGTAATTGTATCAGCGGCTTCAGCGGCTGCGGTACTGACCGAGGTGATGGAGTCATTAGTGTTGTCACTGTCACTGTTGTCACTGCGCTATTAGCACCAACATCAAGTTGTCAGCTGCTGTCATAAGTTGCTGGACTCTACATTGTTTTTTTCCAATATCTATCTGCTGGCGAATATTGTCTGCATGACAGGCATCGCGTGCATACATCCGAACAGACCACCCACACAGTGACACATGCACTGACAACTCGAGAGATATGAATTCCTTAGTGAGGTTCACCGATGGCGAAATAATCCGGGTGTCTGGGTTACCGGTTTTACTCCAAGCGATATCTCAGAACTGAAAAGGCCTAAGAACGTCAAATTTGGCACAAAAGTGGCGTCTAGTATACGAGGATGATGCGCATACTTAGATTTTTGGAAAAGTTCTTTAATTGCAGCTAAATTTGCAAAAAAAACGCGAAAAAAGCACATCTCTACGCGTTACTGCAGAAACCACAAATAGTAGAAATGCGGAAATTGGCACAAACATAGCCAGTGTGAAGATGATGCCAGAACTTTTTGCGACGAGAAAACTCTGCTTTTGGCAATGTATTAGGCATTCGCAAAATCGCAACGTTCGCACAGTTCGAATGCATTAAAGACAGACATCCCATGTCAAAAGCGCAAATGTGACCAATACTACGCCATATTTTAAACTTATTCGCCATAGCGCCATGGCCGCCGACGAGCGCTATGTTGGCGTTATAGAGTGCTGCAGAGTTACCTATAGAGCATTGGTATTGGACTAAGTTGTCAGCCAAAGTCGGCTCAAGCCACTATAATGCGTGCAAGTATTGTAATGGATGACAGATACATTTAAAATAAAATATATATTGATAAATTAACAGAACATAGTAAAATATATAAATAATTAATGTCTATAACTGTTTATTGTCTTTCAGTATCAATGTTAAAGCAGCTACTTCCCCAATTTAGGTCCTTAGGGTGTAGGTGACGGTTTGACCGGAAAGCCCACCTCAGAAACTAACTAAAAGGGACAAAAACGGCGTTAGGCCTGAAGTCCGAGAAGCACTTCGCAAACACTAATTCACAAACGTAGGCCTATCGATAACATTCATCATGGACGTGTCGTCAATTCATAACAATCCAATGTTTATCAACATTTGTATGCATCATCAATTCGTCGAATTAATTATCAAAACGAAAATTCAAAAAACTCCGTTAGATCCCATCCGAGGAATATCTAGGCTCTCTCACTCGCTTCCAGTGTAAAAGGTAAACGTCGGCGTGGGCCCACCCCAAACACCGTCACGGTTACGCTATAGGCGTTAGCCAAATTTTTTAAATTCTTTCTGCACGTCTTTTGCATCTGACTGCAGTCAGAAATAGGCTACAAGGCCATTTTATCTCACGAAATTTTATTTGATTTTATGAAAATAAGTGACGATGTTTATTATCATTATGCCCACTTCTAGCCAATTTCGTTTCTAATATACAAATAATTCTGTCGCCAAAGCGACATGGAATTGTCAAGCCGTATCTGGGAAGATATAAAATACGAAAATGCTAAATGCGAAAATAACAACAAATAACATTAATCGAAGTCCAACCCTAAACGTAATTGTACGCTAATCTAATTGAATTTTAACCCCAGTGCTACTTACGGACATTGTGTGCACTGTGCACGTTGTCTTTTTCCCATTTTCGAGTTTTATCCAGACCCCCGATAACTATAGACATCCTGTAAAACTCAGCTAGTGGCGTAATTACTGCGCTCGCAGACTCCGCAATGCAGGGCGAAACTCGAAAGGTCTTCGCTGCTGGGAAAATATTGTTAGCATAGTCCAGACGTACTCTGTGGCGTAACTACCGCCCCTACAGACCCTGCAATGTGTGAACACTGTGGGGCGAACCCAGAGACGTGATGTTGAGTCCTGAGTTTGGTTAGACTGCACAGTAGCCAGTGTGGAAGGAAAAGACAGCAGACAAACCCATTGCCAAAACATCTGGATAACCATACCACAATGAAGTAGGCTAATGCGAAACATAAGCCTATGCCTATTTAAATGCAGTGCAACAACGGATAACTTTTCTCGCCAATGGAGGGGGTTTTACAGTTCTTTTTGCAGAGGCCCAAAATTTGAAGTTACGCCATTGCTGAAACCCCGCCCCCGCTTTTCCTCTGTGTTGTGCAGTATTTTATCGTTGTAATCTTCATCATAGCCTACCTTCGTCACAGTATATTCACATCAGATCTGTCGGTTGTCAGCAGTACATGTACATCACATGACAGCCAGATGACGTCCAATAACAGCCAGTGGCGTACACGTCATGTCAACAGGTGCGCGCTCAAGTTGACGTATATACATTGCTCACAGACACACTGCTCAATGCTCAGTGCACGCGGTGCTGATATTGCCTGTGTACACTTTGCGAGTCCTGTGTCCGGTCGACAATTGTACAGCAGCTAGCTAGCACTGTGTAACAACAACAAGTGCCGGCCGGCGATCGATCGACCTCTATGTACCACCACAGCGTCGCGGCGTCGTGTGTTGTCGAGCATCAGAGTGAGATGCATTGCATTGCAGCTGCAGCATCAGGCGCCGCGCCGTCGCTCGTTGATGTCCAGTTGACGTGGTTTGGACTGCATGTGAGACGAGCAATCTCTGGCCGGCCGGCCCACACACGTCGTTCATTATTTAGCGGACTCACATTAAAGCGTTCGCCAGTCAGTCGCATATATCGCCGTCGACACAGATGCGGCATGGCCGTGTTCCGACGACCTGCCGCGGCGCGCCTAGCTCGCCTCTCCTCGCCCACCCGGGCATCATGCCGGGCCGCCGAGTCGTCGTCGTCGTCGTCGTCGGGGATTCAGTGTAGCCAGCTGCGCGGCGCTGCGCG
>Ga0126335_1002457_pt1 | contig 11097 bp, 9 predicted proteins | sample OlaspJWI45metaG_FD_108409 | JGI IMG/M metagenome (GOLD analysis project Ga0126335, IMG submission 108409) | Marine gutless worms symbiont microbial communities from Oahu, Hawaii - Olavius sp. 1 OAHU.JWI-45 metaG | ecosystem: Host-associated > Annelida > Digestive system > Unclassified | place... | reverse complement strand
TTGTCAGTATGAATTTTTGTACAGTAGTCTATTTATAAAATTACAGTCGCTCAGGTGTCCTTGACGTTCATGCAGTTGTCTGTCATGGGTGCGACGTCTGAGGTTATAATTCTGTGATGCTACCAATGTGGTGGAAGTAGATGGTACAGTGTGTGATTTGGATTGTTCAATATTTTCTCAAACAGTTGATCGTCAGCGTCCTCCAGCAGCTGATTGAAGTCTGGCATGTCAGCTGGGCAAAAGCCGCATCGCTTGCTGCGGCTGAGAAATGCGTCTATGCTTTGGCGGTCCGTCGCCGTGATAAACCCGCTCCACGTGGGTGACGCGTACGTCAGCCGCGAAACGATGACCGCTCGGAAGACGGCGTGTAGACCGATCTCAGTCATACCGTGGTGTCGCAACATGCGAAGCGCGTACAGCTTTGATCGACAGACTCAACTGCAGTCAGCTTCTAAGGGTGATCTGGTTGTACCACGAACTAGACTGAAATTTGGCGAATCTGCATTCAGTGTTGCCGCTCCACAGCTCTGGAACGAACTTCCCTCTGACGCCAGGAAGGCATCCACACTGGCATCATTTGAAAGACATCTCAAAACCTTTGTTTTCCAAACATTATAGCAGTGTTAGAACAGTAAAAGCCCATTTTTTATAATCTCCAGTTTTAAATCTACTTAGTTTTATTTTTTATCCATAATATTATTATTATCTCACTTACTTTTTTTACTTATATTACCCCTCACCTATTTCATTTTTATTTTTCTCACACAATGTTGTTTTGTAAAGAACTGGTCAGCATTTGGCTGTAAGTCTTTTTGTTTAATTTTACTTTACTTCACTTTACTTTTAGGCAACACAGCAGTCAACAGTCTGCCCGAAGACTGTTACGTGGCAGATACTGCAGCTCTTAGCTGTTCAAACTGTCACGCCTCACTGGGCAATTGGGTGTAAATAGCTAGCCCACAACTGCTGCCTGAAGTTCAATGGCCAGAGTCAAACTCGCAACCTTTTGATCTGCAGGCAAGTCCATTGTCATCATTCCTTGTTATTTAGTTCATCTGCACCAGGCTCCAGTAGATACAATATTTGTGAACAACAGGTTGAAAGTCTACAGAAAGAAACAAAATACATGTAGGAAAACAGTCTTTTGTACCAAGCTGCATCAGTGGTGTTCGTCCGATATCATTAACTACAGATACGTCCGCTCCATCCTCTAGCATCCAGTCAACTAGCTCAGGATTCTTGCTGATGGTCGCCCAGTGCAGTGCGGTCGACCCAGTGTAGTCACGAATGTCATAAGATGCCCCTAAACGACGCAGTTCTCGCAGAGGCTCCAGTTTCCCCATACTTGCTGCTAACATCAACCTGCGCCAATAACACACCAGTCAGACACAAAGCTGCTGGACTGCGCCTGAATCACCACATCTTCCCACTTGACGGGACTGCTTCTGCCAAATGAGGCACATGACCACCACAGAAGGGACATATAAACTTTGCAGAGGACTGGCTCAGAACAGCAAGGACTTTTGCGGTATAGAAAAACAATGAAAAGTTGACAAATGAGTTCAGAAAATCCCAATAAAAATACTGCAAGCAAATTATATTACAGCGCAGTTTGTTGATCGTGCTGGAAGCCAGAAAGGCAGCACGGGCAATGCTCCTGATAATTTTTGCTGCAGTGTCAGACTAACCCCTAACGACTTCTAAGCTAGATCTGGAATATATAATCTTGACTGTAAGTTAAAATTCTAATGCTACACTAATATAATTTCAAAGTTGCAGCGAAAGGATTGTTTAACTTGCACAAATGTTACCAAAACCTCGGATGGTTTTAACTTGACTTACGCAGTCTTTCCAATGTTGTTCTGAAAGTTGACATTTGCACCACTTTCAATCAGCTTGTCAATCATACTGAACACACAGCAAAACACCAGCTGACAACAAGACAAATACCAGACTTGTTAAAAGTATTGAGTAAAAGTAAGTCTAGATGTTTTTACTCAAGTGAAAGTACTTTCTAAAAAAGTTACTCGAGTAAAAGTAAAAAAGTAACGACGGAAAAGGTTACGCAACTGAACTAAAAAGTAACTTTTGCTAAAAAAACCTTTTATGCTTACTGCAAAAATTTCCCCTATTACTCACAGCAACACAGTGCAATGCTGTAAACCATCTACTCGGTACAGAAACTACAAAACTGAGTCTTTGTAAACTCAGTAGGTGATCATGACGCTACATATGACAAGCCTACATAACAAGGGAGGAAGACAATTTGCATCAAACGACCGAAGAGATGGTGCAAGTCGATAACTAGTCATCACGATATCCAATCTCGGGACTACAGCATGGCATTTCTTCTTCGAAAAAGTTCCTTGTAATGACTCACGCAATTTAAAATGTAACAAAGTAAAAGTACAAGGAAATGACGAAAAAAGTTACTTCTTACATGTAAAAAATACTCTTGTATTGAAATACTTTGTTACTATAAAAATGTAACTAACTGTTACTCAAGTATTGTAACGCATTACTTTTACTCTGTTACTGGACAAGTCTGACAAATATCAACAGTACAGATGCTTTCTGCAGCCAACGTGCAACAAGGATAAGCTTTAGTCAAAGGAGTACAACCAATGTGCATTTAGTTACAGGCCATTTCTACCATCCGGTCTATATCGACTGTTCTCCATGCACGGTCATTTTTTCTGGTTCTAACCTTGCTTTTATCTATCAAGATTTTCAATTTCATTGCTTCTGTGACCTCTGCTTCAACCATGGCCTTGATACACAAATTTTACCACAATTTTATAAATATATAACAAACCAAAAAATGAAAATGAAGTTAGCAAAAGCCACAGCTCAAACAGACCGACACACAGACAAATACATGCAACTGAAAACAATACCAGCAAATACACGCAGGCAGCAATAAATAGGTAGAATAAAGCACATGAGTATGACGCCATATTAACCGCTGTAAGCCTTGTCAGCACATACAATACAGCATGGCTATGACGTTTACAAGCATTCATATACATTTACCGAATGTGTTCCATGCGTGTGGCCTCCATCAGTGGAGAAAAGTCGTACTGGTTTGTGGCATCAATGTTTGCTGTACTGTAAATGACAATCACATGCAAAACAACAGCACAGTCAACATAGTACTACAGAAGTTCATGCTCCAAATGATAAAACCTGGCCACTACCCAAACCCACCACAATCATGAATCAACTAAAAATTCATCAACTGTAACTAGGCAGATGTTTGCCTGGTTCTGTGTGTATCAGTTATATAGTTTTAAAAACTTAGTGATATGATGGTTAACAAAACATCCAGCTGGCGTAATAACACAGCCAGGAATAATGGTATCCATCCACTCTAGGCAGTGTGTCAGTATCTGCTATTCTCAAACTGTATCCTTCTTTTTTTGGTGGGTATGTGTAAAATGCAGGGCGCAGGGAAGTACCAACGTGTAAAATGCTAAGTGTTTGGTGTGGGGTGGCAACCCATACTTTTTCCAGTATTTTACATTATTATTATTATTATTATTATTAATGGCATTTATATAGCGCAAATTCGCAAAGGCCACAAATGTGCTATGTCGGCAGAGATGGCAGTATGGTTACGTAACTGTCTATGTCTCTATAGCTATCTACATAACTAATGCTGCCCTACAGCCCAAATTTTACATGTGCCCTTTCCTGACACATCCCTTCATTGATCCCCATTCTCTCCCTTGCCAAATTCCTTTCTATTCATCTCCATTTCCGGCTGTTTCCCATCCACACCCATCATTCATTTCGTCTAATTTCTATCCCTCTTATTCATTGTAAACAGCACAATAATTTCCTAACCGATATCCTCACAAATACATGTACAGCAGTAACTGAAAAATGTCTGTTTTACAAAATAAGGTCACATCAAATAATCTGTGGGCCAAATTTTTTACTACCTGACAACCAAGACAAAAAAATTTCAACCCTAAGGTCAATTTAGACAAATTTTGTGTATGATAAGAACAGCAACAATATCTGGAGACTGAAATTATTCTGCAAGAGCAGAGTAAACTATGCTGTGTCTCAAAAAGAACATCTCGCATGTAGTTGGCTATAATTCTGTCAAACCTTAACCGATTTTTAAAACTCTTTCACTTCTAGAAAGCCTATAAAATTTGTTACCAAACTATATTAACGTTTTCCACCACACCTTAAATATGTTGCTGCACTACCTTGCGAAATCAAAAGTCCAAATTTGTAATAAATTACAAAATGTACAACTAAAAATTGTACCGTATGTAATAAAAATGAGATAGTGCATGTCATATGGCTAAATGGATAGTAATACCATCACACCAGTTGATCATGTGTGCGTAATTTGCCCGTACACATGATCAAAGATGGCCTTGCCACTTGTCAACTGCATTATCAGTTATGCTGTGGCTGATGCCACAATAAGCATTCAGGAAGTGCTACTTCAATTCGTTAATGTTAAACAACAAACTCAGTGCTGGATAATGCCCCATATCTTGCAGTAAACCAGAATGAGGTCGGGCTGCTCGAAGGCTACAGATCTGGTCTGGTGGAAGAGGTGTTGCCTAGTTGAAAAGTCATACAGTGTCGCATGCCCAGTGTGTGGAGCACTGTTAACTTTTAAGCCTGTTTACAAAAAGCAACATGCTTTTTCAAACAATACTTAATAGAAACCAAAAACTAAAGTAATAAATAAGTAAGCAATAAGTAAGTAAGCGAGTTACATTAAATAAATGCATGTAAAAATCATTGCATTTTGTTTGTACACTATGTTATAAAAAAGCTCAAATTTTTATTTCACTGTAGTTTTTACAAACACTGACCACATTTAGTGATATTTGGCACACAGTATACTGAGATTCATCATCACATTTCAAAGTCATTTAAATAGCTTTGTTGACAACACAAATCAGCCAAACTGGTCCAATAATACACAGGTGAAGTGGACATGTCAATAAGTGTTATGCAGTATATTGTGTACCAAATATTATGAAAATCAGTTAATTTTTGTAGAAACTACAATGAAATAAAAAATGAGCGTTTTTTGAAACACAGTGTATTTTCTCCTTATTTGCAGCAAATCTGAACTTTTAACTTCCCAAGGTAGTGCAGCAACAAACTTAAGGTGTGGTGAAAGATATTAATATATCTTTGTTGCAATTTCGTGGGCTTTCTTGTGGTAAATGAATTTTGAAAATCGGTTAAAATTTGACAAAGCTATAGCTGACAATACGCGGGACATTTTTTTGAAACACAGTGTATAATTGCTGTGCAAATGTGTGATTATAAATGACATACACATAAATGACAGTCTGAGATTTTCTACTGCAATTGATGCACTGCCACACCGACAAGCTCAATAACTTTGAAACCAATTACTTCTAAAATGCCAAAATGTCTAGTATTATTAGAAACAATAAATGCACAATACACAATAAAAAATGGGCACAAAAATTTCATACCCAGCATCTAACACACGAGAAAGTGTAGTAACATCTTTGCTAGCAACTGCTTTGTGTACATGAAGACTATTCAGTGGACTTCCTACTCAAGCACAAACATAATTATTTGACTATGTAATTACCATATACTGCGACAGTTCAGAGCACAAAAATAAAAAACAACTCATAAAATGAGTTAAAATGCTGGTGCAATGTAATGCAAATCTAATGTCTCAACTTCCATGATATCTAGTCATCTTGTTATATCAGTAAATGACAACAAACTATGCAATCACACTATGTAAAACAAAAATAATAAAGTAGCAAAATCTGCTAGAATATTACGTAAAAAATGATTAACAAGGCCAAAAACCCTATGACCAATACAAAATTGCCCAAGACAAAGTACACATTCAAATAACCTAAAATATGTCTGCGACAGCAGTATTCCATGTTCCAAGCAATGCAAATCAACAATCAGAAAAGAAGGAATTGTTGAAATTGTATAGATATAATACATAATACAGTATATCATTATGCTTCGCTTTGTAACAGTGTTCAGAAAAGAGAAAAACCCACACGTAAACCATATCAACACACACAACCTCATGACATAGAAATTGATTTATATGCATCCACAGACATTCTAAAGCAAACAATATGTTACATTCATAAATTCTATGTATAAAAACAACAGACAATCTACTAGTTAAATACATATTGAAACTAATGACTACTTGTACTTCAGGCATATAAGAGTACAAAGTGATACATACTGGCAGTCGTGCATAGAGCAGAATGACTCCATGGTGATTCCATGTCCTTCCACTGAAATTTTATACGAAACTTGTACTGACTGAATGCTGCAAGATCAGAAACCTCAATACCTGTGCGATATCCTCTACAACAGAATATGGCATGAAACACTCCTCTGCATGCATGAAGTGAAGTCACAGTTTTGTAACTTGTATCAAAAGATCACTTGACAACAGAATGTGTAGATTAGCAGTAACAGTTACATCAGCTGGCCAAATAAACAAAGAATATTCATCAAATCTCCCTTCTGTTATATCCAAATACACTTTTATTCAAGATTTCGATACAAAATTAACGGTACAGTTTGTGAGCTGAACAACAAGACTCAACGTGCCAAATTGCCAATCAGCCTGCTGTAGCTCAGTACAATATTCTGTGGCAGAGTATTATGCCCCAGTTTCATCAGCCTTCAATCTTTCTGCACCAAGCTGGTTGATGTACAGTTGAACTCCACCATGTGACTCACCTCCAGTACTGTACGTTTCACTTCTCTCCCACGGTTACCAGTCCTCGTTAACATTGAACTGCCTGCTCTCCGAAGGAAGGCTGCCACAAATAATCTCATGGAGAAGATTATCGCACATGACAATTGGTCAATTCATTCTGACATCATCAACCCGCTGTATGCCTGTCTCCCATCCAGAAATCCTCCTGTTTGGACAGGAAAAGTCAATCGAGAAAAAAACTGGAAGTCTGCTCAGGTAGTCAACTCTTCTCTAGTGAATGATCCCAACTATTTGGCAGCCAAGTTTCAATCTTCCATGACAACAATGGTCTCTGCTTTACCATTTTTGGACAGCACGGGGCCTGTAAGAAGAAATAAAACAAGGCAACCTCTGTGTCCCTGTGGTGAAATACAAATGATGTCCCACACTGTCAATTCTTGTTCTCTATCGAAGTTATATGGTGGCTTCTGTCAACTACTCTCTGTTAATGACGAAGTCATTGCTTGGCTGACCAGTTATGGCTCTTGACGTGCATGCAAGAAGAATTACAACAAAGAACAAACATCTTGAGAAGAAGCAAGCAAATAGTATGCCATAATTCAAGCATAATTTTCCATATATGCAGTCGATTAAGTCTTGTTCTTGTCTAAAATATAAAAATGTACATGCCACATAAGTGCAATATCAGCAGATCTCTGACGTCATGGTCCAAGATAGATAAACTTACGACAAGTTTAGTCACAGAGCAAGTAAAGATTTTGACTGATTCAGCTTTGTATAAATCAAAGTAGCTCCCACCCAAAGTATTCGTATAGAAATGACTTGGGCACAACTGCATCAAATACTGATAATTTCGAGCAAAAACATCACTAGCTACGAAGTAAAAATGTATTTCAATAACAGTCATACTTGTACACTTGATGCCATTCTTCTGTCATGCCCGGCGATAACTTCTGCAATGACACTGAAATGCGGTTGTCTCCAGTGACAGGACCAGTAACTGCTTCACCATCCTTCAGTGCTTCCTCCCAATCAAGACGAACAGAATGATGTGTTATGCGGCTAACATGTGGAGGATGCGGTGCTCTGAACCCAGTTTTTTTATGTTCACCTGTCTGATCTGTCTCTTTGTCTTTGTCTGACAAAACAATAGCTTTCTTCTATTATCACAAAATGAAATAAATAAGGACACTGTGGTGAATAGGGAACAAGGCATGTGAGCAAAGCATGAGCAGCAGAATTGCTACTCCTCGATCTGACCTATTTCTGCAACCCCTGCATATTGCTCCATTCCATGACCTCCAGATTCCAGAACGACACTCCGCTCACACTCCAGCTGATCATACCTGCTCACCGCTCCACTCCCACTCACTAGATTTTCAGCCTGCTCTGCTCATGCTCCATCCTGTCAAGTGACAATAAATCATTACTACTTTGTTTTTTTTATTCCATTGCACTGTCTTTTCGACTCCCAGCATTAGCAGGCCTATTTCTGGATTCGGATACTCTTATAAGTATTAATCCAACAAATTCCACAGCCTTAACACTTTCAGCCTTAAAGTTAGCCCTAAACACAAGTGATGTTCAATATGGCTAAATTTACTACCCGACTATTTCAAAATAAAATGTTTGAACTTGAAATAAGATTGGTAATTTTAACACTGGACGATTGGATCAAATGGACTCTGTATAACATTATAAAATTAGAGAAATGGGTCTCCATGTGTCCCTGCCCTGAAGTGTAGGAAGTTGTGGTAGTGCCATTTCAGGACAAAGAAAAACTTTAAAATGTGAATAAAGTACAAAATGCACATGATATACTATTTTGCACACGGTTTTCAGTCAACTTATTCACAACTCATACCGCTGCAGTGCAAAGCTGAAGTAACTGAACCAGGTGGCAGTCAATCTGTTTCCTAGTCAACTCGCTAGGGTTCAGGTTATGGTTAATGTTACGGTTAGTATTAAGACAAAGGTTACAATTAGGACTAGGGTTCAGTTTAGGGTTAGGGCTTAGGGTGTGGGCCAGGGTTAGGTTAGCCTTGGGTACGAGTTGACCTGCAAATGAGTTGACTTGGGGACGAGTTGACTGTAAACCACTGAATCAGTGTAGTGTTTTAATTTCTGCTGGGGTACAAGTTAATGTGGGATGGGCTGACTTGGGGACGAGTTAATTACAGGATTTCTGAAAAGTGGACTTCTCTCTCAGTATGTTGACAGTTAGCACACTACGCTGAATACTTGCAAATGTTGCATTTCGACGGAATGAAAACAAACAACCTAAACCAAATATGAACTTAGTACGATATTGACAATGAAATGTAGGCATATGACGAAAAGTCTGTGGTTTTACAGATACCACCAATATAATCAGCGGTGATGATCAGCGAATGCGATTGCAGCCTTAGTAAACTGAATGTCTTGGCCGCTCCCGATCAGCACACCAACTGATTCGTATATTTATTAATATTTCGTGAAAAGTGCAAATTGCAACTGCGTTGCGAACATTTTAGAGCATAAAGGCTACGGCCTGCGACTTCGTCTAAACTTCTTTTGCTTTGCTTTTTTGCTTTGCTTTTGTGTAGTACTTACGCATTTCCATGGTTACAGCATAAACTATTTCATCGGCCCCAAAGCGGTAGATATAGGAGGTGGACCCCGTTGCTGTTACGCATTTGCACATGCGCACAACCTGAACATCGTCAAGCGTGGTAGCTATTTTATAGACGGAATTTTCGATTTATTCTCAAGTTAAGACTTATTCGTAGGATTTGCGTTTATTTGTAACTCAGACGTACACGTAGAGGAAGTACGGGCGCAGGCTAATGCCTCTATGCCCGCATCACAAATACAAACTAACGAAATACTGATATCCTTTATAACTGGTTTTAGTAATGTGAACTTCGACTTCCAGTTCCGTGAATTTCAGTTTTATAGTCATACACAATATCTTGATATTGCCAGAATTTTTCAAATAGGATATAAATTTATTAACAGTGTCGCAAGACAACATCGTTAGGTTGACTGTTCTAAATATTAACCACCCTGTTAGCAAAAAGTATTTGCGCAAGACGTATTTTGGTCTTCTTTTCTCCGACCTAAGATCATTTCCCCTCATAATGTAACTATTCTCATTCGTATCGTAATCGAGGGGTTGCAGCTGTGTCATATTTTCCAGATAATATTTTATACATTTCAATCATATCTTCTCTTACTTGTCTATAGTGCAACGTTGGCAATTTTAATAATTTGAGACTATCGATAGTTACGCTAGATACATCATCCCAAGCTGAGTAGCTGTTGTTGACTCTAACCCTGAACTTTTAGGGATAGCGTTAAAACCTGCGCGTTATAACCTTGACGGCTATCTGTTAGCAAAAGGAATATATAACCGATATTTCGATATATCGACTAAAAAATAGCAAATTAAGCTCTTTTGTTATTACCTCTGGAATATTATAACCTAGAACAAACCCCGATGTTATAATAAATAAATCCGGGTTATTACTTTTTAAAGTAACAATCTTGGTTATACCGGTAACTGTTTTAACTTTTTGAGTGACCTTTTTTGCATTCAGTTTACAGTCGAATAACGTTCGTAAATAGCCAGAAACGAGTCAGAAAATAGCAACGATGAACGAGAAGTGTTTGAATTCGTCCAAATTTGTTTTGCAAACGCGTGCGTGACTTGACCAGGTATTTATTGCGTTTAAGGTCAGTTTAGTGTTGGGGTTAGAGTTCGGGTACATACTGCAATAACGGGCCTTTCTGTACTGGAAGGTTCAAAATTACATTACCAGTTCCCGTTCCCGTGCTGTAGACACTGCCATCACCATGGAGTTAAAATTGTTTACATTTTCACGAAGGCTTCCGTAGTAGTTTGAAGATACGCGAGAATGTTTAATATCTTGACATTGCGGTTATTTCTAAGTTTTTCTCATCGTACGTGAATGTTATTCAGTGATTGCCACTTTAAAAGGTACAGTAGTAAGAAATGTGTAATTTGGAAACTGAAATAATCGAAAGCGTTGATGACATCTTCGTATCGTATCGGCACTGTGGGCGCAGGCTGATGCCTCTATGCTCACATCTATATACATAACTTAATAAACGATACAATCACACTAAGAATAACTTCTACTTCCGATTCCCAAAAATGGTACATTAAAGTTATACAAAACATCTTGGTTAGACCAAAACTTATCTAATAGCATCTTAAAACAGTTAATTGATGGTGCTTCAACAACCAAGGATGGCAAGGAGTTCCACAAGTTAACAATTCTTTCTGTAAAAAATATTTTCTAATATCATACTTGAATACATTTTTTGTAACTTATACATATTACCTCTAGTATGAGAAACTTGACTCATCA
>Ga0126335_1002456_pt1 | contig 11100 bp, 7 predicted proteins | sample OlaspJWI45metaG_FD_108409 | JGI IMG/M metagenome (GOLD analysis project Ga0126335, IMG submission 108409) | Marine gutless worms symbiont microbial communities from Oahu, Hawaii - Olavius sp. 1 OAHU.JWI-45 metaG | ecosystem: Host-associated > Annelida > Digestive system > Unclassified | place... | reverse complement strand
TTTTACTCCAGACCATCATCAGTAATCAGATGAGGCCGCGGAGGTTCAGGGGTGCCTGGTTTAGTCGCCTTTTACGACATCCGGCCAGGAGACGGAGTGGGTCTATTCTAAGCCCCGGAACCCGCATGGGGTCCCACACTGCTAGCTTACAGAGTAACTGAAGTCTGTCATACCTCTGCTTTTCAGCGAGTTTGGCAAGTATTCTAGCAGCAGCAGTGAAGTTGCGCTGTCTGTCGTAGTACTTCCACATGAGGTCGAGCAGTGCAATGTTGTCAGGCTGTGTGACAATGTTCTGCTTCAAGTATGACTCCAGATACGGAGACTGCACCTACACATCCACGCAGCACAACTCACACCTGTTCATAATTTTCGGCTGTGCATCACTATCAACATACAGACTCCACAGAAAAATATAAAGATACAGAAATGATCAGTGTTGCTAGATGGTCCAGACTAAAGTCACGCAGAACCCCACGTAGAAATACTCAAACAAATCATCGCGATAATGATGTCATTGCTGAAAACTGTACAGAATATAAATGAAGTGACACAATACCCGACGAAAGCATACTGCGTGCCTTTTAGTTAATGGCAAAACTTCAGTCGCTATTATTTTCCATTTTTATGGTACAGAGCACTGCAAAATGCTACAATAACTGTCAAAACGCCAATGCCTGCTAAAACTAGCATAAAAAAGCTGAGCTAGCGATACGAAGATGATAATCAAAGCAGCATACACCGAGCAGCTTCTCAGGCATCTGTTTACACAGAAGCCAGTCATATAGTGCCACATGTAACATCTCGTCTGTTGACTTGAGGGCCGTTGTGTAGACGTCCTCAGCCTGATAACAACAGACAATATCTAGTTGAGGTGAGTACAAGTTGGGTCTTAATCACAACGATCATATAGGCCTAGCAAGTCATTTCAGAGACCAGTCTTCACAACTAGTCAATTGCACTGGTAATGACAACCAAAAAAATGTAGCGGGTCGATTCTTACAAAGCCGGCGCCTGCACAGGACAACTTGTTACACAGTTCCAGTTGTCACTTTCTGCAATAACATGATGTCTTAAGCTCAGTTCACACCACACGTGTTCACAGCCCGTGAACACAAGTGGTGTGAACTGAGCAGCAGTGTTCACAGGGCATGCTGTACAAAAAAAATTGATATTTACTCGCTGACACATCTCCAGTGAACATGGTAAGGTGTACGTAAAGTGTCTCAGAGCTGTGCTGCACCACGTGACTTAGATTATAACTCAGTGGTGCTACGAAGATCAGACACAGGCCTGCACACTGAAGGCATATAGGTGCAGGCCAACACGGTGCAGGCCAACATGGCCTTGAATACAAGTCGCGTGAACCGTGCACCTGTGTAATCAGTAATCATCCCACAATCATGTATCAACGTGAATATTCCGCAGAAACTTAAATACTGAAATATCATATTCCCCACCAACTCATCGAATGCAAAAAAGTCCAACTTCTAATTCAAGTAGAAAATCACATATCAATGTGATCTGAAATCAGTGAATGCCCTCAGTACACAGTTTTATTATGGCATTCTGATAAAAAAAGATAGTCATATTTTAACAAAATCTGCAACATTGTTGACAACTGCAAACTGCCTGGATGGATAAGCATACAACACAGAAAACAAGTAGCTCAGCTATCGCTGGCAAACCACCCGACACTTGTCGACACTGCACTGCGCTGTCAAGAGATGCCCTCTCGTGAATGACTGTGATGTATTGGTATAGGAAAAGTAGAATTGCTGGGCTACAATCTGGTGAAGGTCACATGATGATAAACTCAGTAGTTTGGGTACAAGACAGACACACCGACATGTTGCCATAGCAAATGCCACGCCAACGCACTGCGTCGAGTGGCAAAAATGGGAAGGAAAAAACATTCGGTAGAAGCAGGTCTCAGTGACAAATATGGCATGTAACAAACTTAGCTGGTGTCTACGTCACCCTACAGGCAAGGAAGGATGGACATAGAGCCTTATCACCTCATTCCTTTTGACTACTGACTAATGCAACCTCTAACACCACAAAATCATCCGCAGAAAAGATCAAAACGACACTTACATATTTCTCAGCCTCGGCGCCAGAAAGCCGGCCAGGATCATGTACAGGTGGCGGTCCCGGGACTCGAGGTAGGCTGGGTGCTTGTGGAAACTGTTGACCAGTTGACAGTAGGTAGTCCAGTGTCTCAGTGATGCACCGATAACAGTCACGGCTAGCACAGACACATGGCAACTTAACTACAGGAGGACAGCAACAAACACCATAGTAATGATGACAATGATCGGAACATAAACCTATGAACTGTTAAATCTTGAAAATCACTAAGATATCATATCAAGTTGAAGTGGGTAGTCATTTCACTTAATGTTTTCAAAAGCTACACAGTACTGTCGATGTGGTGTAATGGTTAGCAGCATTGGTCTGATCAATGAAGTTAATCAACATCGGGCTGGTTAGTACCTGGATGGGTGACCGTCTTCGGGCGGGTAAACCATCTACGTATGTAACCAGCCAACTAGGTCAATTCAGCCCACCTGGGGTTGGCAAAACGAGTACCAGTTTCAGCTGGTAAGGCAAAGGCATGGTTTATACCGTTCGCGGATAAATGTGTGGCTGTGCAGGTAACACTGCGAGATCCCTTACAATGCGTGCCATACCTCAGCGCTTCTGTGATGACGTTGCTTCATAAAGAGGCGCTGTAACAAGTGTCCCTCATCTTTACCATTTTTTGACAAGCAGACAAACACAGGTGACACGTCATTTGACCAGTTCCACTACTTTACTGGCAAATTATGTCAGCCTTTGGCATCCGTTAAAAGCACAATTGTTTCACGGAGAGAGAAAACATCATGGAATGAAAGAGATGCACTGTTAAGTGTCTGTGATGTACCGAACATTGAAGGCATGCAGTCCCTGAGTGTCGGAACTTGGTCGACCGCTGTGGTAGAAATGAAGGGCACGGTTCTGAACGTCACGTTTAGCGGCAGTTGTCAGCACAATGTCAACAACTCCACGATAACACCGGACTGACGTCAGCTGGGCACAGACCGTCGGCAGATCTACCTCACCAGCCACCTGCTTGTAGTTCTACAACACCATACATTACGTACGTTCATTGAAGGTAAACGAAATCAGCAAAGTGTGCAGATTTCCGGTACACAAAAAGACTTCAGGCAGTTGGGTTTGATGCATTTAAATACATGGGAGAGTCAGAAGTGGCACAACTGTAGTTTTGAACATTTTAATGGATTCTTACAGCACTGACTCAGAACTGTTTCTTGAGTATGATAAAAGTGGCTAAAGAGAAATTTTTTAAAATACAAAGGTCTTTTCTTGGAAATTCTGAGTTGGATGACAATCTGAGTTTTGTTCTGTGTGTACTAATTATATTACCAAGAACAAACATAAAATAGCAGCGACAAGTAGAAATGACAGACTCACATCCAGTGCTTCAGCAATAAGCTTCTCCTGCTCAATAATGTTGACTGCCTTCTTTGCCGCATTCAGTTTCTCATTCGCCTAACACCACCAACAATAAATACTGAATATGCAGTGTAGCTCTACTCCAAATGCACACTGTCAGACATCACTCGTCAGCGATGCATGATACTCTGCAGGCATGTTGGCTCAATGGACCCCCGGTCTATGCGCTACCACGTAACAACCTTGGGCAAGTTGTTTACATGCATGTGCCTTTGTCCACCACGCAGTATAAGTTGGTACCAGCTTCAGCTGGGACATAGTGCACCACAGGAGCGATGCTGGTAGGCTGGCAGCCTATCGGCAGATGTTGCAGTTGGTGCCAACTGGCGCCGCTCCAGCATCGCTAATACCTGTGGTTGCCGTTGTATTCATCTGCGGTTTGTCGGATGACTTAATAAACGAATATTTATTTTATTTTTATTTTATCTATGTTGGCTGTATTTACAGTGATAATAACAACTGGCATTTGTTGAATGATTCTGTTCCTGACAGCTGGCGACGCCCTCTGGTAGACCACGACAATCATGGCTCTCAAACATCCTGAGTGACCTATCACAGCTAAACCTTTCTTTCAGTGAAGCCCTTGACCGAGCAAGCTGTCAATAAGAATGGAGAAGAATTGTTTGTCAATGTGCAATGCTCTTGTAGAGGAGCACGCTGCTGCTGCTGACGATAATGATGAGGATGACAAATGCATACTGCAACCTGCCATGATGTATCACAGATCACGAACCGTTACCAATCTAACTCAATCCTGTTATAAAAATCACTATACGACCATGATATGACAATTATGACAACAATGATACCTTCGAGTAGAGTTCGTCTCCGCAGCTGTACAGTGAAGGACAGACATCTCTCAGCCGTGAACTGATGGCATCTGTCGCAGCACTGTCACAGATGTAGAGGTCAATCAGACGTTTGATAAGTACGTTGACAATGTCACGACCAGATGTCAGCAGTGCCTGTAATGTCAGCAGCCGCAGGTTGTTCTGCTCATCCTACACAAGTGTCAAGCAACATATCTGACATCCCTTCATAGTCAACGATGCTATCATCTAGCAATCACAACTGTTGTACAGGCAGCAAGATAAAAGATTGGCAAAAGAGCATTTTCTTAAGGCATCGCTGTAAGCATGCAAGTGGAGCTTCACATCCTACTCGACAAACAATGTCATTTTGGAAAGGAGTCTTTCCAGGCAACTGACTTGACTGCATTGGTCGTAACAACTAAAATTGGTAGAAGGACACATATCAAAAACTCAAAGATATTTAAATCAGACACATTGCAACAAACGTGCAAAACAAAAAAATAACATGTGACAAAAGCTTGGATTAGCTGCCTTTCACAACATCCGGCCAATAAACTGGGTGTCTACTCTTACAAACACAATTCCTACACTTGGCGACAAGCAGAAAGCATGAAACACATCACAAGATTAGTACTGCTAAACTGACTGGAGTGAGAGCACCGGCGATCACATGAAACTGATGGTCACAGAGAATCTTCCACAGTCCGAGATATTCACAAGCAATGCTGACCAGAGCTTGCAACTGCTTCAGAGACGAGCTCTCTTCTGCATCAACCTCCGCTAAACACACAGACACACACAGACTAAACAAGTGACAAAGTAATTTGACAAAGTCCGCATCAAACCCCTTCCCTCTTCCCAGAAGTCTCCACTCCAACCACAACATTGATCCGTTTTTGCACAGCCCGCTCGCGTAACAAACCAATTGACAGATGCAAAGATCGCCAATCGCAACAGTCTGCAGCTCATGTAATCGATGCAACCTAATAATACCAATCTATGTCCTGACGCAGTACTGTATGTTAACATCAACCCATGCTGGCTGCTGTCACCTGTGATCTACCAAGGCTTGCCAGCTTATCACTCCACACATGAGGATGAGTTACGGTGACCGTAGTTTCACTGTTCATTGACCTTATGAATGGAACAGCCTGCAGCATGATATGTCACTGAGCACATTCAGCAACAGGCTCAAAACATTTCCACTTTGATGCTAACACGTTATCAGACAAACACACAACAAAAAATGATACCACAGAACCCAGCCTTTTACGACATTCGTCCGTGAAATGGAACAAGCTATTCTTACACCTGGCGGTGTGTACGAAGTATTCTGACTGCAAACAAGCACTCGTTATGGTCGAGCACAGTACACGAGAAGAGAACACACCGCGATAGCGACGCATTAGCTGGTCATCAGCGTGCAATTCTGTTGGTCGTCCAGACATCAGAGCAGAAGTTGATGGCCCAAAGCCTCGACCAGATGATACACCACTGCACATAACACACCACTCCAACGTATTACCTTGTGATAAATCAGTCAGCACACAACTGGTTATAAAGATGAGATGTAGCAACCTTACTTCTCTCCCATACATTACACAAACACAACGCAACTTGCTGGTTTTACCCAATCCAAACTTAATATTAATCTGCTATGCATGCCACATGTAGTATTTACAAAACACAAACACTATTACAACTACTACGAATATCACGGCAACATGGCATAGTAGTAGTGGCATAGCACACATCAACAAGGTTACTCTACGCCGAGTTGGGTTAGCACTGGAATGGGAGACCATGAGCAGGTATACCAATCTAGAATCTAACCAACCACCCCGGTCAACTCAGCACGGTCATCTCTCCGTTGGCAAGAAACACACGAGCAGCAGCAAACTCTGCAGTAAACAGACACTGGTGAGTAATAACACCTGTCTGAAGTCATCGACGACATGAAGACAGAATTGGTGTCAATGAAGTCTTTAACATTACGAAGTTTGAACAGAATCATCATCAGCTGGTCACTCGTGAAAGTGTTTGTCAGCTACAGACAACACAGTCCAATCCCATACCAGCATGTTCCAAAATGAGTACGGAGCACAATACAAAGCCATGTCTTCCATGCAAAAGATCAGTTCTGAGCAACATATCTTGCCCACTACAAGCCAATCAATTGATAAGTTCAAACCAGATTATCTAACTACAACCAAATTTGATCACAAACAATCTTAACCACAGTTGCAGTAAACTATTAACACACATATACACACACAAGGGCAAACTGAATGAAACTAAAGTTCACAAAGTGCGAGTTATCGGCAGTTACAAAATAAGACACCATGATTCAACTGACAGCCTCACTAACAGCACTAACTCACATGCTTGTCACTGCGTAGTAATGCGGAAACTTTTAACAGATTTACTAAATAACGACAGAGAAAAAGGCAAGTATGGTTCATGGATAAGTGCGTAGGTGGTAGGCTGAGACAGAGACTGAGCAGAGGTTTAATGTCCCACTCGACACTTTATAGGTCATTTCATAGGTGGTAGGTAAACTGTGTGATCCCTTGATAACATGTGCCTAACCTGAGCAATTCTGTGATGAGGATGCCTCATAAAGAGGCACTATGTCAAGGGTTCCTGAGCTTTACCTTTGACAATGCAAAGAAACAACGACAACATACATAGATGTTAGCAGGACAGTTGGCTGGCATCACTTCTGCAGTCAGTCTCACATCCCAGATCGGCCTACAACACAGCTATGCCATCATCACTCTGATCAATGTTCACAGCAAACGGACAGCACTCATGTATCTTTAGCTTACTCGTTACACTATTGTTTGCACAGAGTTCAACATTGTTTTCCAGGACTTGCTAACTCAAAGCTGCCTAGTTTCCAAAACTTTTAAGGTTCAGGGGTTTTCTAGAGTGCAATCCTCACAAACATAACTTGATAAACCACATCACATGCACAAATAAACTGCCTAAATACCAAATGGGCCAAAATGGTAACTATTTTCTCCACATTAACACTTTGAAAGCTAAAAAAATCTTTTTTTGTGGCCTTTTCAGGCCAAATACCACACGCAAATTCATCATAATGTTCTGTGTATCATGTCAACTACCAGCTCTCTACCTTCAATTTTGACTCTTGGCAACATCAGCCATCTGTGTACAAATCGTCAAAACCCCAAAAAAGTCTATAATCCAATAAAGTCGACTTTACACAACTTTATATAAAATTAACTATCTCGCAAAGCTGAAAATACAAAACTCACGAGTCTGATAAACAAAACTTTTCAACTTACCAAGGTCAGTATACACCACGAAACACTGGCAGCATGCAAAGAATTAACACATGAAAAAGTAATCAATTCTAACATACAACATCAACCCAACATATTCAACATGTTCAATGTGGATCAACTGTATCTCATAACAAATCAAACCCAGTACTGTGGTAAGCAGCAACACTCACCGAAGTATTCTTGCGAGGTAAAGACAGAGGCCGCGGTGCTTGTATGAGAAGAGAATGTTGGCATGGCCCTCAGTAGGAGCAATGAATGAGCCAGATATAGTGCTACCTGGGCTGCTGAAACTAAGCTGACGAGGTGCAACACCTTGATATGGTGTTGATGCCACTGGTCCACCTTCACACACACAACCGTTTAACGGCCTTTGGTCCGCGACTACCCGGGTAGGCCGGTACCAGAAGAAGTTCTTTTGGATTTTTATGGAGCAGGAGAAGATAATGGAGGCAGAGGCACCGACAGTCCGGGAGGGAGCCACCCCAACCAGACCAACGGAGTCCCCACCCCCACAACCCCCGTACCTTCATATACTATTATAATCAAATACTGCTGTCACATTTATGCAACTGGTATAGATTTTAACTCGTTACACTTCTGTATGATCAGTTTTCCAATTCCACAAAATTTAAAATCAACGTTTTGTTATGTCTAGCGTATATTGAGGTTTGTGTGCCATAGCAACTGAAAGAAAAAACTTGTTCTGCTTAAAGAATTATTGAGTCTGAAAGAAATATAAGACAATATAATACACAAAATGTAGATACCAGGCAATATACAGTATAACGACAGCACGAAGCACAGAAACCAGCGTCAGCAACGACTCAACTGATTGTCCCGAACCTCTTCAGCGGCCAGTGTTTTGGCATTGCATTAGCAAGTGCAGTAAATCACAAACAGAAGTCAATGACTGGTGATGGACAACTCCACAACGAAGGAGTACGGGTCTCAAACTGGCGGCCTTGAGTAGACTACATGGGTCATCGTCAAGAGGTCGAGCAACTGGCGGTGGAACAACCGCCGACAAAGCACAAGGGTTGCAGCACCAGTGACCATCAAACGTCCACGACTGAGGCATGAACGTCAAAACATTGGTAAAATGTTCTGCCAGTATTACTTCTCAGTATATCATAGCCACCTCATCGCGTATCTTGCCTTCACATCAGAATTTGCAAGAAAACACACCACGTACAGTTTTTCTTCACTATCGAAGCACATCATACGTCCTCTTTCATGCCATAACTCATAATGACTTGACAGCACGAAGCAAAGCATGTGTCTTGGTTGACTGACCTCTGCACAACTGCCAGACAGTCTGGCTCACATAACTGGACCATGGTACAAGTGTTGCGGCACATCCAACAATGAGAGAGTTGATCACGCTGGCCAGACTAGACCAACGGTCAACACAGACTAAGGCGTTCTCACACGCAAAGATTTAAGGGAATGACACACAACACCGAACAAAATGAAATCAACAGTCATATAATAACATATAACATAGCTAAATGTTACATGTTCTGTCAAATTGTTTAACCGCATTCACCGCCAGCTCGTATTTCATGTGACATAAAAGTGAAAGATTTTATCAATACACTAACGTTTGGTTCACTGTAATCAACTGACATAAATAAAATAGATGCTGGTTGCCGCAAAGATTTGCGTCCATGCTGCCCAAGCTAATAATAGCTTGTGACGTCGGTGAGCGTGGCGAGTGGTTGCACCACTGCTAGCCTGCACAGCCTACAGACTGTTTGCCCACGCATTCCGATTACAGACAGACAGGCAGGCAGGCAGAAGGACAGACATCACAACTGCGTTATATATTGCGTCTCTTGCCTGATGCAAAAAAACTTGCCTTGCAGAAGTAAAGGGTAAAAAATACCCACCTTGAGCTGCAGGTGCAACTGTAGTTGACACACATTCTGGTTCTCCTCCATACAAGAAGAATGCTCTTGTAGCCAAATCAATCACCTACAAAAATATCTAATGTCTATGTTGCTCATTGTAAAACTAATTATTTTACAGTTAACAAGTTCTAACATAAATGGAGCCTCAACCATGCTAGTGTCAAACTCATGCCTTGCGAAGATGCTGAAAAAGTAAGTTAGGCTTTACGTTCAACTCACAGTCATTTCAGAGATGCGTTTTTCCAAGCAACTAACTAAGCACTGTTATCAGTGTTATAAAACATTCACCCAAAACACATAGCAAACAAAAAACGGCCTCAGCCCAGACAAACACACAAAACAAAACAATGCTACAGAACCCGAGTTCAGTCACATTTTACGACATTCAGCCACAAAATGGAACGTGTCGATTCTTACAGTTCCACAGCACACACAGGGCCCTGCCATGAGAGAAGGATGCTTGAGTGACACGACACACACAGGGCCCTGCCATGAGAGAATGATGCTTGAGTGACACGACACACACAGGCCCTGCCACGAGAGAATGATGCTTGAGTGACACGACACACACAGGGCCCTGCCACGAGAGAATGATGCTTGAGTGACACGGCACACACAGGGCCCTGCCACGAGAGAATGATGCTTGAGTGACACGGCACACACAGGCCCTGCCACGAGAGAATGATGCTTGAGTGACACAGCATACTGAATGGTGAACAAACCTGCTGGTGATGAATACTGCGTGAACACATGAGAACAATACACGTTGCTGACGCCTGCTCCTAGACATCAGACAAACATTCATTATCCACGTGCGAGATTCACATAAACAGACCTGTCTGATGATGGAGACATGCAAAGCAAACAAAGTGCCAAGCCGCAATAACCGGGGCCATCTCCAACTGCTCTCATGAAACAAAATAAAAGAGGGGTGGTATTAAATGCATCTGTGCCGATGACTAATTCCATTATGCAAATTTCTTACTGAGTAATTAAGAAAGTAAAACATGGTATTAAACACAACTAAAAATTTACTAATTGCTGCTTAAAGTGCATAGTTTTTCACAACAGATAATGAAGCTGGTAACATGTTCCATGTTCACAGACTGCCAACAAGTTGCAACAGAATGAATGCAGAAACTATGCAACAATTTATAGGTCTTCAAAAGTATAGCAGCAAATGCTCAGAAAGACAGCATCGTCTCAATGCTACAAAAAAGATACAAGCTGTACATACACAATTTACACGCCATTTGCATTCAAAGATACATAAAGGAACAGTATGTGTTAGGAGGGTGTTATGTCCCACAGATGGATGTGAAGTGTTAAGACTAAGGCTGTAAATTTTTCGCGGCGATCGCGGCAATCGCAAATTTCACGAAATTCCGCACCAGCCGCGAAATTTTGTATCATGCCGCGAATCGCCGTGATTTTTGCTAATCTTGGTTTTTGGTCAAGGTGGAACAGACGTGAAAGCTCACCTTGTTACAGATGAGCTGACTTACCTTGCAGACTGGATGGATATTTCAGCATCTGAAGGCCTTCTGCATC
>Ga0126335_1002455_pt1 | contig 11100 bp, 8 predicted proteins | sample OlaspJWI45metaG_FD_108409 | JGI IMG/M metagenome (GOLD analysis project Ga0126335, IMG submission 108409) | Marine gutless worms symbiont microbial communities from Oahu, Hawaii - Olavius sp. 1 OAHU.JWI-45 metaG | ecosystem: Host-associated > Annelida > Digestive system > Unclassified | place... | reverse complement strand
TTTTGAGTCTTGGTCTTTGTCTTGAAGTTCTATATCACAGACGACAATACGGGTCACTTTTCTGCTTAAATAGTGCCCAATCTTCCTCTGCCAGATTCATACACTTGGAAGTAGCTTGGAAGTAGCATGCAGCGACATGTACAAACGGTTGTATCAGTTGACAGACAGTCTTCTCTCTGCCTGCCACCTCCACTACTGAGTATAAGTGCTTGCACTAAGCCACTGTTGTTTGCTGACGAGGTCAAATGAATGGGCGATAAGATGCTAATTCCCAGTCAGTGTTTTGCATTGCAGTAATAAGTAGTAAAGTCTGGTGGTGATGCACAGTGTGTAGTCGTGGTAGTTTTTCATTTGTTATGTTGTACACTCATTTATGCACTAAAAGTGAGTGTATAAGTTGGTTCTCTGTTAACTACATTCTTTTACCACAGCACCTTTGGTTTTTTCTCGGCCTCTTATATACTGAATCTTGGTCTTGATCATGAATAAATGAGTCTTGAATTCAAGTCTGCGTCAAACTGTATGAAGAGCAATGTATTAACACTGCCAAGATTCGCCACAGAACCAGGAAGGCTGCTGGTACTTCAGCCAACATCAGCACCTCAACCTCATCCTCATAGCTCTGTAGCACGTGTGACTGTCAGGGCTGCCAAAACAAGAGACATCGTTGAGATTTGCCGTGCTGATAACTCGTTCCATCTGGACACGTGGTAGAGAGATGTGAAACTCAACTCGCTCACTCAGTGCAGACACAGCATTAGCGAACACAACGCATCAAGACAGCAGAGACGACCCACCTTCAGCATACGCGCTGTCAGCCATGACGAGCTGCAGAATGTTTGGATAGAGATGAATGTTGTCGGGACCAAGAATGCTTGTGATGAGTTTGATGCCGTTCTCCATGTTGTCGTCCTCGTCATCTTGTAAATTCTGTGCACAAATATCACATCAACTGTAGCCACACAAACCATACAATGGACCAATGCACAGTTGCACGACTGGTCCATGCTAATTTGTAACATAATGTAAGGATTCAGCAGCAAACTGAAAATGTGATATTGCAACAGTACGCAGTCTAAATGTAAAAAAATATCTCGAAAGGCCTTACACCACAGAAGCTTAAAGGGGCTGTACAATATTAACGAAATGTTTTAAGCCAAAGTAAAAGACGCAGTTGCAAACAAAATGTTAACTTGCCCCTAAACTGAAATTAACTGATCTGGCCTTAGCTGTGCTTAGACACAAACCTGCAAGTTTACAAAGCTGTGTCAGACAAAACCTTACACAGAAATTTAAACAGCACACTGAACTTCATCAATACCTGTACTGCCCTGTAGGCCTTTATGAGCAAATCCACTCCAAGTTCTTTCTCCAGGTGATCTCGAATTTCCTCCAGTCGAGAAAACAAATCATCGTCTTCAAAGTAATCGTCTTCACCATCATCTAACATGCAATCACACATCATAGCATAACAACAACTAGTAACAGTCTCACCTCATAAACTCTTCATTTTCAATACTTTCAAGAAACATATGAAGCTTACCTACAGTCACGCAACTGCAATTGGACATTTCTTGACATTAAGCACTTTTGAGGCAGTTTCTGTTGCTTATAGCACTTTTAAGTTGTGTACTTTACTTTACTTACTTATTGTGTCCATACTGCAGTACTATAGGGTGACATGCATTATCGTGGACAATCTTGAATTCGAAAACTGGTACGTTGTAAACTTTAAAAAACAAACTATACGTCATTTGATAGCCATGATCAATATAATTATGTGGGAAAAATATTATACAGATAGCTGCTCAATGTACTCAATACTCAATAATGTTGCAACACCCCAAAATTGCACGATTACTCAACGACAACGTACGTTACATCAAGACAGTGCGTAAATGTTGGTAAGGAACAGTATCTCCTTTGTTTCTGATGACTGTCTTTAGTCTGCCAGGCACTAAACTGATCACATTTTGCACACTGGTCAAAGATATTGATCTCCTACAACGTTCCAGTGCCGTCAGTGTTTGCGGCTCCAGGATGGCATAACAGCTGCAGCCACAATTCTCCAAATGTTTTCAATCGGAGACAAATGTACTAAATCTGGAGACCAATCTCTCAGTGGAATGTAATGTCCAAGGTTGTATTTCAAAAAGTTTTCACAGGCTGTGACCTCTTTGATATTTCTGCGGTTAGATTCAACAGTTTTAAAAGGTCGCCGCTGACTTTAATTTTGTAAAGATTCCATCGGATTCATCTGCTAGCACCTTGACCCATATTCTGACCAAAACCTAGTTTCTTTCCTACCATGCTGTAGCTAAAATTCTCTTCAAATAATCTAACTGCCTGAGCTCTAAGCTGGAATTCATTTAATCGTTCCATTTTGATTACTGTGCCAGTTATAATGACAAACACACTGTGATGCAACAAGCTGCAATTCTGGGTGTTGTCACCAAACTGGCTGTTAGAAAATAAGTAATGTACATTGCTGAAATTTTGTACACAGAATTTCAATAAAATCCTGCATACTGCAATATCAAATTTATAATTTTGCGATGATATTACGGCATTTAGTTTTGCATTCAAAATCGTCCACAATGATGCATGTGACCCTACATTATCATTCTTGCCTATTCACTTCTGAAGTCTCATTTTCCTGCTCTCTACAGTTTAGAGTGATAACTGCAATAGTACCTCTGGGCACACAGCTTGAAGAACAGAGTATGACAAGTGTCTATACTATTAAATAAGTAAATGTCATGTTCTTGGAGGAATCAACCTGTAAGAAGAAACGAGTTTTCAGATCATCTTTCAATTATCAACTAGTTAAGCCCAACAGGAACTGTAGCCCAAAAAGTGGTCTGGACCAATGAGACACCAAGATTGACTTATCAGATGCATCTATACAATATTATAATTAGAGAGCCTTCACCTCAACAGTAGTCAATATGTATCTAAAATAATATAGGATCTGTGAATTTGAACTTTTATCACTCACTTAACCCAGAGCATCATTAGTAGAAAAAAAGCAAATACAAATTGGAAACTAAGATACCGATGCCTAAGTGACAGCAATCAAGATACACAAATGAAGAAAGCCAACCGGACAACCATGGTTCCGCTGACTGTGAAGGAAGCATGGAGACAGTCGTGAGATCAGTGGCAGATTGGTGATTCGCAGATGCCTCGTTCACTTGGTTTGTTTCACTCGTAACAGACTCAGCAATTGTTGATAGTGACGATGGCTTAACAGCACTGCTGTTTGACTCTTGTTACATGCATCATAACAGAGGCATCACTTCATGCGAACAATCAAACATCAACGTGAACAATGCAACCATCTGCACTCTGCATTTACATGTTTGTGTTTTATGTTGTTGCTGCACAGATCTCCATGAATACCAACTGCTCCTGCACAAAACTAGTTCTAAACTCATTAATGTGTCAGCATTAACAATGTAAGCAGCATAGATGACTATATCACTGCCCAAATCATTACAGAACCAAAAAAACTTCTAGTGTAATAATTCAATATTATACCAATCAATGGCACCTGGATAAGGGCTACTGAGATTGCTGCCTCTCAGTGGGCCATGAGGCTTGGAAAGAACTTTAATTTACATACTTTATAGCAAACTTCACATTCTCCGATAGTTGCAAGCAATTCAAGCTCTTGCAACCAGCACTATATGAGACAGTGAGTGAGTAGTTAGCAAAATCAACTGCACACATAGAAGGCAATTTGATGCCACAGAAGTGACAGCACATCAAATCTACTAAACCACAGAATAACTAGATGAAAACTGAATCACCCTCAGAAGTGCCAGGTTGTAGCAGACTTTTCATAGTTTCTTTCATGCTGGCAATGTCATCAATGGAAGTGTCATGCCACACATCTGATATCCCACTACAGAACAGCAGCAGCAGCAGCATAACTAACATCACAATGCAAACATTATGCACAAAACACTTTGCAATAATCCAGCTCACACATTTACTTTAAGATCAGCAGATGAAAACAGGTTCTTAGTGAATCTTTATTTTGTAGCCTTAATTACTCCAGGCAACACCCACTGTCTTTCTTGTTTTGTGCGGGGTCCGTCAGGGTGGTGTTTTGTCACCATATCTATTCAGCTACGTTAATAATTTAATTGTCCATCTCAGACAAACATGTTACAGTGTCCATGCTGGTCAACTATTTGTTGGATGTGCTTTTTATGCTGATGACATTGCATTGCTATCTGCTTCATGTTATGGACTGCAAAAACTTGCTGACGGTAGCTAGCACAAACTCAACACTGCTTAGAACAACTGTTTTCGACGAATATTTTCATGCTGCTGGAGAGAAAGCACCTGCCCTCTGCAGTAAGTAAGTAAGTAAGTAAGTAAAACGTGAATTTATATAGCGCATATCATTAAAAAACCTCTAATGCAGTTCTTTTGTAAATCTTTACCAGTGTACCTTTTCCCCCTATGGTTTACATTTGCATAGTTTTCGTCTGGTCCTATACTCCTCTATGTGCACACAAAATATCAAGTCTCTAGCTTCAGCCATTCCAGAGATACGAAGGGGATTGCAAAATTCAGAATTAGGTCACGTGACCACGCCCCCTACTTTTGTATAGTTTTTGTTATGGCCCCCACCTGTCTGTATGCACGCAAAATTTCAAGTCTCTAGCTTCAGTCGTTCAGAAGATAAAGGGGGTTCCAAAATTTAAAACTGGGCCCCTCCCCCTCTCTGTGGGGGGATCAGGACCCACGTCTAACACAACGTTCCACGGGCCCTAAGGCATCTTGATCTGTTCAGCCATTTTTGCACAGTGAAGCCGAGATGAGCTGCGTGACAGACAGACTGACAGACGCCGCAAACATCGGTAAGAATAACCTGCATCTCATGCATTTGATGCAGCCTAATAATAATAATAATAATAATAATAGCCAGCAATCAGCCGCTGACCACAACACTAATTTGCAGAGTACATTTACTAAAACTGACTTTAATACAATGTGCTACTCACATAACCAAGAAAACATTAACCTATAATAAAGGCAAAATATTCAGTGTTATTTATGTTATTTAAATAAGAACAACAACCTGGATGAGGCTGTAAATGCTTCATTGGAGTTTGTGTGCCTCTCCTTGATCTTCTTCTTCTTCTTCTTAGCTTTCTTAACTGTTTTCTTCTTCTTTGTTACTGATTCTCCAGCACTTAGTGGCGGTTCACCGTCTGACTCTACATGTTACACATCACTTGTGTTTGCACACTAAAGCCCCCTTCACACTGCACACGATACTGCAATGCATGGCACTATACAGTACTGCACAACATCACGAACACAAGAGTGTACGCAAATGTCTGCATGTGTCTACATTCACGTAGTAGAAACACAATGCTTTGCCGATCGAAGGCAATGCAAACCAGCAGAAAAGGCTAGCCCACAGCAAACTGGCATAATCATGCACATATACCTAGCTGCTTTCCTACAGGGAGCACCAAAAACACAAAAAACACGATTGCGAAATTTAAGAAAATTCGCATTTTCAAGTTTGACACTTTGCCATGCCACCGCTAGGCAGCTCAGCTGAAAACTATAATATAGACGCACAACTACGTTCCTTGCCCTATGCAAAGACATCAAAAGTTTGCCTAAAATCGTATGCTATATACTGGTTTTTGTGCGCACAAACTTACCAGTTCTGACCGATTTTTAGAACTACAAGCAGAGATTTGATACAGTGGTGTCTGTATGCACAGAGCTATGGACACATGGATGTCCGTATCATGTTTCCATAGACAACTAATTTGGAATCTGACTCCTAGTTTTTGTGCTAGGGCCCCCAAAATTTTTCATGAGAAATGACCGACGCACGGTTTTTCAGTTATAAATCCCTGACTTATGAACCGAATCTCACCAAATTATTAAACGAGTGTGAAGACTATAGCTGCACACAAGCTCTGTGAATTTCAGGAATATCGGTTGAGGAAGTCACCCCTGTGGGGCAAAAAAGTTGCAAAAAGTAGCGATTTGGGGGGTTTTCCGACCGTAAATCCCCAAGTATGGGCCGACTGGGGTCAAATTTGGCAAGGCATAGCGGATACACCCTGCCAAATTTGACCCCAATTGGTGCAGTGGTTTGCCTTTGCGGGGCGAAAAACCGAAAAAAAAGTCATCTGCCGGTAAAAATATAGGGAGACATGCAGAGCCACAAGGACTACTGCTAACAGTTGCACAAAAAGTATGCAGTGTCCACTCTATTCAAGACATGTTCAGTTTCTGCATACTGCAGTATGTGCAACTGTGTGGAGCTGTGTACAATGTGAACACGGCAACAATATCTTTTCATGTGTTTGATAACTGGGTAGTCCGGATACATGCGTTTCCCGCAGTACTGTTTGGTCCTGCACAGTACTGCATGCAGTGTGAATAAAGCTTGACATGCTGTAAATCATTAACAACAGCTTTGTTAATATACACTATTGTAATAGTGTATTAAAGACCATAAATCTGTACTGTAAATCTGTACATGTAACACAAACACAAATTTAAGTCACTTCTATGACAGAATTAGACTTCAAGTAGACTGTGCTTCTGGCTGCCATAGAAAAACTACAGCTGGTTCTCTGTTTCTAATGTATCTTATAACTGAACACATTTTAATTCACCGTTCATAAAAAAAATTGAAAATTAAAAGTCAATTCTCTACATTAAAAGTTACTGACATTCAGCCACATCTGTTGTTATTTAAATGTGCAAAGGAGATGTGGTCTTTCAGAGAGAGTGATATAAACAACGAAAGTGCATTTTTCTATCCTCACTTTTTATTAACATTTTTTATCAAACAGTATCAACCATCAAGTCATAAAGTAACATTGAAATTACTAAAAAAAATGCTACTCAGCATGCAATGAATACTGAGAATGCAGCAGTCAGTAGTTAATATTAATAGTGACAACTGACCGACACTATGGCTGGCCAGCAAGCAAGCCATGCTTGCTCTTATTGTTATTATATCTTCATCGTCACTCTCATTTCTTCACATACACACACAGATATCTGTCATATATTGCCTCATACCTCGATTTTACTCATAAATGAAGACAGTTCACAAACAGGTAACCAGTTACAGTGTATCTTTGCCATTTTAAAGTCAACAGTCATCAGCTAGAGCTCAGAGTCAAGGTAGTAGGTCAAGATCATCAAGCCACATAATACTTGAGCACAAAAAACAAGATATATCTTGGAAGCTCCATACACTGTCAAGAAAATATTGACTGGAAAAGTTTGGTTTGGTTATGTGTAATGCTTAAATGACTTTAAGCGTAAATCTTACTGTGCGACAGCATCCTGAGCATCATCATCATCATCAGCTGATTTGTTGTCATTTTCATCACCATCACACTTGATGCTTTCCTCGTCTTTGTCACTGCTACCTTCAGCAGCTTCATCACTCATCTCCTGCTTTGCAACACTGTCTGCACTATCACTGTCTGAGTTATCAACATCACCACCATTAGCATCACCATCATCATCATCATCATCATTGTCAGCAGCAGCAGCAGTAGCTGGTTTGTCAGTATTCACCAACATCACGTGTTTCACACTTGTGAAACTGTCATCTGCATCATCTGCCTCCTGCAAGTGGCAAAAAACTCACAATTCATTTCAGAACAATCGCACACAAGGCCAAGCGATGAGACACGATCCTCAATACAGCACTGATTTGACTGAGACTGGTGACATTGTATTTATGTGTTTTTTTTCAGTATTTTAGCTGTGGTATCTGATGGGAGGGGCAACATGCAGGTTAGAGCTCCCCTAGGAAACACAGTTCAAATTTAAAACAAATGGTGCAAGTAATAATTTCTTTTATTACAAGTAGTTACTGTAGCAGACTAGCAGCACATATATTTAATGGACTCTCATATTGTTTAGAATTCACATGCTCGTCAACTTTCTTTCATAATTCTTTACCCATAATTTTCCAGTGTGGTTCTATGTGGTAAACTTATCTAGGCATCAATAAGCAATTGGACATCTATGAACATTTTGTATCATATTCTAATAAAGTAGAAAAGAAATGCGAATGATGGCTTTCAGGTACAGCCCGACAAAGATGGAAATTGTATCACAAGACGGAGCTGACTGGAGACAAGTGGTCTATGGGCTATGCTCTGTTGGAAACGACAAAGCATAAAAAGTAAGAGATACAGAAGTAATGAAGAAGTAAACATACCTGATGACTTACAACACCAACATTCAGACTGTCACGCAGACTATCATGTGAATGACTGTCAATCGACCGAGTGTGTAGCGACTTGTAAGCCTTCAGAGGAGTAAATTGTTGCGGAGACAGACAACTGAGGTTGGGCTCTGAGCAAGTTCTCAGCAGCTTCACGTCAGCCACGTCAAAGTGTCCCGTGCTCAGTCCTAATGCTAACGATGAACCACCACTGTAGGCATGTTTTGTCTTCCCAGTATCAGCAGCAGTATCTGATACTGCAGTTGCATCATCGTCGGCCCCTGCCTTGGAACAGCTGTCCATTACATCAGCATCTGGTGCCTCAGGTTTGGCATCAGCATTATCATCAGCAGCAACAATGAACAACGGTTCTGCACTGCTTTCTGAGTCAGGAGCATCACCACTGCCTACAAACAACATCACATCACCATCATGACTGTCACCAATTATCATGAACTAGCGGTTCTACTCACCCAGCCAGACATTACGTAGGTAGCCCTGTCTCCACTTTTCACCCACACAAGACCACCTTTCCAGTACCCATGTGCATGAATGCCAGCCTGTCAACACCAATGCATTCCAGGCTCAGGATTCCCACTTGTGTCTGTGCCTATATGCTCGCTTGTCCAGTGCCCAGTGCCTAGTTTAGGTGGGCATTGCCTACATCCTACTTCAAGTCCTGCCCCATCCCTCACCTACCCCATTCTACACTGCTAAATATACTGTCGGGCCGTCAGCACCACTGCCTTCCAGGTCCAGGCCTGCAACAGTGCCGCCGCAGTGACAGGCCTGGGCCTACTGCCCATTCACCTTGCGCCTGGCCAGTGGGTGCCGTGAGATTTTCTGGCTTCCTACCCATAACCCTCCAAAATAGTTTGCAACTAAAACTATCCCTTGGGTGCCCTGCAGCTACTCTGAAAATTTGGAGGCTATCATCACAGCCATTCCCAATATATAAGCAAACATATATACATACAAACAAATAAGCAGACAAGACATCAGAGCCAACATTGTTATCATCATTCTTCAGCATCATTATCACATCATCAGCTATAACTTGGAGCTTATGGTAGAATCTGTTTACCTTTCAGTCTGCTGCCTCACATTCGTACCACTGACTAACTTGGGTGGACAATTTGCCAGTGACTAAATACCAACCTGAAAACCTTAACAGATATATTTTCTGCCATGGTGACCAACCACAAACCTGTGAGAGGCTGTCGCGTATGAACATCAACAAGAGCTGTCGTGTCACTAAGTGAGTCAGGACCAGTGCTGCCTGAAGTCTCTGAAGCACTGACAAACACTTTGATGGGTGAAGCACGTGGGGCTGCCCACTGCCTACGACCTACTCTGGCCTTCGGTTCATTGGCTTCATTTGTTGCTACATAACCACATCACCATCAGTTGCTAACAAGCAGAGTCAGTGGAAACAGTTATGCAAAAAAACCATAATGTATGAAACTAAATCAACTGAGAGAAATGAACTAAAAGTTTATAATCCACAGCACAAATATACAAAATATACAATGAAATTACAAATGTATTATTAAAACATTTCTGTTCACAAAATCTTTTCCGGAATTAAACTGAGTCCTAGAAGCACTACTGCTTAAGCTATGTTAAGTCTCTACATTCTAATAATAAAATAATGATGATGACAATGATAATAATAGCTAACTTTTCCTCCAGTTAAAACAGCAATTAATTTACACTATGGTAAAACAGCTCTAACAAAAACTGATAGTCAGCTAAGAAATGTTACCACATGCATGCATATTTGGAACTGCAACTACCAAAACAGCACACCTTCTGCAGCTGTAAATTCCGATATACTTGCATGATTGTTTTATGTATGCAAACACATTTCCACATTCAAAACAGAAGCGGACCTTCCATTACTGAGCTTGTCTCTTCCAGCTGCAGATGACCAAGAGCTTCAGCCATATTTGCACCAGACCACTTAGGTCGATCACATACCTACCAAGCACAGCAAGCACAACTTGTACCAACTCATGATTACAGACAAAGGCAAGAATACGACAACACAAATGCAGCAGTAAAAGACAACAAAGCCATTAAATAGAAAAGTGCAACACACATAATATAATAATGCTATAAAACTAAAAGAAAATTCAGAAAATCAATTTCACCTTAGCGTTTAGCCTCCTTAAAATATCTTCTTTCTCTCTTTTAACCTCAGCTGGATGTCTGCAAGCCACAAGAATGTGTGAGATACAAGGCACCAAACTAAACAAAATAACTGGAAACACAAGCAAGATAACATCATGTAAACTGTTGTCGCTTGATTACAAACTGTTTAGTAATAACAGAAATTAGTTCAACTGTCCGACCTTGATGCACAACATCACTGGTAAGCTAATAATCAAACAAGAGACACCGATTCTACTGAAAATCTGTATAACGTTTTTCTAAATCATCATCTTGATCAAGACTGATACCACAACCTACAATAAAAGCCTGAGATCAAAACTAAGACCACCAGAGACGAAGAACAGACCAGCAGGAACTGTTCTTGGTTTCAAGACCAAGACTGCGATCTCAAGAACAACACTGAACGCTAGCAGACAAACATGTAATAAAGCTCACAAAAACCTAAGAAACACTTGAAATCCAGCACGTGTGTTTTTGTCACATTAATGACTACAAGAAATCAGACTCAAGAGCATTAACAACTGACCGCTGTGCAGCAACACTGACAACCTGCATAGCAGCAGTCAAGCTCACAGGACATTTCTCTGCATTAGCCCTGCAATATGCCACACAATGCTCTGGTTCACTTCATGAGCACAGTGTTGTAGAGTGGCTAGTGCAATGTCCCACATCAGCCTTTAACA
>Ga0126335_1002454_pt1 | contig 11101 bp, 4 predicted proteins | sample OlaspJWI45metaG_FD_108409 | JGI IMG/M metagenome (GOLD analysis project Ga0126335, IMG submission 108409) | Marine gutless worms symbiont microbial communities from Oahu, Hawaii - Olavius sp. 1 OAHU.JWI-45 metaG | ecosystem: Host-associated > Annelida > Digestive system > Unclassified | place... | reverse complement strand
TGTTGTGGCTCAGTCTGCCTCTGTATCTCTCTCTGCAGCACACCATCGCATAGTCACCGTGATTGCGATGTCTCAACAGCTCTTCTCGCCATGAGCCACAGCAGACAAGAAACTTGCAATAATAAACAAAAGTAGTTAAAGTAATTTGGCGATGGCCGCATCGGATGTGGCGCCGTCTGGCGAATGCGTATTCATAAACGGTACAATGAGCAACATTTCCTACTCCTCTCCCCTCACTGTAGGAGGATGGGGAACCAGAATATGCCTTCCGTTTCCAAGAGTCTCTACTCCAAACAGGACATTGGTCCTTTCAGCCGCGTGACAGACAGACAGACTGACTGACACACCACGCTAAGGGATCATCGGTAGCAATAGGCCGCATTGTAAGCGATGTGCATTCTATACGGCCTAAGAAGTAACAGACGTTAACGAAAAAGAAGTAAAACAAATTATTGTCAAACCGATTGCACAGCTGTTACTTCGTTATTTGTTAAATCACGTAAAAGTAATTTTTTTATTGATTTAGAACTCTCTTTCACGCAACTAGTTATTGCATCAAGATTCAAAAACTGTAGTAGTAACCAATTTTAATAGCTGGCGCTGAATAGTAAAAATTTTCACCAAGAGCAAATTCCCAAAAAGACTTGGAGCAGAATTTCAGAGCGCTAGAGCTAGCTGTTGACCGACAGATGCTATAGCTGGTGCGGGTAGGTAATCATTCAGCTCCGACGACGCAAGTATTCCGTGTCAGGCTGCTGCCCGTGCCGCAGGAGACTAATTACGACGTCCGGAAATTAGATCTCGTTGCATCTCGCCGGACTGACGCAGGTGAACGCCGCACTACCGGGATGACCGCGCGCCATCAGAAGATTCTTAACCCTCTGGACCGGCGATGGGATAATAAGTGCAGTCAACAGTGTTGATATTTTATATACAGTACTTAAGAAGCAACTGCGGGCTACATTTGACTCTCGCAGATAGCAGATATAGAAGGTACGGTTCATTCCGTCCGCGGATAAACGTGTGGACGTCCAGACAACGCGTGCCATACCTAAGCGGTTCTGTGATGCGATTCCCTCATAAAGAGGCGCTATGTCAAGTGTGCCTTGCCTTCAACTTTACAGCTACGAACAATTTAGGCTGAAAACATTCGGCGCTCTGTGATTGGTAGCGCCTTAGAAGACTTATTTCTTACTTACTAACTAACAGCGCGTATAATACGAACGTTGCACGCTGAGACATCGATGCTTTAGTCATTCCTGTATTGTACGTACATGAAAGATTTGTGCACTCGTCACTGATGCTTATACAGTTGTATTAGCATCACATAGGATTATATAGGCGAGTCGGGTGTCAAGCCACTCAAAGCGTCCGTCTTGGTAGTGGTAGTGCGAGAACTCGGGATCAATTTCGCCGCGGTAAGTTTTGTATTATGTTAGTCACAAAAACTGCTGCGATGCAAGCAGCTTTGGGCTTCTCCAGTGGCGAGCTTCCTGACGAAGCGTGGCTGTGACGACGCGGCTCCAGTCGACGCGATTCTGAGCACTACGTAGGGCTGCTTGGAGACCGAAATACGCAAAACTACATAGGTGCCGAATAAGACGGGTGAACTCTTTCAATCACTTGGTCGAGATGATAGCACCCAACAGCCTTGTAATTGCTAACTGGCTGCAAGCGCTGATACACGGCAAAGGGGTTAAGTGGAATAACCATGAAGGAAACATCAGGCGTTTGAACTCTACTCACGGAAGCACTGAACGTAACAACAGCCGATGAAAATTTAAACGGGCGCGACGACTTGCAAGTCGACTCACGAACATGCCTCGAGTGGTCACGCACGCGACCACTCGCACACACGTCGTTCGGTCATGATTCTGCGACGGTGGAATAATTTCTTCGACACGAACAAGGAAACTACGCAGTACGTAACAGCATCCGGCATTTGCCGCAGTGCAAGCTGCAGATAAACCGAAGTGCTAATTGAGTTACCGGCGTCGATCCAGAGTTAGCCAAACGCGTAAACTTTCCTGCGGCTACGCAATCTGTCACCGTGCACCTCAACATCAGATTCTCGCTCAGGTGTTTTCGGCAGTGCGTGAGCTAGCGAGAAAAACACAGACTTACACTGGGAGGGATAATGGGGGCTTTACGCCTACGTAATAACATGCAGTGCCTATAGCTATACAGCTGCAAGAAAAACTATAAACTTTAATTTTCAATCAAGTCATTCGACCTAAACCGTTTTCCTAGTTTAGCTATGCTGTTCTGAAACTATGTTACACGACCAGCTTTTTGGCTAAAAACCTCTAACTTTGGATTTGAGTACATTTTTAAAAACCAAATTGAGTGAAAAAGTGTGGTACTGGCGTATGTTGGTTATTTTGCGTACGAAACTGCAAAGGTGTAAGTAAGCAAATAAATAAATAGTATATATATGGGCCTATATATAACGCAGTCTGTCCAATCCAATCTTTCTGCAGAGCCTGACGGCTTGCCGCCATTGCTGTTCAAACACTTAAGATATAGTCTTGCCCGCCCGTTTGCCCTACTGTACAACCAGCTCTTTTCTGCTAGTACTGTTCCACCGACTTGGAAACAGGTCATCACTACACCTGTCTCCAAGAAAGGCGCAGCCGGTGATGTCTGTAATTGTCGGCCGATTTCACCTGCATGTTTTGCTAGTAAGATTATGGAGCGTATCATTGCAAAGCAATTTTATGTGCATTTGCTAGAGAATAACCTGTTATCTAGTGCACAGCATGGTTTTGAAGGGTCGCTCAACTTGTACCAACTTGTTTAACGCTGTTAACGATTGGACTTTTAACTGTACAAAATAATAAAGCGTTCGCTATTAGATACAGAGATTTTAGTCGGGCGTTCGACAGTGTCACATGACAAACTGTTATTACGGCTTTATTCTTATGGTATTCGTGGACTGGTTCTTGAATGGACTGCGCAGTTCTTTAGAGACCGCACACAGCAAACAATAGTTGGAGAGTGTTTATCACCTCGTGCCCAGGTGCTGAGTGGTGTGGTGCAGGGCAGTGGAATCAGGCCCGTCTTGTTTCTCATTTACATTGACGATTTGGCAAAACTGCCGAGCGGTCGTCCCCACCAGTTCTGGCTGCGGACAATCAAGGGAGACTTCAAGACTCAGAACATCGGCCTCTCCTCACCCTGGCGTATCGCACATAGACGTTCCCGTTGGCATCGTGTTGAGGAAACAGCTACAGGAGGAGCGAGGCACTCAATGATGATAATGATGATGATGATGATGATGAGAGGAAAGAAAAGCAAGTAGACTACGACCGATGGTGGGTGACGACATACATCAACACGATTAATTATACTGCACCCAAAAGCCAGCCGCGGGATAGCTTAATCTGCTAAAACCGCCGGAAATCGAGACATTTCGTTGCCATAAGATCAGTCCGTGTGTTAATACGAGAGGCTCGAACTCTGAGCGAAACCTGTATCTCGTTTTCTCGATAATTTTTTTACATCACTGGTACGCAACACATTTTCTAGTTTTTTAGGTGTTATGTCAGTGGTGGCTTAACGAACAACTCTTATTCACTGTATTTATGGCAGTTTACATATGTGAACAAGGTAGTGAAAACTAGATGCCGGTTGCCGTTAGCTTGTGACGTCAGGGGCGTGGCGAGTGGCTGCACCGCTGCAACTGGCCGTCACTGGAGCTTGCCTGCGCGGCCTATAGGCTCTTTGCCCACGCAATCCACGCATTGTGATTACAGACAGACAGAAGGACAGACATCACAACCGGGTTACATATTGCGTTTTTCGCCTATACAGACGGCGGATGCAAAAAACCCTTTAACTGTTTGTAGCACTTTTTGTATCGTGTCATTTGTGTGTTGGTAGTCAACTCATCCAGAAGTGCACTCATTCTCGAGGGTTAGGGTTAAGGTTAGGGCTTAGAGTTAGGGTTAGGGTTAGATTTGCCTTTGTTGCTATAAAATGTTTAAATAAATAAATAAAAATATCTACTTCTAAGAGGGCACGTGGCCGTCGCCGTCGTCCGTGACTGATGTAATAAGGCATAAGTAGTAACGACGGTTACAGTAGCAAAAGGACCGTCGTGTGCGGGAGACGCTGACTGCCACGCCATGCCGCCAGCCTTCCCTCCTCTGATCTAAAGTCGGCAGCTAGTCAATTCATCATCGGTAAGCAATGGCTCGCCGTGCCGGCGAGCGAGCGAGCGACTACACAGCGTTCGTGACCGGCGTTCAGTTCAGTCTGAGAGCGGCGGGGCTTAGAGCGACGTGGCAGACAGACATCGATAGGCATTGCACAGTCATATGGATAGACAGACAGACAGCTGCCTAACCCCTTCTAGAAAACAGCCACCGCGACCGTCGTCTCATCCAAGAGACCTTTAGGACCCGGCTTTGCCAAAAATAATTTTAAGTTATGCATGCACGCGATGCACTGGCCCCGCGTGTCCGTGCATCGTCTTGCAGTGTAAGTTAGAAACGGAGGTCAGCGCTGCCACGTGGGCTCACGTGGCTGGGGGGGGGACTTTGTTTTTCTGTGGCAAAATACGTCGGCTGAATCCAAAATGAAAAGTTTCTGTGGCAATAATAAACTAGTCTCGTCAGCCTTAACCACATTATATACGCATTGCATTTTGACGCGGAAATAGAGAACAAGGGTGGCTTATCAATCGTTGTAATCATAACGGTCATTAGATACAGCTGATGATTCCCATTTTCAGCTGTACCACTGGCAAAACTCAATCATCGAAGATTATTTGCCAATACAGTAATTAGAATATTGCCTTTTAAAGACATGGCTGTTGCGTTTAATGTGACGTATAGTCCACGTATTGAACTTAACGTGGCAATCGTGCTTTCCAACGCCAACTTATCGGCTGCCTTATTTTCTTAAGGTGGTTACATCTTCGAGCGTTTTCCTGGCGTCGGAAAGGTTCAAAGTGGCGTCGCTATTTTCAGAATATGTCCAGTGTCTTCGTCACTTAAGCACGTAACGATCTTGCCATGATGACAGTGTTCAGGCGGATTCTACCACTAATCAAACTCGGGAGCAACTGTTTCATAAAGATGAACAGCTGCTAAACAGAAGAAGTCTCTCAACCTTGAATGGTGTCGGGCGGGGTTTATCTGGCCATACATCATCTTGCCAATCCATTAGCATGTCGTCAACTAGCTGCTTCTGAGCGAACGTATTCATCATGCTTACGCCTACGAACACGCATTCATGACGGATGACGCGGTATCACAGCTAAAAGTAACAGAAGCGATATGCCGCAGTATCTATCACTTTTCATCACCGGAATACCATACCAGAGAAGACCAGTTAATTTAGCGATATTCACCTTAGTGCAGTTGATGTACATGTACGTTTACAGAATAAAAACGACACAGTATACAGTACTCGTGTATCCAACGATGTGATATGCGTGCATTTAATGGACTATAAAGAGTTGACGAAAAGTATAATTAAACACCAAAGAACGTAGAAATTATTAACAAACGAATAGAACTAATACAAAAACCGGCAAGCAGACACAATCAAAAAAACAGGAAAAAGTGTTGTTTACTTGGTGAAATAAGTGTTATCTATGTTGGGAAGCGTTCGCAAAAAGTGGATTTTATGCGAGAATTGAAAAGGCAAATGAGTAGGCCTAATGGACGGCGAGAGTGATGAACATGATAAACTGGTATGCGTGAAATGGCGTGAAAATGAATGGAATTTGATCGATTAAATACGGAAACACTGATATATGCAGAAGAAAGAAAGACAATTATGTAAAATGTGGTGACAAATAAGGCGCGCACAACCGCCGATGGTACATCGATAAAAATAAGTCTGTCGTCGGCGAGTTGCATATTGCCCTGTTGCCAGAACTATTAATTGAATAAATAAGTAATCAGTGTATCATTAACACGGCAAATACTTGCCAGCTCACAGTTATGGCGTGTGAACGAAGAGAATCGTGTCTGATAGTGTAGTGAACATTCTGGAGCCTGGACATCAGAATAATGTAATTGGGTGCCATCTGTCAGGCTACAGGTGCCTATGATTTCTGGTCTTGCTTTCGACGTGGTTTTGCTGTCTGGTATTAAACCACAGTTCGCAAGCTCAAGTTATAGTTCTATAGTTTTACACAAATAGATCAAGAGGTTAAAGTAACTTGGCGAAGGCTGCATCGTATGCGAATAATGTTCCTGTAAGTCTACTTTACAATGGGCAAAATATTACCTCACTCCCTCTTCACCGTAGGGGATAGGAATCCCCCATTCAATACAATGTGTCTTGAGTCCCAAAAAGTCTCCGCGCCAAACACGACGCCGATCCGTTCAGCCGTTTATGCACAGCGCTACCACGTGACGGACAAACAGACAGACTAACTGACACGCCACGCTACGGGATCATTGGTCGCAATAGGCGGCATTATACACGTTGCGCATTCAATGGGGCCTGAAAGATAACAAAGCAGTGAACAAAAATACGATCTCTGGTTTTGGTGCTGGTCTGAGAATTTTTGTGCACCGTTTACGATGCCGATAACTTCACCGGTTTAGACTTGCGGTTCGGTCGTCTTGGTTATACGATCTTGCGATATTATATCACAAGACCGACATGCAGAGACTGCGAAAATCTGTGAAGTCTTTTCTTCGGCGGCGAGTTTTGGTTTTTCTCGGCGTCACCTGAGATCAGAGCGACTGTCGTAGTGATGTGCTACGGTGGTTGGAACTGTCGTGACAACGTCGTGCGCAAAACGGATTATTATCCCTGCTCGCTTGCCGCATGCCCGCCGCCGCGGCCGCCAACGACGACGACGACGTCGACGACGAGGCGCGTAATCGAGCGTGAATGATTCCGAACTGGTGCATCGATCGGCTCCGACGCGCTCAAGTCCAACAGAACTTGCGAAGTGGCCGTCAGCTAGGCATGCGCTCTTGCCAATGCAGATCGAATTTGCGCGTCTTTCGTGGTCTGTGCGTTTAGGAGCTGGCATAAACCGTAGACACTAAGCGTATAATATAATGCCTGCACAGCGGCAATGATTAATGCTTTTATACGTTTCGCTTATAATAACGTTGCCACGCGTACACACATCGACGTGGTTGTGCGTTAAGTCGCGTTTGTCTGTCGGTGTGCCACTCTCTGTCAGACTGTGTGCCTTGGACAGGTTTTATCTTCTGAATTTCTTGACCTAGAAACTTTATTTCAGTGTACAGGAAACATCTCCAGAATACACACGTCAAGCACTCAATCACGATTATCCGGGTTATCGGGTCAAAGTTAGAGCACCAAAAAGCACCCGGTGTTCTGCCTTAATTTGAAAAAAACATTTATGTTTTCGTAATATATCGCCCAATGAAGACGCTTTCACGAGGTTTTATTTTGCTGTAAACAAGACTATGACGCCTGTGTTCTTCTTTGGTTCGTTTCATGCAAGAAAATTCTCTCGCAAGTAACTATCGCACGATTCGCTCCTGTCAGTGTTATATTTTACGTCACTTTGAAAGACGGCTGAAGACGGGCATTCCATTTCATACAAGTCCGCTACTTTTGCCCTCTCTATTTTTAGCTGGGGTCGGCTAAATAACAGTTTTCAGTGCGGTGCAATGCGAGTTGGTTTAATTCTTCGTCTCCTGAGAATTAGGACTAATTAGTGACGACAGACAATCTTTCTTGGTCGCCACCGGTCGATCCATCTACCTGTCTTCGGTCAGTGTCCGTGTATGGCGGCTGCCTGTAGTACAGAAATAGGTCTTCGCAGACATCCGTTTGGTCACGTGTAGGAACGTTTAGACACAGCTCGTGCAGCCATTCGAGTACCAGAAAGACACAAGACATATCGATAATCGTCGAAACCATCGCTGCAAGCATCTTCGCAACCGATCATCTTGCTAAGGTGGCATCGTATATTTATAGTTTACCTAATCCTGGCCCTAACCGTATGTCCTAACACTAACACTAAACTTAACCTAAACCCCAACGCGTTCTAACGAGTTGACGTGGGGACAAGTTAAGTTGACTGCCACCTATATTTGCAATGACGCCAAAGGCTGTTGCTGGCAGTGAAAGTGCCCAGGACTCAAGGTAACGCCGTTAATAATGCGGCCTACTGCGACCGATGATCCCGTAGCGTGGTGTGTCTGTCTGTCACGCTGTTGTTCTTCGTAGGTGGTCTTGCCGTGTGTGGAGGGTTTGTCCGTAGCGCGGTTCAACGATATTGGCAGATAAACAGATGTCAGCTGTGAGACGGCGAGGGCGAGAGTGAGCAGGGGCAGACACTTGGTCTCTGATAAACGCTCGCCTCTCCCAGCAATTCCACCGATAATCTTGCCAGCAGCAGCAGCCATCTCATCTCTTCTCTTCCTTCCTCCCTCGTCTTCGTCGTCGTCGACGTCGTTCAATCGATGCTGAAAAATCGGCGCCGACCGGAGTCGATTCCTCTGAGGCGTGGATCGTTGTTGTCACGCCGAGAATGAACTGGCCGGACCGGGCCGTCGATTAGATGGTACGTGTGGACTGTGGAGCCAACCAGGTCGACGTCCAGTTACACCGGCCGCAGCAGATATTGCAACCAGCTTTCGATATGTACATGAAGTACTTCAGTTCACTCGCGGCATTGGTCAGTTGTCGGCGTCTTTTAAACAACATAGCAGTAGTCCACTATCGACTGACGTCAGTATAAACCTGTGGACGGACATCATTGCTTCTTTGCTGACCAGTGATGGGCCAACGAAAAAAGACTAGCCCTACTCAGTACAGATATGTCTAATAACTTCGTTTATTATAATTATTTCTTACATTAACTGAATTAATTATTTACTGACTTATTTTCACCGAATTTTTGCATTGGTATCGCCAGGCCAATTGCCAGCGCTGTATAGACAAGACCATGACACTAAACACTTTTCGATTGATTTTCAAATTGCAATAGATTTTGTTCCAGATGTTTGCAAAAATAAATACAGTACTGTGATACACTTTCACGATTACACAGTTAGCGAATTACTTCATTTTACATCGTATTTAGTCAACAGCTCTCACTGTCAGAGTGCTGCTGCATATATGTTGCCTAAAAAGGTAGATTTACCATCAGTCAGCATTGCCCTCTCACAGCTCTGCGACTATGATGCGGTGCTCATCTCCGTGTCCAAGGTCTTGAGCCGGCAGTGAGCAAACACTCAGTGTTATGGACGGTAGACCACACCTCTTCCGTAACCTGCTGTTACCTTCCCGGTGTTTACACCGGTACTCATTTTACTTACCCCAGAGGGATGAGCAGGCTGAGTTGGCCTGGGTGGCTGATTAAATACCGAGAGGGTGCGAATGCAATTCGAACTCGTGAACGTTACCCATCCCAGTACTAACCGGGCCCGATGTAGGATAACCACGTTGATCGAGACCAACGCGTTACCGCTACACCAAACCACCACCATATATTTTGCTACTACTAGACATTATCTGTCAGTACTTCTCCGCTCACCCCAAGATTAATGACAACGACTACGCCTAGCCTCACTGTCAGTAGAGAGTTCCAAAAGGACATAAGTAAGTGTTGTCCGATATCGAATCGAGTCGAGAAATGGCGATTTCGGCTGAAGTGTGCATCTCTAATGTCTTGCGTTGCAGCCTAGAATGACGTTAATGTCTTCAACGGATAGGCCCTATAGCAACGCTAGCTGCAGCAGCTAACGCTAGCTGCAGCAACTCCCGACTACACACAGTCTAAGAAGAGCGATGATCGTCTGTTTATGAACATCGCTTATCGTACGCCGCCGAGACTCGCGCGATAAAACTTTATATTATGCCACGTTGCGAAACCGATAAATACTACAACGTTATATCACAGTATATATGCCGAAACGACGTGATAACTTAAATACCGGTAGGCTACTGCATAGCATTGCTAAAATACGCGATATTTGTAACGTAATGCGTTAATGCTAGAAGAATTGAATGCCAGAAGTGAATATCAAAGCGTTAATGCTTATCTATACGCGGTGTCTCAAGAAAACCGGACCCCTACGATTTTTTGGCATAACTGTGCTAAAACAAGATGGTTGTAAATATTTTTTGACACAGAAGATCAAGAAGCTATTACCTAATAGTTTCACCTAAAAAGTTTGGAATAGGTCTAGAACCATCTGCGTAGTTGCTATAGCAAAACAGCGCGCCGGTCTACCACGCAAGTTTGGCAATCGGGTTTCTTATGAAATATGCGTCACTTTTTAACATAACTCCACCTGAATGCTCTAATATCAATATTATTTGACGTGCACAATTTTAATTAAAATAGCGTTTCACGTAAGGTGTGCTTAAACTGGTTACCAGCAGGCCAGTGCGCCGGTGTTGTACCTGTCCACCGTGCACGTTCGACAGTCGAGTTCATGCGTCAAGAAACTCTCGACTTCATTTCACTGGATTTGTGGCTGTCGATCAGTCCACACTTTAACACAGTTGAGTACAAGACTTGTGGCTGCATGCAGGAGCATACAATAAGCCAGTATACGTGACATGGCCCAGAAGCAGCGACTGGTGGAAGTCCGGGCTGACTTTGAACCGACTATTGTTAACAAGGCGATAGACTAGTGGAGCAAGCAAGCCTTTGTCAAAGCTAAAGGACAACACTTTAAACACTCGCTGTTTACGATATCTCGCATTATGTGGACAGATGAAATGTTTTAAACAATTTAGTTATCAGTGAAGACCGTAAGAAACTCCATGGTCGAACTTATAATGCTGCAGACCAGCGCGCGCTGTTTTGCAATGATGCCGTGATTGCTATAGCGACCGCGCAGACGGTTCTCGACCAATACCAAACTTTCTAGGCACGACTCGTGGCAATAGCTTCATGATGCATCGCCGGCTTGTTTTGGTAAAGTTATGCCCCAAAATCGCAGGGGTCCGGTTTTTTGAGACACGGTGTATAATGGTGTATAAATAAGGCGCTTTGTGTGTCTGTCTGTCTGTCTGTCTGTCTGTACGTGTGTCTGTCTGTATGATCATAACTCGGCAACTGGTGGGGCGATTGTCTCCAAATTTTCAGAGTAGCTACAGGGCGCCCCGTGGGTGGTTTTCGGCGCAAAAATTGGGG
>Ga0126335_1002453_pt1 | contig 11101 bp, 7 predicted proteins | sample OlaspJWI45metaG_FD_108409 | JGI IMG/M metagenome (GOLD analysis project Ga0126335, IMG submission 108409) | Marine gutless worms symbiont microbial communities from Oahu, Hawaii - Olavius sp. 1 OAHU.JWI-45 metaG | ecosystem: Host-associated > Annelida > Digestive system > Unclassified | place... | reverse complement strand
CCCCCCCACTTTTCAGTTGTGCCCACCCAGTTTTTGATGGAATTAGAGGCACAACCATCAAAGTTAAACAATTCTAACTGTCACTTCTAACTTATTAGATTACATCACCGTATCTTTGTTTGCTAAATGACTGCCTAGGGTCCAATTTACAAGTGTATCAAATAAAAACATGATGCATCTGTGCCCCCCCGTGCCCACGACAAATCAAAAGTGGGGGGGCACGTGCCCCTCTGTGCCCAATGGTGTCGGCGCCTATGGTCCTCAATGCTCCGCGTATTCCCCAGATGACGCCAGCGACATAGTTTAGCTGCAGACTTAAGCCTACATAGACGGGAGTTTTTTAGTCGACAGAAAGGCACAATTAACATATTACGTCATTGGCGTCATGTTACTATGTATAGCTCGCTCCCTCGCCCGACCCATTCTGCATACAGTGCACCAGCGGCGCCGTACTGTTTGTGTCGCATATTATTAAAGCAAAGCAGAGTGCATAATGCATATTTTTAAAGCAGCGCATAGTTTATTGGAAAACACAAATTTCAGGCATCATCCTCAGACCATGGTCTACGTTTGTGCCAATTTCTGCTTTTCTATTATTTGTGGTTTCCGCGGTAATACGTGGAGAAGAATGTGCTTTTTTGGCGTTTTTCGGTCTATTTTTGTATTTTTTGCAAATTTTGCTGCAATTAAAAACTTTTTCTGAAACTTCAAGTGTGCACATCATTCTCATACTAGACGCCACCTTTGTGCCAAATTTGACATTCTCAGGCCTTCTCAGTCCTGAGATATCGCTTGGCGAAAAACTGGTCACCCACCCGGCACCCACTCTGTTTATTTAGCATCCGTGAACCTCAGCGCTCTGCACTGAGGAACAGTCACACAATTCACCTGTTTGGTAGCATCGTTAACCACAGAACTTAGAGAAGCCTCAAGAGCGGCAACATCGGCTGGGCAGAGGTTAAGCCAGAGTCGTATTAGAAGGACAATAATGCGCGATGCACATGACAGATCAGCAGACAAAGACTGTAGGCGCTTGTTGTTGGTCTCCATGTCGTCCGATGTTGCCATTATCTGCAAGTCACACATCACCCTTGAGTAATCATCAAGACACAGTACGGCAACAATAATGCAAAATAACTCTCTTGTTCCAAACATGTTTTGCAGCCGTGTGAGGTTTAACATCCCACTCATTTTAGGGATGGCTTTTACAAGTCAGATGACCCAGCCAACAGTGTCGAAGCAGTTAGTTAATGAGACCAGGTTTCAATCCCACCGTGACCACTCCACCATGTTACGATACAGATGCAAGGCAACCATCCCTAAACACATCGTATTGACAAAATCCAATCTGGTGGAGCAGGAAAATCGTGCAATTACAAAAATGCTACACAATACTATAGCAAGAGCTTCCCACCAGACCAACGTCACTGTGACTGTGACTGGTCATTTAACTACACGGACAACTGATCTCAACCCATTCTGCTGCTATGCTTTACGTTTCACTACATCAAGAATCTCAATGAACATTCTTAAACAAATAAAGCCAACGGCGCTTATGACAAATCTGACATGAGCTCATACTATGCCACATGCTCTTGCCTGTTTGAAGCTTGAGTCGAGTAATACATCAAGCTTTTGCAGCGACGTCGGCGTCTTGTCTTTAAACAAAATAAGCAGTCGCTTCTGGGTCACTCGGAACTGGGTGACATGCTCATCTAACTGCTTCATCATTGTATCGGTTTTACATCGACACTGCAACAAACAAACAAAACTTTGTATTATCTACTTGCATGCAGACAGCATTTTGTAAGTGAAGCTAGCAGAGGCACAACATGAGCACACTTTTCGTTTTAGTTTAATCAGACACTTTTAACCAGAGTTACTGCAGGTTACATGCAATTTCAAATATTTGAAAATTATTGCAGCAAAATGATTTACAGGCCAATAAGTAATAGTAACAACAAAGTTCAGCTTAAGCTTGGCACTGACAATAACTGTGACTGCAACATTTATAAATATTTCCTTTTATAGTTATTAGTTATTAGACTGAAGTTCGGTTATGAATATTTCTTCTGACTTCTGAGCTTTATATAACCTTTATGATATAAAAAGCTGAAGAAAGTGGCAACAAGAAAGAAACTCCAGGAGATGGTGACTAAGAAATAGTCATCAACATCACCAGAATGCTCAAAGACTGAATGACTGTTGGAAGTACAAGTCTGCTAGTTGTTGCAATAAAATAATACTAAACTCCTAAGTTTCATGTCAAAAGCAGCAAAAAACTGTACTCATAACAGACAGAAGAATGCATGCATAACTCAACCACATCTACAAACAGAAAAATTCATCTAAACAATTCATACCTCAAAGTGCTGGTCAATAATTCCAAAGTATTCCTGCAGTGGCAGTGGACTGTCATAGTAAATACGAAAATCGGAGCTGGATCCCACTTTAAATCGACTGGACAGTCGTGTGACTAGTTCACGCATCACGTGCCACACGTATGCAAAACTATCGCACTGAATCCGATATCGTTCTACAACCAACAACAAATGCATTTCACTCTAGACTTCGTCTCCTACTGCCTTATATTTGGCCTTCCTCTACGTTCAATGCACTCTACTTCACATTCCATAACATCTAATCAGTGTCATCTCTTTGCAAAACATCACCAAAGATCACACATGTTGCACATTTAGCTGCTGGAAAAAAACGGATCCACTTTTGTTCAACAAATAATTGCATGAAAACAGAAATATAAACAACTGTTAATTATTTTTAAAAAAAGACGTAACATCAACCATTTAGTACTGGCACAATTCAGTTGACTTCACATGTTTTAAAGTTTACATCAAATATATGTCTCAAGTACTCACGTGAGTTCTTAGCAGCCAGCAGTGAAATAATCGGTGCCAGACCGTAATACTTGAAACCGACAACATTTGCAGATGTGTCACTGCCACTTCCACACAAATCTGTATGCACATTCATTGTCACTATGTGGTAATAATAATTATTATTAAAATGTACTGTACACAATGACAGATCATAAAATGACACATGGCAATTCAAACAATAGAGACAATGCATACAACAATAATAATGGTTTTATTTGTATTGCAGCATAAATGCTGGAGTACACAATATCTGCCACGCAGGACAATGCATATAATATAACATAAGACATCATAATGAACATAATACAGTATAACATACACAGTTTAGCATAGTAATATACATGCTGCTAAATAGCGGCGCAAGGCTTACTCAATGCCATAAATTAACAATTGTACAAACCGAAACAACAATCAAACACATAATATAACATAAGACACAACTTAATAGTTGTAAATATTTACAAACATGCATTCGCTTTTTTGGCACCGCCCAGCAATCGAACCCATGTCCTTTCGATCCCAAGTCAGATGCTCTAACCACTACCCCACCTACCAGACAATCTATACAGAAATGTCTTTAAACAGTTCACAGTTCACATAAAAGTTTTATGTAGCTGTCACAGTAAATTAAACCAAAAGTCAGATTAACTTTCTTACACTTTGCTCCTAGTCAGTAAAACGTACCAGAAAACAGTTCCCCGAGATTCACTGGTGACTTGTTGGTGTCAATGGTGATCTTGTAAGTGGCATTTTTGACTGGTATGCAAGCTCGGAGAACGAGACACAGGGGCAAGTGTGCCGTCGTCTGAGCAACCCTTGGCGCTCCTACATACCATCTCTGTTTAATTGCATGTATAAACACTGACCACGAAAGAATAACACAAAACAAACATACAAATATAAACACATAAACAGTATTTCAATACGGCAACTGGTTGAACAACAGCTGTGGATGGATGCAGAAAAGCTCAGGATAATCATATTGCACGGCATGTGTTATGATGGTAAAGCAACTGCCCTGGGAGCCTACAAGATAGCAGCTCGCAGACTGACACGACAAGACACTGTGCAATGCTGAGTCTAAGTTGTCTTAACGTCCAGAGCACGATAATCAAATGGCATGCCACATGGCACAGTTTAGTGACTGTGCAAATGTAACACATTGTATTGCAAGAACAAACTCGGCACACCGATAACCAAAAACAGAATTATGCACATATGTAGACCACTAATGCAAAACTAATCTATTTTACTAATTTCTATGAGATATGGTTGAAAAGTTCATGCTCTTAATAATCTGTGTGCATGCTGCGAGTAAGTATTGTTTTTAGCGGCATCTGTCTGTGTGCTGCCAGTACGTCGGTCTGTCTGCACAAAATCTCGAAAACTACAACAACAACCGTTTAACGGCCTTTGTTCCGGGACTACCCGGGTAGGCTGGTACCAGAAGAAACACTCACCCACTCACCCATCCTAATCATCGGACAGCCTTTAACACCTTTCTCCATTTACAACGATCCATAGCATCCGCTTTGTTCAGTTTACGTGTTTTACAGTCCTCTCGGACAACCTCTCTCCAGGTCCTCTATGGTCTTCCCCTTGGTCTAGGGCCCTCAACTTCATAATCCATACATTTCTTCACCCAATCATCATCATCTTTTCGCAGAACATGCCAATACCAACGCAGCCTGTTTTGCTGCAATACCAATGCTATGGTCATCTATATCTAGTCTCTCCCTCAACTCCTTACTTGGGAGTCTGTCTTTTAGCTTCACGCCACACATCCACCTGACCATTCTCATCTCTGCTCGTTGCTACTGATCAGAAATGATGTAACTTGATAAAGTTATGCCCCATGGTGAATGCTAAAGGTGGTTGAAAGTTGGTGACATTCGACCTTGACCTTGAAAGCTATCTTTGTACATATTTAAGCTACAACTTTCGAATGGCTTGACAGAGCAACTTCATTTTCTGTGTGGAGATACATCTTGAGAATACCTATGTCCAGATCCCGTTTCAAGTTCATAGAGCCAGGGTCAAGACAGCAAAAACTGCCACAAGCAGGTTTGTGCTCCCCTTGTACACAGTTTAATTGTTATTATTTTCCTTCTACATTAATCACTGCATTCAACTTCTGCATCACTACCACTGAACTTAAGCACATGTGTTAATTCAGCTTGCCAATAAACCATAGGGTTGGCAACGGTTGTAAAACCGACACCGAAACCACGGCTTTTTGTTAAAACCGTCCAAAATTAAAACCTCAATTTTTTAGTACCTGATACAAGGTTTTAGGTTACATTGAGTCTGCTTAGCAAGCGCGACGTCCGTCGGTGTCTGTAAACGCCAGTGACCCATACCAGCGTCAGCTGTCAGCAGTATCTGCATCTACCCCTCTCCCCCACTTGCGATATTATGCCTGCCTTTTGGACTACTATGTCCAAGTGGCTTGTCTGAAAGTAAGGGCAGTTGCTAAAATGACTGGCAACAGACGTATTATCAGGCCTACTGCTTCGTCTCTGCTGCCAGCTGTGGCCATTGTATGCGTTATGTGGCGAAGCGGTGCGTCTTTAAAGTATGCTAGAGGTATCCAGGAAATGAACAGAAGTGTTGAGAAAAACCGTCATAAACAACTATAGTAGTAAGCACGCGGCAGGGCATGCGTCTCTTGTCACTTTATCTATCTACCGTGGCCAACCCCCACACACATTGCAGTGATCATATCAATTAGGCGATATCGCCAGCGATATCAGGGTATACACACACACACCACCATCATTTGACAAACAAACAAAGCACGTAAGAATTCTAAATGCCACTTCATTTGATCGTGTAAATGAATGGCCAGTCGTGCCCCAACCACTCACAAATAGCACCGCGGAAAGGAACGATCACTCTGATCACCGATCACTGCATCACGGTCCAGTGTCTAGGCCTATATGCACGCTCTGCTCACTCTTTCCCACAGCGGATGCAGACAACGCTAATAATTAATTTGAGTAATAGCAGTAATTAATCCTGTCAAGAGACTGAGTCCAAGTGATTACAGGTAGCTCACTGTTACTTTGATGAGTAACTAAAGTTAACTATCAAAGCAAGCTGAAGTCGCAGCTTAATTGCTAGAGCAGACATCTGTGTAGCCGAGACTTGGTTTTTTTATCTTTTGACGATTAGGTCTAACTATCATATGCAAACATGAACACAGAGAAGGCAGAAAAGTTGTTTTTCTTTCATTTTTACTAGTTTGTAGTCTTTCTTCACAGTTGGTATTATGTCGGACACCCACCCTGTATACGTGCCTGGACAGTGGGTCACTAGCACGCACTGTGCAGGCATACATGAAGGAGGGAAGGTAGGGTGCCCCATGTAATCTCAGCTATCCTGTCCCTGTAGCTTAATCTCATCAGTGATAGGCAGTTTTTTAGTTTGACTAAAATTTACTGAAAGTATGAAACCAAATTTAACTAATAGAAGTAAATCAAATGTACAAACTAAAAATGTGAGTTAAAAATGCATTTTATCTAAACTGATTCTATTTACTTAAACTGTACATACAACTTCAAATAGTTAAACTAGTAGTTAGCAACTTTCAGTTACCTTTGCCCATAACTGAGACACCTACCAGGCACTTAACACATTACTCAGCCGCACCAGTGGCACTGTGGCAGCACCACTGAACTGCAGCATGGGGCGGCTGTGGCACCATGGTATAACTGAGGTAGTCTAGTAGTGAGTGTTTAATTGACACATTCTCAGTAATATTGAGCCGAAACAGCGGTTTTACTGCAGTAATCGAAACGGAAGTGGAACCGACCCAATCCAAATAAACCGTCATGCAACAAAAATTATGCTAAAGTACATGAACTGCTTCTTCTATTAACAGCTTTTAAAATCATCCAAAAAGTCAAATATTTACAGTATTATCCATACCTATAATAAGCATTCCCAGACTGTGCATGCAGATGGTGACAACTTCTTACCGTACAAACACAATTTCAAAAGTTTTCAGCCCAAAGACTGTAAAAATCACATACTGATAATTCTTGAATTACTGCAGCCCCGATCACTTACCAGCATTAGTATAATAGGTGGCAAGAACGCTGAGTGTCAGATCAGATGGCAAACGCCTGTGCTTCACGAAGACGGTAACTTGTGTGTCAACAGGCTGGCCGGGAACTGCAATAACAAAACAGCAGCACAGTAAAACAACAACCAATGACAAAATGTTACAACTACATGCACTTCCAAATCAAGTTTTATCAGTAGCATGGCCATTACCAATGCCACTATTGCATTGTGTATTACATTACTACCTTTATGCATGACAAAGCCAACATTACATAAATTATGCCTGATGCTGTGGGCATCAGCATCATGCAAATTTGTTGACCCGATGTTGGCCAAAGGGCAACATTCTGAGGGTCAACAACAACTGATGGTCAACAAATTCACATGATGATCAAGCTATCAGGCCTAATTTGTTTTGTTATATCATGATACGAATGCAATAAATTAGCTGTGAGCCTGTGAAAGGCATTCTATGCACCAAATCACTTTAATCAACAAACCAGTAAAATACCTCGTGCACTAAAGTATTTAAATGCAATTCTACTGAACGAGTACAATACTTTCACTGTTGAAAATTAAGTTTAGAAAAGCCACATGTCCGTATCCACATTTTACTGACCAACAGTGCATCGAAAGTTGAAACGAAATGCACATCATACTTATAAAAGACACATAAATTCGTTTTCAATTAATGTATATAGTATTTTCACTGCTTAAAATTGCTAAAAACAGTCCAAGACACATAAAACATAAGTTAAATGAACCAAACAACACACATCGTAAACAAACAAAAACAATCAAACAATGGGTTACATAGCAAGAAAGTCACGATTTTACACTTTTTCTTTTTGCGCTTTTTTATATTTAACACACCAACTTTTTTAAAATAAAGAAACCAATAACATCAATATTACATTTGGCATAAATGAACCAAATAAATAATCCGGTTACCCGATCACTATTAGCTTTTTACTCATGGCACGTGATGCGTGTTTGACCATTGTGTGCATTTTACGTCAAGGTATAACAAAACATCATATCTATTAAATTTCTACAATCAATAACAGCTGTACAATACAGACAACATACAATAAACATGCCACAATACTAAATGACATTTACCGACTGATTGGATGACAGCTGTAGCATCTACTGCCACCAAAGGTTGTATGACATGACATGTCAACTTAACATTATGTACTGCCGACTTGGCTTTAAGTGACACCTGCAAGCATGCAGCAAAGAAAACAATTAATGTTTTTTCTCACTACTTTTGTAGCCATTTCATTTCAGTTCACGTAAACTTTTAACAGGTTTTGTAAGCAAAAGCATTACACTATATAAATACAACATGTACAGTAATTTGCACGATCAAAAACCTACACATCTTGCTACTTGATTAACACAACTGGATGCAGTTCGAAGCAGTATTTTCAGCAGTTCTCATACATATGGTAAACTGACATACTGTGATTGTAACAGACGGTACAGGAACTTCATCTTCAAAGTCTTCAACCACCGCTTTCTACAAAGGAAACTGTACAAATAACTTGCAGCTTAACTCATCTAGTACTAACCTTTCACAAGTGTCACAATGTGTCATTGTTGAAACTCAATATGACGAAGCACACAAATTTACAACACTCATAGAACACCTCTAATTAAATTCAACAACTACAAGTTATTTCATTGTTTAAGAATAGTTAATGATTATTTGCAGCCATGTAATAATCGATGTCATGTAGATGATCAGATACAAACCGAGACTTTGTCAATAGTTGAAGGAACATCAATAGACAATCGCAGGTCTTCATCTAAACTCTGTGATGGAGTCGGAATTGCTGTCGACACCAGATTTATTACAGAATCACTTTCATTAACCAAGCTTCACAACATAACTACATGAATATAATCAATACTGCTCACACCTCAATGGGACATAATAGCATAATAACATTATTATGTAAAAATAAAATAATCCCGGGCACAGCCCAGGCCGGGCCTCTGGCCCGGACGGCTCGCAGCCATAGTAAACTCACTTGTGTGTGCGCAAGCGCGCATACTGTGCGACGGGCTGTAGGTTTCTGCTGACTAGAGGGAAATTTATAAAAGTGACGAAAGTGTGTCACAAAAATGCGACACGGAAAAGCGTAACAAAATTACCACAAAAATCGATGTTGCGCGAGTTTGAGAAGGCCTCGTTGAAGCTGAAATTTGGATACGCGTTCGTCGTCGGTATTTGACGTCTTCTGTTGGTCTCTATTTTGAAAATGAGCCAGGATTGACAGAGTTAGATGCTGCCGAAGGTCGGCAAAATAGACTGTCCAGGCGGATTCGACAATCTGAATCTGCAAATCTACCTTGGTCTTGGGCTCGTCGACAAATGGCCTATGCTCGCTTCTACTGCCACGAAGGAATAATGATATCGACTCTCTTTGCTAGCTCTAAATTCGTTACGAATGGCAATCGTTTTCAGGTCATTGCCGAGACTGGGCCGACCGGCCAGCTCCACTACGACGGCATGGCAAATGGCGGCCACCTCTTCCGTCCAGAAGAAAAAAGACGAATTGGACTTTTCGGAACCTGCAATGCTCTTTTATGCACAAGAGTCAACCACCTGAATGACACGGAATACAACCATAGCCTTCCATTGTATTCCAGCGCGTTAATTCATGTGTCCTCTCATCTCTACGTCGCTTCGAATGAGCTCCGCTCTCCGGGCGAGTGCCCAGCGTTTAGGTTCCCTAACGGGTTAAGTTATTTACTATTAATATCAAACTGCCAAAAGATCACAATACAATGAAAGAAACACAATACAGAAAACAAACATGAAAACTAGCTACATAGCCATCAAACACTGCATAAATTTAACAAAATAAAATATGTCAAATATGTATCAAAAAACAATTTGTTGCAATGTGACATGAATAAAAATAAAATAGCACTATTACAGTCACACACATATCATAAGAACACAAGCACCAGAGTTAGCTTACTACAAATGCACTGTAAAACAAGTTGCATATAGCACACATATACAAGGACTGTATCATTACTACGACATTGACAAACACCACTCAAAACACAGCCACTTGTCTTTAAGGTTCATTAACAAAAACCAAAGCAAACAGTCTCTTACAAGACTTTGACTGTTGTTCTTTAATAATGCGATGCAGCTGCTTCAACTCTGTCTCGACGCTGGCATAGTCGAGCTCACGCAGGCAAGCCGAGGGATGGCATACCATCGACGGATCAGTGCCCAGGTAGGAGCATGACAAACGTCCTTCTTCACACAATGCAACGGTCACTCCCTTCAGACCCCTGGTACACACAGTGACGAAATAACCATGACAGCAAATAATATTAACGTGCTAATAAATATATTAACGTGCTAAGGAAATAATCATTATTCTAAAAAATCAAGACCTTTAAAACTATAATGCAAGGAAAAACTAAAAAATGTATGAAAAGCCCATTATGTATTCACACATTAACTGAAAACTCACTTGAAAGCGCCGACTTTGATCTGAACCGGTGCTGAAGTCATCTGTGCAGCCCATTTCAGAGTCATATTTTCATACACAAGTAATGACTTCGTGTGTGTGGCAACCATGTAGCGTATATTGCCATTCGACCCTGAACAGTTAGAACAGTCAACAAAGTGAACTCGGTCACCGAAAATTATATCAGTGTCAAACACTAGCAATGGGCGATTCGCCAGAGAAGAAAATGACTCAATTCAACTCAGTGTCAAATTCGACTCAGTACAGCCTAACAAGTTCACATTTTTGTTAACTAAATAAATGACGGAGCTCATCTGTAAAGCCAATAACTGACTCTGTGCTGTTGTAATTTTATGTCTAGCTATTTGTGCAGGTTTTTAATATTAGTATCGTGTACAATCAGTGCAAAATGAGAAGTAATATGCCGAAAAGATAGGTGCTGCTATTCGCCAGTTATATAATATACATTCTATAATGTCGCGACTCGAACAGATTTTTCCCATCACTATCGTTGTTGTTGTTTCGGTGGAGGCGAAGTTGTCCTTCGTAGAACCAGGCCGCAGATGGGCCCATAGTCCATCCTCCAGTGGAGCCCCTGGTGTTTCTTACCAGGGTACTATGAAAACCTCCGTG
>Ga0126335_1002452_pt1 | contig 11101 bp, 10 predicted proteins | sample OlaspJWI45metaG_FD_108409 | JGI IMG/M metagenome (GOLD analysis project Ga0126335, IMG submission 108409) | Marine gutless worms symbiont microbial communities from Oahu, Hawaii - Olavius sp. 1 OAHU.JWI-45 metaG | ecosystem: Host-associated > Annelida > Digestive system > Unclassified | place... | reverse complement strand
GTTCTGAAGGTCTTGACGTTAAAGTCTCATTTTTAGGCTGTATCGAATGCATGAGATGCAGACTATTGTTACCGATGCTTGCAGTGTCTGTCTGTCTGTCCATCACGCAGCTCAACTTGGCTTAACTGTGCAAAAACGACTGAATTGATCAAGAGCCTGTTTGTGGTGAACACCCTTGGAGGCCCAAGGAACGTTGTGTTAGACGGGGGCCCTAATCCCCCACAGTGAGGAAAGGGGGATTCGATACAAACTTCGCCAAATTACTTTGTCCTCTTGTTTGTTATGTTGGTAATCTTCTGAATATCTGGAGTGATGAGATACGGCCAAAGGTGTCTTGCTGTTTCTGGTTGGAGCCTGCGGAACTCACTGCCGTTGCTAGTTCATGACCCATCACTAACATCCACTCAGTTCTGTGTGCTCTTGCAGACGGTGCTGTTCTGTAGAGCTCATGAAACACTAACATAGCACCTAGGTGACAGTTTAGGCTGTAAGGACTGTCGTGCAAACACAAATCCATTTACTTACTTTCTATGTCAAGTTCGAGTAGCAGGATCGTGGGCTCAAGTTCAACGTGTTGGTTGAAAGAGCGACAAAAGTCATTTTTATGTTATTGTCAGCTTTATTGCAAACTGCCAACAAGAACAAGTGGTCAAAGTAATTTGACAAAGGCTGCACTGAATGACCCCGTGCACACTGCATGCACCGCTGCCGATTTAAGCCGCGTGACAGACAGACAGTCTGACAGACAAATATTAGTAAGAATAGTCAGCATTTCGTGCAGCCTAAAAGTTGCATCTGTGTGTCTACCTTCGCCCGAAAGACAGTCCTGTTATAGCGCCGCTTAATGAGCAACTCATCTCAGGAGCACTGAGGTATGGCACGCATTGTCGAATGATCTCACAGTTTTACCTGTTAGCCACACGTTTATCCACGAACAGAATGAACCACAGTTACTTTTGCCTTACCTTTGTCTCCATTTACTGGCCCCGGAGGGTTGTAAGGCTGAGTTGGCCCAGGATGAGTATGTGTTGTGTTCTGACAGCTGCTGCCGGAGAATGTACGGGTAGTTCGAGTAATGCCGAACACGCCGGCGACCGTGTTGTGTGGAGCGTCTGCATTTGCTCGCGGTTCTACCACGCGACCTGAGGATGGTGTTCTGGTGTCTCGTCTGTTCTCGAGTGTCGGGTACTGCACCGAGGTGTCTGAAGCCGAGCTTGATGCTGTTACTGGAATCAGTGGCAGTGGACCGGCTTACGTGAGTGCATGTTACACTAAAGCCGTCAAATATTTAAATACTACCGTTATGTTACCTTTAAATTATTTACAACAGTAAATAACGTGCTTTGCGCTTTACCTCTGAAAGTGGGCGCTGATCCGCAGAGTTGCCCAGCTTGTCTTGAATATTCATTGGCTTTGGTTACATTCCATGTCTGTCCCTGGGAATGCCGAGTCCTGAATATTTTTACAAGACTCCAACTCCAGTGGATATTGTCCTTGCAGTCATTATTGTGCTGCTACGTGATTGGCCACATTATGCGTAATGATGCTGGATTGTTGCGTAGCCATAGTTTATGCTTAAATGCAGAAGTGCCTGTACTGTATTTGTCACAATTAGGCTGCATCGAATGCATGAGTGCAGACTATTGCTATTAATGGTCCTAACGTCTGTCAGTCTTTCAGTCGGTTATGCGGCTTCGCTGTGCAGACACGGCTGAACGGGTCCAGTTCCTGCTTGCGGTGGAGACTCTTGCGGAACGAAGTAACATTTTATTAGACGAAGTGTCTCAATTCACCCCCCCCCACAGATTTGGTGCAGCCTTCACAATATTAATTTGACCAGTTGTACTAATGTGTGGACCAGGGGCCCGATTTTCAAAACTTCTTAAAGATTTTCCTAAGTTCTTCCTAAGATCTTTCTAAGTTTTTCCTAAGTTCGTCGTAACTTTGTCTTAAGTTCACAACTCAAGAATTTCTAAGATTTTCGTAAGTTAATTTTCCAAACCTTTCTTAGCGTTTCATAAGGTTTTCATAAGTTTGTCGTAAGTTTTTCTTAAGATTTTCTTAAGTTTTTCGTAACTTTTTCCTAAGATTTTTTAAAGAAGTTTTGAAAATCAACATTTTCGTAACTTTTTCCTAAGATGTTTGTAAGTTAGGTCATTTTCCTAAGATTTTCCTAAGATCTTCTTAAGAAGTTTTGAAAATCGGGCCCCAGTTTGTCTTAACTCAGATATCTCAGCAAATGCTGCTGATTGTCTTAGGAACACGTAGCCGAAGCCAGATAAGTTTCGGGATAATCAAGATATGTTAGCTGACTACTCTAGCGGCGCACCCATTCTTGATGGGTATCGCGTATACGATGACGTTCAGCCGCCACTCGCCCATCCGCATAGCCTGCTCGGGCTGCTGCCAGTCGGCTGAGCACCTGCAGTCCACACTGCTGTGCTACACTGTCGTCAAGCTTCAAATACCCGGCGGCTAGGCTGCACATGCTTAGCCTATATGGGTCCTAAAAATGCTAAAATAGCAATTGATTTCCTCTCACACTTAAAACAATTGCCGGGGTGCCCTGGAGCTACTCTGAAAATGCGGAGGCGATGGTGGCTTACGTGAGCTCGTGTTACGCTAAAGCCGTCGAATATTTAAATGCCAGCCATTCCTGAGATATAAGCAGACAAACAGACGTACTGGATGTGCACATAGAGCCTTATATCTATAAAAGGCTGAATTGAACTGAGTTGGAAGCAGAAGTTCTATAGGTATTTGTGTGATGTCACGACCAGGTCTGTCTCATGCTAGAAGCACTGGCTGACGGCGCCGTCAAAATGGGTCTGAATCGTGACACCGCTCAGAAGTTGGCTGCACAGACTTTTCTGGTAACATATTGCCTACTGTGTTGGTTCCTGTTGAATGCTGATGACCAACTGGCTTCCTTCAGTGCTTTGACGCTGTTGGTTGGGTCATCTGGCCTGTAAAAACACTCTCCGAAATGACCTATAAAGTGTCGAGTGGGACGTCAAGCCTTTGCTTGTTTCAGTTAAGTACAGTAGCTCGGTTTCAGTTGGCTTCAGCTGTTTGAAATGTCTCAAAGTTCATTGATTGTAAGTTCTCATGCACACGGGATGTTAGGACGATTCTGTGTTTTTAGGAAGGTAAGCATAGGCAAGGGCACTTGATATAGCGCCTGTATGGGGGAACCTCATCACAGAAGCACTCAGGTATGGCACGCATTGTCAAGGGATCACACAGTTCTACCTGCCGGTGCCACTAACGTGTTTATCAACGAACAGTATGAATCATACCTGCCTTCACCTTTCCAGCTGAAGCTACTCTTCATTTACCGACCCCAGAAGGAGGAAAGGCTGAGTTGGCTTACTAGGCTTGTTACATACCTAGATGGTTTACTCGCCCACAGATGGTCACCCATCCAGATACACACCGGGCCCGACGTTGATTAACGTCATTGATCAGAGCAGTGCTGTTAGCCGCTATGCCACGTCTCCAGCCATGGCATGTGAAACATTGTATTAGGTCTCGGTCTCTGTATGGAGAGAGAAAGTAAGTAAGTAATCTTTATTGCACAGACGACAGACACATTTGCATTACAATACAAGAAAGTACAGATATTTATTAATCAAACAAACGGTAAACGAGCAGTGAAGACATGCAGTGCTCTGATCATACACTGGCTTAGAAATTACAAAATATGCAGAATGTAAGTCAACTAAAGACATGTTCCTGAGCACTGATAATTACATATGGAGATATAAATTTCGAAAAACGAAAGACTTCCTGGTGAGGTTGTATTGATACCTAGACTAGTTAGAAGAATGACCTCTGGGTTGCAAGGACATAGAACATAGAGTTGTCTTTTTCGAGTAGCTTCCCATCCAAGTGGAAGTGGAGTTGGGGAAACGGTGGTTACAGTTATTATGGTTTAACGTCACTTAAGATAACGTAGATGATCAGCAACAATCAAGATGAGACAACTTATTTGTAGAGTTACTCCATTGATATTTATAGTTTACTGCCAATTAAACTTTTCTATCAAGTGAAGAGATTATAACATTATGCAATTGACTATCTGACAGTACGATATCTAATGTAGGATTTAGATTAAATTTACTGCAGGCCGCATGAACAGCTGAACATACCACATTAGTTGAACATTCTATGAGGAAATGTGACACTGTTTCTGGTTTGTTACAAGTTACACAGAGGCCATCTGCATGTTTACCAATCTGATGGAGATAGGCATTTAACTGACATTTACCAAGCCGTAGCCTAGTTATAACTTGGGAAATGTTGTCCATTTGTCTTATATAGGGGGACTCGATGCAACAGTTTCAGATGTAATTTTCCCCTCGTTACTGCAGTCTGTGTCTGACAGGGAACGTCTAAAATGGTGCTGGAGTCCGGCAAGCATCCGGCCCAGTTGAAGGACATGGTCTGTTCACCAGGGGGCACCACCATCACCGGTGTTCATAAGCTGGAGAAATCTGGACTACGTGCAGCTCTAATGGACGCAGTGGAAGCCGCGACCAATCAGGCGACGTATTTGTCGCATCAGTGAGACAGCTTGAGATGCCTTCGACTGTAGACATTGTGACAATTAGTCATTTAGTTGAATATATTCTGTAGGCAAGTATTTACCAATTCGTCGACAAGCTATGCCTGTAAATCCCGTTGATGTTTTCTAGGATTTCCCACCCAGCTTGCAGTAAGCATGGAACGTTGGCTAGTTAAATGGAAACTGAGAGATGTCGGACTGTATTTCCTCTAATAGAAGCCCCCGGCTTCTGTTAGAATCAACCGGTTCACAGACGAACATGTATTTACAGCACCAGTCCAAGAGTCAGCAAACTGCACTGCTTCTAATTTTAATTTTAAAGTAAGACTATTTTGCTTTATTGTACTTCATGATGCCATAGCCAGCCATGTAGGTAATGCATCATGAATGACACAACGCACCTCTTTATTCATCAATAATGTTAGACAGCAGCAGATAAATGGAAAAACTTAACTACCCCAGCGTATTGGCAATAATAATAATAATAATAATAATAATAATAACGTCTCTTTATTACAATTGCAGACAAACGCTGCAAAGGACACACATAACATCAGCGTATTGGCAATAATTCATCATGTATATTTTCACAAACAATTGAAATCACTAGAGTATCTCAGTTTGCTTATAAATTTAGCTCTACGGTATTCGGCGTTATACCCAGGTTAGACCCCGGCTTGTATTAGAGACCTGGCTTCTATTAGACAAAGTATGGTATTGAGTCGGTTTGCTTGAATGCTTCATAGATGTGGCACTGTTTGACATCATGTGAATTTCATTGTTTAAAATACTGCTAGTTGCATTTCCAGAGCTGCAGCGTAGGCCTACCGGTCAATCGCTTTCAGTCCATGTTCAGCACAGTGCTATATTCTGAATACTTGCGTTAATTAAGTGAGCATACTGAGCAAGCGAGGTAGAGTTAAGTACGGAAGTGGAGTACTCGCTGCAGAAGCACTCAGGTATGGCACGCATTGTTGAGGGATTTCAGTTTTACCTTCACACTTGCGCATTTCTTCATGAATGGAATGAACCATGCCTGCCTTTGCCTTCGCAGTTGAAGCTGGTCTTCCTTTACCGACCCCGGCGGGCTAGAAGGCTGAGTTGGCCTGGGCACCTCCACGGTCTGCCAAAGGACTGCTACATGACAGCTATCACAGTTGTGAGCTGCTCAAGCCGTCTCGCCTCACTGGGAAACTGGAGCACGGGGGAGCATCGATCTCACGACTTCACAGGTCGCAACCACTGAGCGACCGAGTGACTGATGTTGCCTATGAACTGCTGTGACTAATGTAGGCCTACATGCTTCCTAGCTCGGATGACTATAGTGTAGCAGAGCTAATCATACAGTAGCTGTTGAGATTGTGTCTGTTAACCTGGGTGTTGCAAATCATAACGGCTTGGCACAGAGACTGAGAGACATACTGACCCTCTCTCTCTCTCTCTCTACGCTTGTCGACGATCGTCGACACGTCGTAGCGCCCTCCATGTTGACCGATCTGTCGCTGAAGGAGAAGAGCCCTGCGCTCGTGGTGACCTTCTCCAGCCAGCATTTTCGCGGACGACCTGGTGGTCTCTAGGCGTGTCGAACTGTCCTGAGCCCTGTCGTGACGTGACAGAGATGTAGGGTTTGGTGGGGCAGAAGCAGCCTGATCCATACGCCTGACGTGGCCAAAGAGAGTGTCTGTCCAACTTATAGCTTCATTTATTTACGGCAGCTGTGAGAGAGTGGCGACTTCCACGTTCGTAACAAATTCATACCAGAGGATCATAGATGCCAAGTATTCGCCTTTGGTTCGTCTTATGAAAGGCCTCCAGGTTCGCCATATCAGCTTACTGACTTACGCTGATCTAAAACGGAAACTCACTCAGACCTGCTTTAGCTAGCTGAGCGTCACTGCCCATGGGCGCTTGTAAACATCAGAAGCGCCTCATTGAAGCGCGTATTCGATGCGGCTATCGCTAAATTACTTTGTCGTCTTGTTTCTCGTGGCTTCTATAAGTCGATTGTGTTTGTTTCCACGACAACGTTGAATTGAGCGGTATTCGTTGCATTCAAGAAAAAGTTGATACACAGTCGCCAGATGGCGCCACGGAAACGTTTTTACCTATTTTCTTGGCTGTTTGTAGAACATGAGATAAGTTACACAGCTTAAGTAATACATTATGTACCTGTAGCATTTTTATTAAAATGTGAGCACAGATCTAATATTTACGCACACATTACGGCGTACTTGTTAATTATCTACCTAAAACACCGGAATAAAGTATTTTTTTATCATTCAGTACAACGTTACAGCCAGAATTTCGTTACAACTTTCGTCTACAACTTTCGTTACGGGTCACTCAGTACTTTCGTCACAGTCAAAAACTGCATAGGAAGCACGTCCATCTATATACAATACAAATACTACGCGCGCGATCTTTCTATAGGCTACGCCCGTAGGCCTGCGGCCTACCGGGCTGCGCCCGGTATAACAAACATACGCCACACAGATAGAAATTAAGCTGTGTCCGAGGGAGCACATACGTGCGCGCTGCCGCTACCGTGACCTGAAGATTAACCCCGTGACCTTGAAACTCAAAGGTGACAGATATTTTAAAGATGTACTGGTATCTTCACACAGAAAATGAAGCTGCTAGACATTCAAAACATTCAAAACGTAATAGCTTGAATTGTAATAGGTTAATAGTCAAAATTTCAAATGCGCCAATTACTTCGAGCGCTATCGTAACAGATATTCCGATCAAGCCCCAGCAATATCCGACCGGTATTTTCAGAGTTGCATGCTACCGCTTTTTCGCTGTCGTGACCTTGACCTTAATTGGGCCCATGACCTTGAAAGTTGAAACATAATCGTGATCTAGATATTCTAAAAATGTATCACCATACCAAAAATGAAGTTGCTAGGTAAAGCCATTCGAAAGGTACAGCCTGAGCTGGAAAATATACGAAAATAGCTCTCAAGGTCAAGGTCAAATGTCATGTAACCCACTTTTAACAATTTCTAGCGTTCACCATCGGACATGTTCCTACCAAGTTACAGCAATTTTTGATCAGTAGTTTTCAAGATTTTCAGCGGACAGACTCACAGACAGATGCTGCCAAAAACAATACCTTTCGCAGCATGCGCACAGGTAATTATCATAACACATTAAACGGCGAGTAAAACTTCACAATCGAAATAAACATCGAGACATAAAAGTTTCTATGTGAGCTTTGAGATTATGGAGAATTGGCGGTAACTGTTATGACACGAAAAATGTGATCAGTCGGTCAACTTCTCTGCCGTCAGTTCGAACTTTAAAGAAAAAGCGTAAGAATTAAAACCATAAAAACTATAAAATATAAAAGAATTATTTTAAAATGTCGATTTGTAGCCCTGTCCAAATATGTCAAATCGAATTGTCTAATCAATATGAGCTTACGGAACGTAACGGAATTGCACTTCTCCAACAAATCTGGGTAATGTCAAAGGTGACGGTGAGGTTGGACGTTTGGAAAACAAGTTGTTGGCCTTTAGTTTTTCGTATGTGCACTGAAGTATTTTATCGTTGTAACGAATGTAAATACGGTAGAGTAGATAGCATGGAGTAAAGTGTGCCGGTGGCATTCGTTATCGTTAAGGCGAGTTATTGTGTTTGTTGTGTTAGCAGTGGTGCTGGTGCAGGGGCCTTGGAGCCACTAGTCTAGTCGGCTAGTGCCCACACACCTCGTGTGACAGATCTACGGACAGACACCGCTATCATCGGTGTCACTAGCCTGCATCTCATGCATTCGATGCACCTAAAAGTATCGTCAGGTCCACAATACTGGCATCATTAAAAATCATTATCACGATATCGCCCAGCATTACCTTATTATAGATTGTGAGAGTGCTGATTCTAGAGTTTGCAGTTCAAGTTTAGACTGTGCTGAGAACTTGTAGGCCTATGTATTTATTAACTTTTTTGCCTTGGCCTTGAAAGTTAAGTCGTGGGTTTCGGTTTTTTCGTTGAGGATAAATGATCGCCGGCACTTTTAAGAGCACTACAGAATTATCTCTGTCAGATCTCGGCTGTTTGTTGATGCTGATGTTGATGCATCTTGCTTCACTTCATAGTGTTAAGGATAATTACTGCTGTGTGCGGCAATATGGATGACCGGATGTTGCAAATGTAGGTTAATTTGCTGATATTTTTCAGCGTTGCACTGCAGCACTAGCTGTGAAGTGAAAGGCTGTTTGTTTGACTCCGTGAAATTTCTTTCTTTCTTATTTTAAAAAAAATTTAACTGGCCGTATCTCCGCACTCGCTGGATGGATCTTCGTCGTTTGATTGGGTTTCGTTGCAATTTTTAGATTCTGTTCGGACATTTGACAGATCTGACTCCTACATTTCATACGGCGTCAAAACGTGAAAAATTTAGAGCCATTTTTTTGAACCGTCACGATCGATTGGCCACCATCTGGAAATGCTGCAATTTTTCGAAACCTAGAAATGAACTTGATCTGCGCGGATGATTTTTACTATCATGTCTTGAAGTTTGGAACAGATTAGTCCCCCATCTCTAAAATCCATCTCGGGATTTGGGGCCCCAAATGTGCGAAAACGGCTGGCTCTCCAACTGGCAACAACTCCCTCACAGTAAGAACACTTACTCCAGCAAACGGTGCTGCTGTTGGTGTGCCTGTTATTGTGTATATGATGCAAATGAATACGCTGAAGCAAGTTTTCATCGACCATAGATATTTCATCATTCACTAAGACTTGGATCTTCGCATATTTGTTTTTCAACATAGATAACTTTTCTGCTGATAGGCTGTCAAACCTGCTTGAGCCACAAGCACTCAGCAAGAAGGAGCTGTGCATTGTACTTCCACTTATATTGTAAGCTGCAGTGCCAGTTGGTGCTGTCAAAAGCACAGTGACATCATGTGGACTGTCACCAGCATTACGAAGCTTGCGATTTACCATTTGTGGATCAGATGACTTGCCCACACCGGTGCCACCAGTGCAAGAAAATGTAGAATGGTGCAATTTTCTCGCACTGTCGTTTTGCGCGACACCAGTCTAATATTCAGAGAACACATCAAAGCAAAAAAGTCATCATCAGAAAGCAGAGACACATGCTCTGTGTTTAGACTGGAATCTGTTGCATCAGTGGCTGTAAAATCTGCAAACATGGTGTTTAGAATTACATCATCATCATCATCACGGTCAACAAAGGTGTCGGTTTGTGGTCACATCTTCGAGATCGGTCAAAATATTTTCACAAAATTTGGTAGCTACGTAGCGGATTCATTCATTTGAAGAATAGCATGAAGGAAGGAAGTGAGTGAAAACTGAATGGTTTTGCAGCACTGGGCGAGCGAGTTCAAGAGTGTTCGAGAGAAAGTGAGCGAGTTTGAGAGAGTGCGAGCCAACAGGTGGACGAGCATGTTTGAGTGAATTCTATCAAGTGCGAGATAGTGCTAGCCAACGCGTGGGCAAGCGAGTGCGAGAGCGTGAGCGAGTTCGAGTGTAGTGCGGGGCTGCACGTGGCAATACAGCTGTAATTGCCACATTTTCTAGATTACTATGTGCGAGAAATGTTTGGTGATATGTACTGCACATCGCATTGGTCTTTTGTCACAACCTTAGCCTCAAAGTTCACACAAATCAGTGTTGTCATCCCTGGTTGTATAGGGGCTGTTTCACAACTACTGGCGCAAACAGGTGTCGGCGACATCTGATTAGGTTGTGTGATCAGGTGGATGATTTTGATTGGGATTTGTCGCACTGGGATCCTTACGCTGTGCTTAGAGGTGTCATGCCTTGCATGGAACATGGTGGAGTGGTTCCGGTGGGATCGAAGCCTGATCTTGACTACTATCTGGCTTTCTTCAGTGCTTTGACACTATTGTTTGGCTCACCTGACGTGTGAAAACTGTCCACAAAACAGTCTGTACTCACTCACGTGTTATACCGGGCGCAGCCCAGGCCATGCCGTAGGCCTGGCCGGCTGCGGCCATAGTAAGATCACGCGCGTGCGCACGTACTATTTGTATTGTATGTGCTTGGCCGTGCTTACTAGTCTGCAGTTTTTGACTGTGACGAAAATCTGACTGTGACAAAGTACTGAGTGACCCGTAACGAAAGTCGAGTGACCTGCCCCTTTATACATGCACACCTTACATAACGATGAACCTTTCCATGTTGCCATCTGGCGACTGTCGATAAACGTTTTGTTGAATTGCAACGCATACGGCTCAGTTCAATATTGTCGTAGAAACAAACACAAATCGCCGTATAGAAGCAACGAGAAACAAGACGCCAAAGTAATTTTGCCATAGCCGCATCGAATACGAGCTGCAATGAGGTGCTTCTAATGAGCTTCGCTCTCTGGGCTGTGCCCGGAGTTTAGGTTTCCTAATGGGTAAGAAAGGTAATAGCAATTACTGATGATGGTCTGGAGTAAAAGAGGGAACATTAACACAGCTGCTCTAGTTACTATAGCACAGTGCAATACTCTTGTTGCACGATGTTCTAGGCAGCTTATAGGTCCAGCAGATTGGG
>Ga0126335_1002451_pt1 | contig 11103 bp, 6 predicted proteins | sample OlaspJWI45metaG_FD_108409 | JGI IMG/M metagenome (GOLD analysis project Ga0126335, IMG submission 108409) | Marine gutless worms symbiont microbial communities from Oahu, Hawaii - Olavius sp. 1 OAHU.JWI-45 metaG | ecosystem: Host-associated > Annelida > Digestive system > Unclassified | place... | reverse complement strand
GAGTTTAGGTTCCCTAATGGGTTATACATGTAATGAATTATACATATTTCTATAAAGTATGTATATAAAGATTTGTTGACATTAGAATTTTATTGCGTCCAGCTGACTAAACTAGTTGATTTCGCAATCGGCTCATTTTTGCTCTCCACACGAGACATACAGTATGTATACGATTTCTGTGCGTGCGATTTGCCGAAATATTTATGAGCGTTTATGACCAACGAGAAAATTATCGCGATAAATAATAGAATAGCTAAGAAGGCCAAACGGACGTTATGCACGCATGCACGCAAGGCCGCCGGGCGCGCAGTTGGAAGCGATCACTTGGACTGCGCCACTGTGCTGAGTTGGCGAGGGGACCGACTAGCGGTTAGTGGCGCGGCACTGATTAGTACGACATTTGTTATGCGCAATCCGTGCCTGATGGCGTGTTCGACATGACTGACAGTTTGGCTGACGGCCGGCCGGTCGCGTGTCGGTAACCGAACGCCGTAAGACTGGTCTGGTCTTCCCTGCACGGCATCACCACAGCCACCAGTCCTGCCCATGGATGAACCTCGGCAGTAATATGACTGCTCCAGCCAGCATCCCGTCTCCAAGGCTGGAAAAGAACAAGTGTCCACCGAGCGCGGACGGACATTGCGGGCAGTTTGCGTGCGACAGTGAGCGTCAAGAAGTCGTATTGAAAGGTCGTCGTGTGCCGCGTCTGCAGACAGCACGCAACATGTAGGCGGTTCGGAGGGAGAGCGTGTCTTAATGGTCATCTGAGTTACGTTAAGTTACGTCTCAAACTTCTGGGCGTGTCATGTGACTTGTGACTTGTCATGCCATACCGTGTTTCAAGGCAAGGATCATCGCGTCAACAAATGAACACCAACGACGACCGCTAACGATTACTTCTGAGCGCTAGTTGTAGTCGCAAGTTAATCACACGGCACTCGAGTCCGACACGAGTCTGTTGAGCTGTTCCAACCCAGTTTATCAAATTATATAGTCTATACAACGGAACTTACCCAAATAATTAGCAAAATCCCTATACACTGGCATTCATCTGATGACAACGACATCTCGATGGCGTAGTGGGTCAGCATCGCGGCTTTCGGCCCGAGAGGTCGTGATTTCGACGATCATAGACTGCTGCGTTTCCAGTTGCCCGGTGAGGTGTGGCGGTCTGAGCAACTAATAACTGTGATTTTCGTCACGTAGCGGTCCTGGGCAGACTGTTTGCTCGCTATGGTAATGCCTAGGCCAACTCAGCCTTTCATCCTCCGGGGTCGGTAAATGAGGACCAGCTTCGGCTGGGAAGGCAAAGGCAGGTATGGTTCATTCCATTCGTGGACAAACGTGTTGGTGGCAGGTAAAACTGTGTGATCCCTTAAAATGCGTGCCATACCTGTGATCGGGTTGGCCCATAAACAGGCGCTTTATCAAGAGTCATCGACCTTTACCTTTTACCTTTAGGTGACCCCTCTATCAATTCTTGTCTGCACAGCTTAGCGAACTGGTGATGATTTCATAAGCTCAGTACAGAACTGGTCAATCGCATTAGCATGGCCACAACATTCAGTAATTTTAGCCTCCCAATATACACAGCCTGGCTGTGTGTTTGTGTACATGCGTGCAATGCATGCCTGACACTGGATGTCAGAAGCGTTCTTCCTCTGCGCAGTTTTCCACCTTCGACTGTCACAACCGTCAACTTCAATTATCATCCAGAACGTTGTCCGGACTACGTACCGACCGAGCACGCCGGCTGACAGACCGGCTAACCGTAGACGCAGCATCTCGCCTGCCTTCCTGTGTGCCACTGGCTTCTGTGACGCTCGTCACTCGGGCCCAGCCCTCACGTCACTGCACACACGCACGCACGTTATGCCGCGAAAGTAGGCACGCGGAATCCGAAATTAATGAGCTATGGGAGCTGTGATTGACGCTTAAAGTTTGTCTATCACAATCCGAAGGCAGGTCGCTACTGTCGTCCTTACCTCACCATCGCACCAGCCAATCTGCTGCTGCAGCGGCCGTCGACGATAGGTCAGATAACACGCCAACGCATCAATAACAGTGACAGTTCCGTGTTGTTCTCCAAGTTTTCGATTTTAACCTTCTTATGTTGCTTTCTTACCGAACTTATATTACGTCCAAAAACTGAATTATTGCGGCCTAACGTGTGTAGAACGTTATACTGTGTAGGCCCATATATTGTAGTGATTTGCTAGGAAAACAACAACGTGCAGCCTTGACGCGATGACCCTGATATGGCACTCGATCTGTACTTTGTGAACATGTACTTGACAGCTACCTGCGTACCAAGAAAGAACATTATCGTATGACAAGAGTAAGTTCATGACTCTGCACTCGCACCCGAATAGTAGACTTTTCTTGCTGTTTAAGTGGCGAAATATTGTCGAATGATGAATATAATCCGAATGAGACGTGTACGTAGCCTAATGCTAAATGTGGATCCCAGTTTCAATCTCTGAGCTATAAGAAACTACAGTCGTCGTGACGTCAGCCGAGCTGATGTCTCTTGTTGCAGACGCCAGCGCCGCCATACTGCCACAGCGGCGACCGGCACTGAATCGTTTTCGTCGTCCGCCGTCCGTCTACTATGTCCAGTAATTTCTATTTATCCGTGATTTATAACCTGCCGCTGACGAAATTAGACGGTGCCGCTGCGAAAAGCGCCGTCGAGACGGTTAAAATGGCGACGACGACGACGACGGCGGCGGCGGCGGCGGCGGCAACGACGGCGGTCGGATGTGGGTCGTCCGGGCGCGCGGCCGCGCGGTGAATTACCCGGTGACGTTCAGGTCTCCTGCCCACCCGCCCGCGCACGCCCTGTGAGATACCGCACCGCGGCTCAGTCCACTCGACTCTATAGACGACTTTTGCGCCGGTGTTCATTTCCAGTTCATTTCCATCCGTCTCGTCGGATTATCTCGACTTCTCGGCGTCCGGACTTTGGCAATCCGGTCCTAATTAGGAGCCGGCGACAATCGGAGCAGTGCGTCGGTCGGTCGGTCGGTCGACAGTTAGCGACGCCGCGCTGAGCCGCTCCGCTGGGACACCGACTGTATTCGGCCGCTGTCATCGACGCGCTGCTATCGTCGCACGACAGCCGTTCGACCTGTGTGGTCGCCGATGTCGCTACATGTGACCACCCACGTTGCTGTGCCGCTGACCCCGGCCACGACGACGCCGACTATACACGACAAGTAATTGTGCGTTGTGAGTGACAGAAACAAAACACTGCCGGCTGAGTTCTTGAACGTAAGGCGCTGTCAAACCTTGCAGCGCTTTGTAGATTAAGCTAGATTTATGAACGTCGATAGTCGATACTGGTATATCTGACATGGCGCGTCTGTTTGCAAGGCTTGAAGACAGAAGACGAATCATCATTTACTTCGGATTTTCGTTTTGTTAGCAGTAATCGATTTCGGTTTGCTAGTTGTTTAGCTAGCTTTCAAATCTTTGTAACTTTTCTTCATTTTTCAATCAAAATTTCCAATTTTTGAAGGCGCAGCGCCAATAATAGCTCAGTCATAGTTCGGAAACCAACTTTGTGGTAATGACACCGACGTAAGGAGACACATTGAACATTTATTGAAAATTGAAAATTTTATAAATTTATATAAAAAAGATCACCCACTACTGGCATCGCTAGGAGTTTGAGGCTCCTACGCTCGCATTGTCCTCTTTCACTCTTTTACTGTAATTTTTTTCCTTTTAAGGTTTTCCATTACCTTCTGTTCAAGTTGCTCCGTTTTGGAACAACGACTAGTTTATGTGAAAATTTCGGGAAGCAAATAGGCCTAATAGCCTAAGTATGAAAACTTGAAGTGAACGGCCGTCACTGTGTACTCGTAGAAGTTGTTGTGTTCAATGGCTGGAGTAGATGAAAAAGTCTGCAGAAATCAGTAAGTAGCATATATAAGCATGTCGAGCGAAGCCGATGCGCGAGAAGTAGTCTATCGGTTGTTCTCAGCTGGGCCTGGGCGTCTCTCGACGCTATTACTGTCACGCTCGACCGGCGCATTCCTACAATGATTTCATAAATTTCTGATCAGATGCAAGCGTTCATTATCGACAAGCAGTACTTCCAGACAGCCACGCGACGCTGAATAGCCGCCCGCGCTCCAATGACCCTGCTAGGGTCTCGGTCCGCCGCCGGTCAGGTTCGGCTCCTTTCGGCACGCCGCTATCACGGAAAACAATTCCCGGCGGATTTGCGAAAGTGATCCGAGACACAGAGCGTCGGCTCCGGGGCTTGGCTGGTCAAACGACCGATCGATGGTGTGGACGAACGGCGGCACGTCCAGGGCGCCACCCCGCAGCGGGTCACGGTCGGGGTGCTGGCCGTCAAGCGGTCGGTCGGCTTGCGTGCGGTGACGGTGTCGCAAGCTGGACCAGCAGCGATCCGATGGACTCGTTGTATTATTCAGAGAGCTGGCGTCGAACTACGGCGGCGGCCGACGATTGTCAGGTCGAAATGTTCTGCATGCCATTCGGGCCGCAGTTGGGGGCACAAAGTGGCCTCGAACACGACGTGACGTGCTTCAAGCCGCGACACTGATAGGCTACGTGTACTTCACAATGACGTATACTACACCGTGGCCGAAAAATGGAAGTAGGCCTAATACTGTTTCAGGCACAACTTTGACAAACATAAATATATAGTTGCAATTTTTGCACGGAATGTCATCAAGGTAATGCGAAACCAAACTAACACAACAAATGTCCACTGCACCTAAACAGTGTCACTTCTTTGCCTTGTGAATTAAACGATCGTCATGCACTAAAACGCACAACGTCGAAAGTGACAACTGCAAGATAATCAGACGGGAATATCAAATGTTTGATTCAACTAGTAAACGAAGGCTTCAAATGCCGCAGTTACTGCAAAAACACAATGTCAGAATTAAAGCAGTGCTCGAAATGACCACCGCCCGCCCTGACACAAGCTGAAAGACGGCGACGCCACTGACGCACAGCTGCAGCAATGATGACGTGACGCAGCTTGGCCCACTCGGTTCTGATTCTGATGCGATGTTTGAGGTCGTCGACATTAGTGATGCGTGTTTTGTATAGTTTCGCTTGCAGTATGCTCAACACGCTGTAGTCAACCGGATTTAAACCTGGCGAATTTGGAAGCTACATTAGCGGCGAAATGAACTCTGGCGTTTTTCTTTCCAGGAACTCCACGGTAGCGCAAGCATTTTGATGACGTCAACTTACGTCATCATTGCTTTGTGCTGTGCAAGTAGTTATAGTACTTTTTATAATTTTTTCAGTTACCTTAAATGTTAAAATGAATTGTGCCAGACATTATGACAATTGGTTGAACTTTGTCAAAGTTATGCCCAAAATACAAGTGGTTATGTTTTTTTCTGGACGCGGTGTATATTCTCGACCAACTTAAAACTAAATCGGCCAACATTAGTGCCCGGTTTCAATCATATTCGTATTATTGCACATACTATACTCTTGCGGTCGACGTTCCCGGCGTCTGTCAGTCTGTCAGTCACGCGGCATCGCTGTGCAAAAACGGCTGAACGGATCGAGGTCCTGCTTGGGGTATAGACCATTGGGGACCTAAGGAATGTTGTCGGAGTCCCGATTTCCTACACAGATTCGATGCGGCCTTTGACAAATTACTTTGGCCATTTGTTGTAAGTATTATAGTTAATGGTGCTGGAAAATCACAACTGTATGAAACGATCCTGTTTCACGGACGGCTATGTATAACGTATTTAAATATTCTTCTACTGGATTGTGTCAAATAGCCCAGGTATCGCCTCTTAGCGTATACTGTACGTTCTCAGCAAATGTGCAAGGAAGCCACAAGCGAGTAGCGTAATGGTGCGTAATGTTATTTATGATAAGCCTAAAATTTAAGAAAAATCAATTTCCTTCTTGCAAAAAAACAAAACACCAGACTGTCTCGAGCAACACTTTACTGCTGACAATCCAGCAAAATACAGTACGGATCATTTACAAATAGACTGCAACCCACGCAATGCTGCGTGACACGCTGCCATCCATCATTTGACACTATACAGTTATAACGAGTTAGCTGTATACGCTGCAGTTGGACAGTCGCTTTCTCAGAATATTCCTAGTTAGCGCTGTGTGTGTCAGCAACGCACAATCTATACATCAAATCGATTGGTGAATTAAAAAACACAACATGCGATTCGTGCCAACGCGTGCGTAGACGACATTGTTGCAACGTTGCAGTGACACAAATGACGGCCGAAAACAACAGTTTCATACGATTTGCACGAGCTCAAAATTCACTTCAGTACACAGCGTTCGAGTTTAACAAAGTGCATGACAGAACAGTCGTTGGCCAATTTTGCGCGTAGATTGAGCAGCGCTTATGACAGCGCCTAGCGACGGGTTACGCTTGGCCAATGTACATCGGTTCGCGACCCTGTTTACGACCAGCATCAATATAAAGCGTAATACCTATATGCCACTATAGTAGCAGTCAGTAAGATACGGACGCTTGACGGTGTATCATCCGCCGTATTTCATTATTCCTGCCTATTGCTTATAGCCCTATAATTCACTTATCGTTCAAGGCGTCGGGCGTTGCACTGTAAGCCTACTCGGCACCCGAAATGACAATGGAAACTCATAAAAAATATTGTTTTATACTCATATCTGTTGGACCTGAGATGCGTTAGGGCTTACTTTCTGCGCTCTGTGGCTGTTTTTGATATGCTACGGCTTTAGAAGTCTTCTTACTTACTTACTTGCTCACCAAGAGACGGGGGAGAGCGGTGCGCGCGGCGTGTGTGGGCAGGTGAAGTCGATTAGCCTACGGTAAACCTGCAGCAGCGCAGGACATCATCAGCGGCCGTACGACCGTTCGACAACGCAGCGGAAGATGATGTCCAGTGAAGCCTCGCAAAGGTTAACAAGTTCATTTCCTGACTGTCAGGTCGCATGCCCGATGTAGGGTCAATAGGAAGTCGGACGCACAAACCCGCACAAACGTCCTGACTGCAATTTGTTACAGACTGGCAACAGCAGCAGTAGCAGCAGCCTGATAACCGGAATAGCGGGTCTTGTGTCACGTCAGCCAACTCAACTCAGTGTATTATGTTTTATTCAAAATATGACCACCCACATGAAAGCGTTGCAACTTTAACACATACACGCTTTTAAGTTAGACACAATTATTAAGTATTCATGTTAAACTTTGTGGGTAACACTAAACAGTTAATTTAATTTCGCAAAAGAATTATAACAAGAATTAGGCCTATGACTTTATGGGTTCGCCACTTCGCCCCCAAACTAATACGTCAAACAGACACCCGTCAAAATTTCACCAATATATCCGTTTTGAACTCTCTCGCCAGATGGCGCCATGACCGCCAACAAGCGCCATGCTAGCGTTAGCCACATTTCCTATTGTGATAGCGTAATTACTGACAATGTTTTACGAGTGACAGTGTTAGAAGCGTTGCACTGTTCAATTTGAACGATTTCGACCGTCCGGCACTCTACAGAATGGAAACACTGTTAACTGAGTGTGATTAACACGCACAAACGTTCTCAGCATCGTTAATAGGTTTATAGGCCCTGTCTTTTCTCAGTCACTCAACCATTTCTCAGTAGTACATCTGGAAAATTTCTGGAAATGCCTGTACAAACTACGTTCTTATCGTTGGGATTTCGTAAATGCAGGTGCAGATGCATGGTCTGCAGGCCACGGCCCCATGGCATCCGGAATTTTGCTTCCCGCTCCCCCACCTAATTGCTAATATTAGAACGCCACTGTGTAAAAGCACCCGCAGTGTGCAAAACACAGTAACAAAGGCCGAAATAATTTGGCAAAGGCGGATCGAACCCCCTCCTCTCTCCGTAGGGAAGCGGGACCCGCATCTATAGGACTAATACAATGTTTCTTGGGTCTCCACCCCAAATAGCACGTAGATCTCTTTAGCCATTTTTGCACAGCCCACCCGCGTGACAAACAGATTGACAGACGCCGGGATCATCGACTGTAATAGTCCGCATCTCCTGTATTCGACGCGGCCTGATAATACCAGCACATTGCGACAACGATATTGATATGTGCCGTGTTTAGTAACGTCCTCAAGACTCAAGGTATAGATCGGCAATGGTCAGCAGAGAGCCGCGTTGGACGATCACACGACATACGCGCACACAACACGAACATAAACAGACAGACAGACAGACAGACAGACATTCACAGTCACTGAGATATCAGTTGATTTCGATTGTCATACCGTCAGAACTGCGTTAACCGTAGTGTCCCCCGCTGTACAGCTTGCACGGATAAACCGCCTCTATGTACAATCTTCCGCGTGTGTATTTGTAGCCAATATCGGTGGTGGACGTACAGTATACGGACTTCTGAAATTATTATGCGCCGTTAATCGGCCTTAGTTGGCAGCTCTAGGCATAGCGCCCCCTGTCCGTCCGTCCGTTATAACCTGCAATTTTAAGCATATTCAATTATGAAATATCTGAATATCGATTCGCCATTCTTGAGCAGAAACAAGCCGATTTCAAAGACTGCAGACCGAGTTTCTTTCGAAGTAGGCTGGCAATATCGTACAAAACCTGCGCAAGTTAGCTTTTCAGTTTCGAATGATGTTTGGCAGTTTCTAAATTTGCGATTTTCTGACATTTTAGGCTGCATAATTTATCATGTCCGACATTAAACGGATAAACGATGAAGAAGCCTATGTGGTGGACGGGCGAACGGACGGACGCACGGATGATAAAACTTAAGCCGCGCCATACGGTGCAGAGAGGCACGCAAACACCCCAACTAACAACAAATTCGTTTGCTACGGTGCGGCACAAATATTCAGTGACGTAAATACCCTGGACATGTCCGCAAAGATGACGTCAGTTAGTGCGCGCGCGATTTAACAAGAGACAGACCATAAAGCAATCCATGAGACAGACCCAACTAGAGAGAGCTGCTCGGGGAAAACCCACCGTAGCTACGGTAAACCCTGAAATGGAAACAAAACTATTATGCAAAGTCATCTGTCGGACTAGCTTCTTATATAAGGTGTTATGTATTCTTAGGCCTACTGCTGCAAAAATGAATTCAGTGGCGTTGCCGTAAATTGAAGTTACTCTTCTTGTATTATGAACTTTTACTCCTCCTTCGTGTCTCCTTTTGCAGTTTTCCTTTACCGTCTAGGACTCTCATATCTATAGTCAAAGAAGTCTGGTGAAGCGCTCTGAACTTGCAGCGATTTTGTGACATTTGCAAACAGCTCTCATAGTTAAGTTGTCTTCCAAACACTTACGACGACCACTATGCTACAGTAATTCTGACAAACAAGTTTAGGGAGCTGTAAGTCATTAAAACAAATGTGGAAACTCGTGGGCAGGTGCCCCAGTACCCCACGTGTAGCAACGTAACTGGCGGACGATAGCGGGGCTAGGAAAAATGTTATCCACGTACGTAGCAGCTCTCTAAACGGCAACATTGGGAATGCACAACTGTGACGGGCGAAAGGTCGATCGGTCTGTCTGTGGGTGGTGGCCTATACACGATGTGTGTCAATTATCGAGCGTGAATGTCCTGTACATGTCCCATCGTGTCGACGCCAGAATGCAGTGCCGTTGTGCCCTGCATAGCCGGCAGTCCGTACATGCCGGGGTGATGAGCCATGTGGCCGCCGTGAGCCATCATCATGGCAGGGTGAGGTCCAGGTAACAACATGGCCTGTGAAGGTAGTGGAGGTCCTCGCAGGTGCCCGTACGAGGCCGCGGCGGCCGGCGACGTGCCGTACAGATCAGACCCCGACAAGTCCTGGATTCCTGCGATACATACACATAACATGTATTCTTACATTTCACTTCTGCAAGAGACCAAAGTAATTTGGCAAAGGCCGCATCGAATCCGAGTAGCAACGTTCCAATACTTTCAATGGGCAAAATTTCTGCCGCCCGACGCATACTGCATCGGCGCGGCATTTGCTATGGCAACGTGGCTGTGTGTCTGTCACGTTGATGTATTGTGCCCAAACGTCTGGGTCGATCATCATGCGGCCTTCACCAGATCGTAACACACAGCCATTCTAGTTTTCCCTATCAGATATGAACCAGATAGCTCGAGGGGATCCTCCTTAATGCCCCTCATCGACGGTGTCAAATAGGAGAGGGGTGCGTAAAAGCTGGAAAAGCGGCCAATAAATCGCAGTCATTCACTAGAGGGCAGCAGCGTCGGTCGGTTCGTCAGCGACAGCTGAGCTTCTTGTCTCCTTACTTGCCACTGACCTGACCAGCCCCATGGCTTTAGGTGGATCGGCACCCCGCGTAAACCTAATACAACGAGCCCGTCCGCAAGCGTCTCTTCGCCAGACAGGACGTTGCTGTTCTTGGACAGCGCAGTCCATTAGTTTCAAGTACAATGTAATTTATAACCAATCAAAATAAGCCACGAATATGTACAGTGTACGATCAACGTACTGTATACGAACAGCATGAAAACTAAAATTAGGCCCTACATGAAACTCGCAAAAGAACACGAAAAGCAGAATCAAATGTACAACTCTTGCTGGCAGTTGTTTGCTGGTAAAAAAATAACACAACAAAAAACGCAGCAGAGAAATGAGTGAAAAGCCACAACAATTAACACGTATTGTATCATATACATTCAATGATGCACGAACGCATTTCGTGTTGGTACACGTCCGATGAGCCACAGTATTCGATCAAATTAACCGTTTAATTCGTGGATCGCTTGGACATGCGCTATAAGCTCTTGGACAGTGCAAACAGCGGTCATTAGCGCGTTAAAGCGTTTTACACGATTGCAGACAATACTAAACGCCATCTTGTCAGCGTAAAACAACGCCATATAATAATAATAATCATCATCAGCAGCAGCAGCAGCAAGCAGTGACAGCACACTAGCGCTGTATCTTCACTTCACGCATCAATGAATGGCTTAATTGCGCGTTGCCTCTCCACGACTTCCGTCGTTAAGCAACGACGTCATACACGTGACGCCAGTCGTTGTCTTGGCAACCGTCCCATCACCAATTTCTGTAGCCGGCCGGCGGCGGCCATCTTGCACCCTTTCAGCGACGGCGATTT
>Ga0126335_1002450_pt1 | contig 11103 bp, 12 predicted proteins | sample OlaspJWI45metaG_FD_108409 | JGI IMG/M metagenome (GOLD analysis project Ga0126335, IMG submission 108409) | Marine gutless worms symbiont microbial communities from Oahu, Hawaii - Olavius sp. 1 OAHU.JWI-45 metaG | ecosystem: Host-associated > Annelida > Digestive system > Unclassified | place... | reverse complement strand
GCTGCAGCTTCAAGACGCCAAGGATGTGACTTGGAACCGCAGCTGGCAGAGACGCTGTTGACGTCAGATGACGTCGATGAAGAACTCGAGATGAATTGAGCTTCAGTTGTCACCGACACCACGCACCGTCGACTCTCTGGCACCACTGAAGCGCATGGTGTAATCACGTTGTACGTGGTACATTTGTGCTACGCTAATGTAAAATGTTTGCATTCTGGTTATTGACAAGCAGCAAAATGTCATTGAATATGCATTCATCACCAGCAGTATCAGCGCTCTATAGCGAGTTCAGAGTGCCTGGTTGTTAAAAAGTTGGCTGTAGACCTACTGTCGTTAAAATACGTTGTGCAGCCAGGCAGTTGTCAATTCAACAACAGGTGCTTGGTGAATTCAACAATTATCCGACAAATAGAAATTATGTCACCAAGTCAAAATATTCACTTTTGTGTCTTTTAGTATTGGTAACACCCCACTTTGCAGATAGACCTAACAGTGACATGTTTGTCGTGATGCAATACACACCAAAAGCAAAGTGTCAGCAATTCATTATAGGTGAGGTATTTAAACTGGAGGAATTCAAACAAAGTTATCAACAAGCAGGCCTATGCGAATCTATCTGCATTACAATTAATTTACTATTCGACTGAATTTCAACCTTACCCTTTACACAACTGTAGCTGACTTCAAGATATCTTTGCAACTCTGGATAACAAGGTTTGATGTTATCTAAATCAGCATTCGGGATGCGCACCTCACACCGAGGACGCCCTGAACATTTCTCGTCCAGCACAGCCAAGACATCTTCGTAACATCCCAGGAAGAGAGGATCATTTTGATGAAGAGCAAGAAGATTTGATTCTCCAAGGCATCGTCCAGTCTTCATGCGTCCCCAGCGAGCTGATGTCATCACCATCACTTCACTATTCCATCGACAACGACCTTCCATCGTTTCCAGCCGACACACTTCTTGAACGTTCATCGCTGTTCACGGCAATAAAAACTAAGATATTTTTTTGACAAATAAAACATACTTCATCTGTCGTAGTGTCATAATGAGGCAACAATTCAGTAAGTAGCCTAACTATACAAGCTTATAATACAAATCGGTAGGCGACTGGATTGTGCATGCCCTGCTAGGGGCGAGTTTTGTAAGTCGGTCGAGATAATATCTATTTCCTTGACGCAATATGGGGGAAGAGTTGTAATGACAATATTATTTTATTATAGTATGCGTTTGTATGGCGCAGGAGAGTCGTCGGTGCGTGGTGTCACTCGTCTATAAGGCACATGCCAAGAAGTAACGAGCGTTATGCCGTGCAATACGACAGCGGAAATTTGCAGCTGTGAAATGCGGACGAATAGCCTACGCATACATGCATACCCACATAGGCTACGTACAAATAGGCCTACAGACAAACAGATCAGGACAGAAGAGCTAAGAATAAAGACTGCTAATTAACAGTGCGCCAGTCAAAATAGTGCTACTGCGTCTGAAAATGTTTTTAAACGTTTGGCTGTTTGTTGCTATATGGGCAGAAGAAGACGATCGAGCATGCGTTTTACATAAAACCTGTTCCACGGCATGTCAGAGTAACAGAACATGCCTTAAGGAAAGACAAGTAAACAGTCTTAAAGGTCGGACAGCCTATCGGTTGTGTGGCGTTGTGCCTAGTGAATAATGTCTATACTAGGCCTAGGCTATACACGCCAACCGTAAATCCCGTAAGCAGTAGGCCTAAGTGAGTGATGTTGAAAACTGAAATCAGAAAATGAACATACATGTTACACGATAAGCCTATCTGTGTAGCGTGTAGGCCTACTGACCGGATTCAGAGCAGTGACACAAAGCGACCAGGAAAATATTTAAGACGACGTAGGTCGGTTTCGTCGACGAAAACAGAAGCTGAAACATCACCGAGTTTATCACGGTTGGTGACGAACTTACAAAAAGATAAACGTTATGTACTGCGATGCAGTCAATGGAGAAACCAGTATAAGTACATGTAGATACTGCTGACTTTAGTGAACGAAACACGGCGGAGTATCGTTCATGAATATTTATCTGAAGGGACCGTCTCAACGAATCAGGCTTATACTTCTAACAGCGTTTAGGTTTTTTTCCGAGTTTTCTCTGCATCGTGGAGCTTCTACAGTCTGTTTGCTTTCGACACCAAGGTTCTTCATTTAGTTCAGTATAATTACGTGTATGGCAATATTGACTAGGACGGCTAAAGAACAGAACAGAACGTGTATGCTAGTGCTATCATATACTTTTCAAGCAAGCTTGCTGGCGTTGAGATCGCTGATCGCATTGTCGAAGTTCAGTTCAGCAACAAGTGATTCTATCCGCTATTTTCTTTTACACTTCTTTGTATGCCTACAACATCGATGTGTTTTGTATAACGTAATTATGATAAAGAGTCGAAAATTATGCATAGACTGAATGGCTTAATTCACGCGCTAATGTCCGCAACGGTAGGTATTGGTATATTTATGATATTTTAAGGCTTTACCCATAAGTAAGCAAGTACAAACATTCTACTGTACAAGTGTGTAAGTAGGTCTATTTGTGTGTTTGCTCTTTGTCTGATACTTCTGTGGTCAGAATAATCTCGTATTTAGTACGATGAAGTGCAATAATATCTGATTATATTGGTATTTGCTAGTTTCTTTAAATACGTTTTTCATTAACTGTCATAGTCTAATGTTCTGCTATTTTCCATAAACAATAAGATAAATTTAAACACACAATAGTAGGCCTACATGATTTTATTAATGGTAAATTTGAGTTTTGACTGTTGTTTTATGCATGTTATTTAAGCGTCCGATCTAATATAAAATAGGTTTATGACAAAACTGGTAAAACATTATACTGTTTCTTTTTCTCTGTTTTTCTATGAATCAATGATGTCTGAAACAAAGATGTAGGCTATGTGTGTATGTGTAATAATAATAATAATAATAATAATAATAATAATAATAGATTTGTATAGCGCCATATGGTCGTAACTTCAGAGACGCTATGTTGTGCTCTAATATCTATTTTTAACTTTGTACTAGGCCCACTATTTTGTTATGAGTTGCGCTTGTCAACGTTATAATAAACGAAGATGTGATGATGAAGATGTGATGGCACTTGATCGGAATCGTCAGGCTTCAGCCGTATAGACGACCACCAAAACGTCCGAGTCAGCCTGTAAGCCATTGCGATCGCGGCACTGGTACTCGCCGTCCAAGTTGAACCGGTTGCCGAGGCGACGGAGGGTCATCTCTCTGATGTTGTTTTCTGCGTCAGTTCTGACTCGGTACAACTCATCGAGCCGCTGACCATCGTGGTACCAGACCGGCCGTGAGCGGATTTCGCCGACACAGTGCAGCACGAGGTTGTCTCCGCGTGGTAACATCAAAGTTGGAGATGCCTCGACCTCGACAATTCTCATCTCTGATATAACAAAAGCACACCATGAATCGTTAAAAGTACACGAATCATACATGAATCAGTGCATCATGCAACACCCAGACCTACATACCTCGCTGAACTGTGCTGACCGGTGTCTGAACCTGCCAATCATGGTCACCTCCGTTCTGCAGCGCGTGGTGACCTTGTAGTGCCACGCTCCAAAACAACGAGACACGGCAAAAAATGTTTCGCTGTTTCTTATCCGAGCCTGCAGCGGCGTAACTTCAAATTCTGAGCCTACTGTAGACAACCACTCGAGGACCCCTCTACTGGCGAAATTTTAAGCAGTTATCTGCTGTTTTACTGCATGATTTGAATATGTGCATTGTGCATAGGCATAATGTTAGCATTACTTCATGTGCCATATGATTATCTAGAGGTGTAGCCAGCCAGGGTTCAAAGTTTTGGACAAATCTGCAGGGTCGTGGGTTTTTCCTTTCTATTACTTTTCGTTCCTATCCTGTTGGCTGCTATGTGACTTAATCAAATCCAATTAGCGGTAATTAGGCCTAAGCTTCCAACGGGGTCTGAGACGGAGCTCCGGCCGCACAAACATTTTTATAATAATTTAGAGATAGGAACCGTGTCAGAAGCAACGATTTTAGTTTCTCTCATGCAGATCAAAATATCCATTAAGCTTAAAACCAAAATGCATAGTCTGTGCTCTTGTTAAGTGCCACTATAGGCAACTGTCTAGCTTGTCTATTGTTAACATAGGGCCACAGGCTGTCTCTCGACTCGAGATTAGACTATTTTAAAGGCACCACTTGTTGCCCTCCGGAGTTCGCTCCATGCATTGCAGAGTCTGTACGGCCAGTATAGTTATGCTCCTGCATGCCTTTTGATAAGAATTAAGTGATCTGCTGTTATTAACTAGTGCTACATTTTTCTCTGACCCTTCTGCCCGCTCCCCGCATTGCCAGGTCTGCGGAGGCGGTAGCTACGCTATTACCGAGCCTGTGGAACTCAAATCAAATCAATTTATTTGCAGCCTCACACAGCCATTGGGTCGTTTACAAGGTACATTTTCATAGACTGCAGGTTGCATCCACAGGGCATAAAACCTCTTACATGACACCTTATTCTAACATAACATACAAAAATACAAAAAATGCATCAATTAAAACATACATAAAACTAATATCTGCTTCATACAATACATTTCTGGCTGGTTGTCTGACAATGTCGTTACAATTTATTCAAATCTCGATGGTAGATAAAAATCGTTTAAAAGTTGCAATACTGCGAAAATGTTCATTACATGCAGGTAGTGTATTTCATTTCCCGACAACACGCTGACAAAAAATATTTTTTGACATCAACCCGACTGTGACTCAAAAACAATTTAAAACTGTGCCTATGTATAATACTATTACGTCGCAATGTAAAAAATTACTTGAGTCAATATTAATCAGACCAAAGACAATTTTATACGTTAAAAGCAAATCCTGACGTAAACGCCTAACGTCTAAACTTTCTAAGTCAAGAAATTAACCGTTGACTGTATGACATATTATTTAGGAAACGTAACCGCTTTGTGAATCGACGCTGCACTGATTCAATTCTATCAATCTCACTCTTGAAATGTGGGGACCAAACACAAGAACCATACTCTAACAGAGGGCCGACATAAACAGTAAAGGCACATGTAAGAGTTTGAACATCCCATCACTTAGTTCGTGGCCCATCGCTGACATTGTCTCAGTTTCGTGCACTCTTGCAGCCTGTGATATTCTGCAGAGCTTATGAAACACTAGCATAGCACTTTAGGCTGGAAAACAGACATCTGCACGAAGACATATAGGTATTTACGTCTTTACTAACTTCATTACTAACTACGAAAGATTTGATAGCATTAATAGCATTGCTAATTCAGGTCTCTTAATAGCTGGTTTAACTAAGGCGGTAATTAGCTATTCTTGATCTTGAAAAATTAAGCTTTTCAGCCCCGTATTGAACAGTCACACCATAAATAAAATCGTCAAATTCACAACAAAAGTTTGTACGAAAACATGATTTAGAGTGTTTGTGGACTGAAATTCATGTTTCTGAGACAGAAGTTCTAAAACATTATTGTGACAAAAGGTTGAATTTACTGATAGCAGTAGTGATGATCATTTCAAGTTCGTCTGCGTCCAGATCTAAGATATCGTCCTGCGGTTTGCATTTGTAAGTGATGCGGTTGTATACTGCGGATGACACTTGGTGCAATACAAGTGTATTGACAACTACTGTTTCGCCATCTACACTGATCTCCTCCGTTGTTACGTCGAATGATTCCGACAGCGGATCGACCGGCATTCCATTGTAGCTCCAGACGATGGTGCCTTCGTCAGGTGATGAGTGGCAGACCAGCTGGACATCACTGCCTTCTGCCACACGCAAAGTCTCCGAAACCGGCGACACAATCTGTGCAGAATCTGTACACGTGACCAGCAGTTTCAAGATCAATTTATGAGTGTCCTTTGTTTTTATTTATCATGGTAATAAATAATAATACTGAGTCGGTGTATAAGGCACATCTTGCGTATGAACGACAACTGATTGCCCAAGCAAGTCATGCGTCGGGAGGCAAATACTATAAAGCGAAGGCCTGGAAGACGAAAACAGAACTGGACTGACAGCACAGTTGGTAGTTAGCTGAGCTAAGACATGTAATGATGGAACTGATGCCTGTCCTGGTGACGTCAAGGCAGTCAGCGAAGCCGATCTTTGCATTGTCGGGCAACTTACTGCGAGCTGATGATGATTCTAATAACGAATAGCTTACAAATAGTACAAGCAGCTCAGCTGTTTTAAGCGCTTAGAGACTCATTTGAGTATATAGGCGCTATATAAATAAGTCTATCTATCTATCTATCTATCTAGCTATCGTTGACAAACCGCTCGACGCTTGTGTGCTGTCAAAAGTCTCTATCCTTTGGTGAATGACTGCGATTTATTGACCGGGTTTTCCTGCTAATACACCAGCTATACGGGAAAACTAGACTAGCCGGCTACAATCTGGTGAAGGTTGCATGATAATCAACTCAGTCGTTTGGGCACAATACATCAACGTGACAGACAGACAGACAGCCACGTCGCCATAGCAAAAGCAAATGCCGCGGCAGCGCATTGCGCCGAGCGGCAAAATCATAATACTTTATAGTAGACGTTGCATGTTACCTGAATAACAGAATACAGTAATTAGCGCAAACAGACTGAAACAGACAAGCTTCATTGTGTCAGGCAATGCGAACTGATACCAACGTCTACAGTGCATGCTATTTACACGCAGTAAGCCTATCTGTGTAAGCCTACTGTGTAGGCCTAGCTGAAGTTCAGACAATAGGCCTAAAGTGTCACATTACGTCTCGACAGAACGCAGACATTATAAATAATCGACTCACAAAGTGCAGTAAATGTAAAGTTTAGTCGAACGAACCACGAGTGTTCATTTACTGTTAGACACTGATTGGACGTAGGCCCATGACAGAAAGTTAGCCTACATAATATTTTCCGGATGCTAAAACACCATGGTCGTTGTACCTCGGTCCGATACTCGGCTGCCAGGTTGGTACGACCATGGTCGTTGGTCGTATCATGGTACATACGACCACGTCGTACTATGGTACTTTGAAGTAATCACATGTTTTATTTTTTTACCGCAAAACCGCGATAAAACCGACCATGGCACTATGGTAAATAAATCATGATACACGGGTAATGTGAAGCCAGCATCAAGACATGGTGGTTCATAAAACTTGGCAGTCTACACTTGACTGTAACTTTCGCTAATCTAAACTGATTTCTGTACTTTTTTTGGCAATTTTGTGTGTACTTGTGAAATATTGTGTGTATCTTTGATAATCCAGCGTCGGCATCAACAGTGGCCAACGACAAGGATTTAAAAAATGACCTTCGCTTCGCATTCTAATAGCGCATGAATTGTTGAATAATTATGTTAACGATGGTACAATTTTTCATATTTTACTCGAATGCGAAAATTACGGTAACAGTGTTAGTATTTCATTTTGCTCTCTACAATTCAGTCACATATTTCACATAGTTGTTGCCTTTACTCGACAACACACAAGCCACTAGTCCTGTTGCAAATTGCAATTATCCGATGATCCGATCGTATCAGCTTTCCAGTAAAGTAAGACATTAAGGTAAGTTTAACACATCGAATGTCATCATCCTCAAACAGAATTCTACTAAACAGTAACCTAAACAAAACATGAACTAAAGAAGCTGCAGCCTTTAGCAGGTCTGGATTAATAAATGCACGGAAAATGTTCAGAAAATGCTGTAAAACCACACGTCCACAAACAAATAAAAATGACGCAAAAATATGTCACTTTTATGTATTCGTATATTATTAATTTGTGCCTGCTGCATTTCTGAACAATATCAGTTTTATAATTAGACTATCCAGTCTAATATAAAAGCATACATCTGTAAAAGCTCATCGACTTTTTTAAAACCAACAACTGCTGCTGTTTACTTTCTAACAGGCCTCCAAACATTTTGTAGCTTAGGCCTCACCAAATCCAAATCAAACAGTTCTTTATGCCATAAAAACACCGGTTAACAACGACTTTTATATTTCAGAAATATTAAGCTATTAAATGATCATCAGCATGAAACATTTAAGCAGACTGCTGGTAGTCGGTGAGAAAGTTCTGGCTGGCGTCATCAATCTGCATCAGCAGCTGTTGATGCTGTTGCTGCTGGCAGTGATGATGCTGTGGTCCAGCGGACACTGGTAGACGACCTGTGAATACGTTGTTGTCAATTGATTTATCGTTGTTTCTAACACATCGACTGTTAGACAGATATATGTCTCTAGCGCCGCCGCCCTCTGACATCTTCATCTTCTCCACCGCATCTCGCTTGTAGCTGCCACCGACGTCAACACGTAATCGAGTAATCGACGTAAGCAATAATATACACAATGTCCACATAAAAAGGTGTCACTTTGTAATCAGCTGTAACTTTGTCAAATCTTAACCAATTTTCAAATTTCACTACTGGAAAGAGCATGATATTTCCAACAAAATACCCATAATACTTCCCACCACACCAAAAGTATGTTGCTGCACTATAGCTTGAGAAGTCGAAAATACAAATTTGTCGCAAATCTGGAAGAAAATGCAAAGAAAAATGCATTGTTTTTACACACATTTTAATGCACCTTACTTACTTACTGATTAGTTATTTACTTATCACTTCAGTTTTTAGTCAAAGCTAGTAAATATTTACTAGCTTTGTTTTGGTTCTTGTTAAATATTTTTGGCAAAAGCAGGCGGTTCTATGTCAGCAGACCTAAATGCTGACAACGCTCCTGCACACCGAGCACACGACACTGTACGACTTCTGAAGCAAGTAACACCTCTTTCATTCGACCAGATCTGTAGCCGCCAAACAGCCTCGACCTTAATCTGATATGCTACAAGGTATGGGATGTCATTCAGCATCGAGATTATTAGTCGTCGGTGCATAAAGTTGACAAAGTGAAGCAGCACTTTCTCAACGTTTCGCATGGCATAGATAACAGTAGCCTATCACTGACATCTCTGAGCATGCACAAAATATTATGGATACATGAGCCATAGGACAGGAAATGTTTCATGTTTTCTCACACGCAATGCAACTTTAAATTGTATTTTTGTAATTCTTAACAAATTTGTATTTCCGAATTCCCAAGTTAGTGCACAAGCAGCACAACATACAATAAGTTATGATATGAAGTACATGTATTATATGCATCCTGTTGAAAATTTCAAGCGCTTTCCAATAGTCGAAAAAATTTGGAACACAGGTTAAAACTTGACAAAGTTAGAGCTGATTACGAAGTGGCACCTTTTATGCAGACAGTAACAAGGGGTATATTGCATCCTGTACAACTATGTAAAATAAGTAGTTAGTTGTTGTCATTCAGCAGTTGGAAACTTCAGTAAGAAAAACTTATTACTCGCCATATGTAGCAAATGCTACTCGTAGACGGTAGAAGGCTAACTGTAACAATGACTTAACTTTAAGCATTATGTAATCACGCTTCGTCGGTATCACAGTCACGTTCTCCTGCTATAGGCAAGGATGGAAACGTTCACACATACCGTTTAAGATAGCAGCAGCCGATGATGACCACGATGATGCAGAGACACATAGCTGAGCCAGCAATCGCGATCATGCTAATAAACACTGCAACGACCCCAAGAAAAACTGATTTATCACTGTATTGGTACGTTAAATCAGTGTCTAGTATAATCATACTACGCTGTGTCCCAGAAAAAAGAGAACATCAGTGTTTTGTGCATAACTTTAATAAATCTGGATATATTTAGTCATTTTTGCATGTATTATTCTGATAATGAGGAAACCGAAAAATTGCAAAATATTTTTCCAGTACTAACAAGTCGTTAACTGGCGATGACGGAATTATGACGTTACGAAAAAATGTCATTAACCAGTTACAACAGATAAGCATTCAGTTGAGGCTTCATAGGGAAATTATTACAGTAATTAGACGACAATTAAGTAAACAATATTTCAAACAGAAACTGATTCTTGTTGGATTAACCCATTTAGCTCAGAAAATTGACATATTTGGTTCAAATGATTGTTACATTGGCGGTGGATGTCGCCATAGTGCACGGGCAGTTGCAACTGTTAATGTAGTCGACCACCTGTGCAGAGTCAAGACGAACTGCCAGTCTTCAGTATGCATTAAGGCTTACTGGGGACATTTTCAACAAGTTTACTGATCCCAGCATTGTCTTACTAACGATGATTATTTCGATCGTTGGCGACACGTGCAGTTGTGCGCCTCTTTGCTTTTACAGTGTAGTGTAATAACATACTTTAGTGAGGTTTCGTTTTGCAAGGTATAGTAACAACATTAATTAGGTAAAGTAGACATTTCTCACATCAGTAGTCCAGCAGTTTCTTCAGGGTGTCGGATACCAAATACGCACTATGCACCGGTAGAGTTACAGCATTAGTTGTAGGCCTACCGTACTTGTCAATTCCCTTCTACTGGTATTCGTGTGTCTTATATCTTGTAGGCTAGTTGACAATAAATTACGACATACGAAAGGAATTAGATTAATTGAAACCATCGTTATGCATCTTGTCACGATTAACGAACGACAAAAATGTCCACACAGGCGCACAATTGAATGTAGAAAATACAATCGATAAAATTGCTGTGCGCCGGTTGAGTCAAGCAACGCTACGACTTTAAACCAGGCATAACGCTAAATTCAAATTTCTTTAATTGATACGTCAATTTACCTTCAAAACTGTTGTCGTTTTCTATAGGTTCCAAAACTGAACTAACGGTTCCCGAATCTGCACAAAAAGAAAGCGTGCTATACTTTACTACTTTTACTCTCAAGGCAACAAACAAAAGACTAAGAATTAACCCAAAACAGTAAAAAAAATTGAGCAGTAGCAATAACATTTAAAAAAATCAATAATAATAACTTTACAAGAACTGCATACAAAATTCACTTTACGCTAACAAGCTCGACCATTCTTCATGCGTAACTTACACAATTCTGGGCAAGTTCCGACGAGTCCTTTCCATTGACGTCCGTCACAGTGGAGCTGCCAAGTCTGTTGTGATGAATAACAGCCGATGATGATGTCGTTGTTAG
>Ga0126335_1002449_pt1 | contig 11105 bp, 5 predicted proteins | sample OlaspJWI45metaG_FD_108409 | JGI IMG/M metagenome (GOLD analysis project Ga0126335, IMG submission 108409) | Marine gutless worms symbiont microbial communities from Oahu, Hawaii - Olavius sp. 1 OAHU.JWI-45 metaG | ecosystem: Host-associated > Annelida > Digestive system > Unclassified | place... | reverse complement strand
TTTACCAAATTACTGTGACTACATCTTGGAGGCGGTGGAGTAGTAGTTAGATGGTCCGACTTGCACTGTTCTGCGTGGCAGATATTGTGTAATCCAGCATTCATGCTGCAATACAAGTAAAACCATTGTTATTATAATATTATTCTTATAGACTTAGAGACTGCAGACTATATGAGTTTTAGTATCCTAGATGAGAAAGAGCATATATTTCTCGTAAAGAGAAAGAAAGCGTACTAAAATTAACACTACTCTGTATTCTTAAAAATAAAGGATCCCTATGGGGTGTTAGACATTGCTGATTTCTAGCAGATTTTCATATCAACGCAACTTGCAACGAAAACAGAAACGGACAAACTGTGCAATAAATACCGGAGACACTTCGAAGATGGCGCAAGCGAACGTTCTTTCTGATGACGTCATCTATTGCCGGTTCCGTTGCATGTCGGCGACATGACGCCGCTGCTTTTAGACAGCGCCGACGACAACGCGGCTTCCGTATGCAGCAAAGCTATACTGACAGTCTGGAACACGCGACAGAGCGAAATAAATATATAGGCACCGACGAACGTATGCCGTTGTGGGAGTGAGCTCTGCGTTCTGGGGTGTGACAGATTGGACTCAGCGAGTAAACTGGTAAAATGTGTACGACGGTGTGTTTTATGTTTAATATTGAAGAAGATGATAGCGATCTTTGTCTTTATTCGAAGGCACCTTTCCAGACACGATGAGCTGTACACTGCGTCCGCCTCCATTCATGACTGTAGACGTGTTTCTGTCAGATCCAAATGCTGCGTGTCCCGTTTTGCCGTGTCACTCTATCTAATCGACGGTCATCCGTGATGAAGAAGAAGATGATGACTGTAAAAAGTAACGAATAATAATTTCTATTCCTCTACGTAGTTGTAACATTGGGCTACTGGCAGCAACAAGCACACATTGCAGATACTGTCGAATCCTCTTGTCTTCTTTCAAAGCATATGCACAATCCATTTTGACATTTTCTACATGGAGTCTTAACTGCAGAAAGTCGACTCGTTGAGCTTCACTCGGCGACTTCTTCATTTTTAGTCCACTGACGCTCAGTCTCCTTGCTGACAACGCACTATTTTATCGACTGAAATTTAGTGGAATTTGTCGCTAAAAACTATTGATTATAAAAGAAAATTTGAAGTTGTAGCATATCGTCAATCAGTCACACTTATAATGACAGCTCATTGAGCTCAGATTACACCGTGTCCGGGAAAACGTAAACCACAGACAGTATTGGATAGAAATGCCAAATCTCAATGCTTAACGAAATTATGTGCACTGGATTCTGAATATATTGCCAAAAAATTTGTTAGAAAATATTCTTTAACACTGGACTTATTAATCTTCAAATATCGATGACAAAATCTCTCAGTTTCCGTTACGTTAATTAGTAGTCACTGACCCTGGAGTGACGTTTGCTGACAGGACAACTCTCCTGTCCATGTGGCGCCGGAGACCGTGCAACTGTTAACCCGTGAAACACCAGACTTCATCATTCTAACAGTCCAACTATCTGGCCGGCCAGCAGGCCTGAACTCAGCCCAGCACTTTACCGGATCTAGGGAAGTTGCAGGAGCGTGTGTACCGCAGCCGCGTTCGTGATGTCGCCCAGCTGAAGTCGTGTTTGATCGAAGAGTGGGAATATTTCAATCATCATAGATGAAGCAGTCAGGCAGTAACGTTTACGTCTTCAAGCTTGCATTCGAGCACGTGAAAGACATTATGAACACACCCTTTAAATTTGTTTTAATTTTGCACCAGACAGTCTCATGTTAAACGTTGCCAATAGTGGACACTTCACGCTTTCGCGTGACTTCGCTAAACTGGCTGAACTTTTGCAGACGTCGATGCACTTTATTGAAATTTAATGCTGTGTTTGCTATCAGATGTTACAAAAATTTGGTTTAAATCCGACATTGTTTGCCTGAGTTATGAAAATATGTACATTGGTTAACTTTTTCTCAGGAGACACTGTATGTCTTTTGGTTATGAGCTCTCTTGCAAAGGTAACAAGGCACAGCACCAAGATGGTCGCGTCTCTGCTGTTTTATAGGCGTGATCTTTACACTGTATCTTAAACTGAGTTTTTTTTACAATAATGGCCTAATATAGTGAAATAGTCGTATCTTAAACGGTTTGCAGTCAATTCGTCACCAAGGCTAACCCAACCGTATGCCCTAACCCTAGCCCTTACTCTAACCCTTGCCCTAATCCTGACCCGAACACTAACCCTAACCTTAACCTTAACCCTAACGAGCTGACTTGGGGAAGAGTTGACTGCCACCGTCTGGGACGTCAGTTCGCAACCACATCGTCGCGATTCACGAGAGATGCTGAATGCAGTTCGTCAAACGATTATGGACGCCAGCTGCGCCACCTGCACACTCTCGCCAGTCAGCATTCATTCCCATCTGCCTCACCACTCTCCGCAACCTCCGCATCCTTTCAGCTTAGCTTCCTCGCGATATTTTCTTCTTTTTTTGCTCTCTCGGCAGTAATTTGTTTTCAGACCTCGTTCTTAACCGCCCACGTGGAAACATGATTATGCTCAGCGGTCGCGTATGTCTCCCTTAGTGGCCGACTGTTCCGGCTGTGTTTTTGAAAGCGTTTTACTTTTCACTGACGAGCAACATTCAGGGCTAATCTACACCGAATTTTTCGACGGCGTAACGTAGCAGTGAAAATTAAAGTTGCTGAATGTATAACAGGCATTTGTTATAGGAAGGCTGAACATTTACACAGTCGACACTGTTTTAGCTCAGCTGGTTATAGCGTTGTTGAGCTTATCAATAATCACACAGAAGCTGTTCGAATGGCGTTTGTGTGTCCGTCTGTTAACCAGGGTGTCGCACATCATAACTGCTAGAAGTAGAGACTTGTAATCATGCATGCAGAGACTTACTGATCAACCCTGATCACAAACCAAAAACTAGATCACGTGGCCTTCTCAAGCTAGCTGAGCGTCACTGCGCATAGGTGTCTTGTTATTCTGTCCTTTCGTTCGTCTTTCTGCCTTTGGTCTATTTCTCGAAATTACTTGTTTTTTATTTCTGCAATTCGTTGAATGTAACAAAATAACAAAATTGCTGCTACAAGCTGGTAGGCGGCTATGCTGGCGCTACTTTGAGTCGCATTCTTCCGGTCTAGGATTGATAACTATTTTTGACGCCGGAAGGCATGTCAACGTGACACCGTCGACAGCGCCAGCCAACCAGTATGTCAGTAAGTAAGAAAGTAAGTAAGGACATTGCTTAGAGTGCATACAATGCAAGAAGCAGTCACAATGCGCCGAGGTCAGCTAACGTCCAAACAGAAATGTTTTCAGTTTTCGCTTAAATAATCCGTAGCTAATGTCTACGATGGCAGACTGTTCCACACACGCGGACCAGCAGCAGTGAAACTCTTGTCGCCGTATGTATTGTGGTGCATTGTACGACGCAAGTCCTGTCAACTGCTGATCTGAGAAGGCGACGGCCACTGTCAGCGACAAGGTTGATATCGTCAGTTAAGTATGTCGGCGCCTGACCTGACAATGACTGATGCACCAGGCATGTAACTTTGTACTCCACTCGTCGCCGGACAGGAAGCCAGTACAACTGGACTAGCAGGTGCGAGATGTGGTCACATCGTATGGCGCCAGTGATGCGATGATAAGATAAGTAACAACCACCAGGTGACGCCATGCCATGCAGTACAACGACAGAAATTTGCAGCTACAATTTGTGGGCAGTTATACGTAAATATACACACAGATAGATCTGGACAGAAAGTCTGAAAATAAGGCTACTTAACAGTGCATGTTCCAGCCAATACTACAGTTGCAGACCTCAGCCGGCTCGCCAGCCAGCCTTTGAAACAACCTAAGTTGCTATAGCAACGCGACAACATAATGTGACTTTCTGATCAACTGATGAAGTAACATCGTCACAGCCTTCTTTGATGTTTTATCAATGTATACGGTGCGACAAAAAAGGTGAGATCACTGCAGTGTGTTGCAGATTCTAAACCACATTTTGCTTTTAACAGCGTCCTAAGAGCTGTACAAAGATTGAAAGGTGATTGCATATCTTTCCCACAGTTCCATGCCGGTAGATTGCCATATGGGCCTTTACAACAAGGTATCGTCCCTTATGGGACGTGACGATAGCTGGCTCGCCACGGTGTTTAGTGTGGTGCCGATTCAGGGGCGGCGATTATAGGGGGATGGGGGCGACACGTCCCCCTCAACATTTTGGTTGGGGGAACGCCTCCCTGACCCCCTGACCAGGGGCTCTGCCCCTGGACCCCGCTGGGGGCTCCGCCCCTAGACCCCCGTCCCCCCACCATTCAGAAGAAATCGTTGCCACTGTGCCGATTGGTGACTGTTCCCACTGATCCATTCACTGCATTCACTAGCCCAATCGGTCCATTTCTGTCTGAGTGCGCGAAGTGCCAACCCAGAAACACCCAAAATGGCGGAACCGTACTTCCGATTGCAAATCTGATGGCAGATTCTGAATCTGGAAGCCCGATTTCCTATTCGAGTTTTCTAGTAACCATACGTCTACCTCGCTTAGTTTCGGAGATATTTGCGTGTGACAGACAGACGGGCAGACGAACGGACGAACAACGCGGACAATTACTATAGGTGGCCCCACATTGTGGCGAGCCAGCTAATAACTGTACGTTACTTAAAACATGTAATTATGATAGTATTATCTGAAATAATATAAAATATCAGTTCGGCTGGGAAGGTTCATTCCATTCGTGGATAAACGCGTGGGTGGCAGGTGAAACTGTGTGATCCCTTGACAACGTGTGCGATACCTGAGCGCTTCTATGGTGAGGCTCCCTCACGAAGAGGCGCTATATTATGTGTACTTTACCTTTACATTTTTCTTACCTTTGTACAATGTTGGCCTATATCTAACACAGCTTGATGACTAATATTCAGCAGATGTTCTATACACCATATTCATTTGTCACGTCCTTGTAATTCGACATCAGATTGTCAAATAACGAGAATTACAGGCAGAAGTCTGAGAATTTTGAATTTTATAATAATAACTGAACGACAACGGGCGGCTGAACAGTAATGACTTCCAGCATAATCCATTTACTTCACATAAAGCTGAATACGCTGAAGCCTTTAGTGCGTTTATTGCCGTTAGCTAGAATCCAATTACGTGTCGATGTTGGAATTGCGCGATGCATTCAAGCCATCTGTGTGCAGACCCAGAAATCACCGTCGCTGTAGCAGAAAAGAGAAATTACTGTAATGGAATAGCCGAGCAGACTGGGCAGGCTTCCCCAGCGAGAGACAATTGAGCTACTGCTGCTACTGTATACCTGAATAGCGCAGGTAAAATCGCAATCTAGAATCTACCTTCGCTTGACTAGATCGAGGTATCCTCCTCGCTCGGCGACGAATCGCAATTATTATTCCAGAAACCATCAGAAACGTTCACAGCGGCGTAGCCATGCTGCTGGGGGCCTTTATGTAAAGCTATGGTAATGAGCACCTTTGCATTCCAAACAAAAACGCAGTGCAAAAAACGTGAAGCATAATGCAGGTCAGACATTAGCCTAATCGATTGGAACTTGAGTCCAGAAGTCTACTGTAATTAAAAAATAAACGTTAAAGCATTTGTTTGCGCGTTTTCTCTTACGAAAAATACCTATAGATTTAAAACAGAGGCGTCATTTAGCGGGCAGACGTGGGAGTCTGCATTTCCCTGGGATTAGTGATTATTGTCCACAACTCTTGAACTCGGGAAGCTCACAGTTGTAGTTTGTACTATGGACTTTTGCGTATTATGTTAAATTCAACAAAAATCGGTAGTTTGCAGTCAACTCGACCCCAAATCAACACGTTCCCTGCCAACTTATCTCCAAGGCTAACCTAACCCTGGACCTAATCGGCTAACGTCGGTAATTAGTTAGCCGCTTTGGAGCCCGAAGTGACGACACTGGTTGAAGTGAAAAAAAGTCTGCAAGGTTGCCATAGCTACTAGGAGCCGCTTGATCGCTGGGAGGCCTGTACATTCGCGTAACAAGCACAACGCATTGCTACGCCTCTGTATACTCAGTTGCCTTGCTCCCTGCATGGTGCCTAACGTCGGACGACCTTGCAGTTGCACGGTTTGAAATATCAAGTCCAGCGAAGCCACACAGCAGATTCGTGTTACCGCCTATATATTTGATTTGATTGCATGTTAAATATTTGCAAATCGTCTCTGTATTGAATATCACTGCGACTGACTGGCACATAGAAGCATGATGCTTTTGCTTACATGTTACTTTGTTCATAGCGACAAGAGCTCAGCTGTTGCTGATATGGCCGCACAACGTTACGTTGCATATAACTCGAATAGTAGAAAGGTTGAGGTTAGTCAGTTTTGGGGTTAAATTAGGGAATAGGGAAAACTACTTCTGACCCCCGGATAGCCGAAAGCCAGCCCCTCCTCAACAACTAGTGGTTCTGGGGAGCACTGTCATCTGATTAACTAAATCTAAGGCCTTGCCTTTGACCGATTTAATGAACGATTTTTGATTTCCAAAAAAGAGCAGATTGTTGAGTGATCAAAGTGAGTAGGCCTACAAACGAAGAAAAAGTACGGATGTGTAACAAGCAGTTAGCCTGCATCTTGCCATTAGCAACAACCACTTCCTAAATAAACTCTCGGCGTTTTAGACTGCATTGAATGAACAACGTGCATCATGCGGCTTAAGGCGACCGATGATCCATCCCGTAGCGTGGTGTGTCATTTAGTCTGTCAGTCTGCCACGCGGTTGCGCTGTGCAAAAATGGTTAAATGGATCGGGGTGCTATTCGAGGTGGAGACTCTTGGGGACACATTGTAGTAGATGGGGCTCCAATGCCCCTATTGGGAGGGGGTTTGATGCGACGTTTGTCAGATTATTTTGGCTTCTTGTTTGTTGTTCCAAAAGCATGACAATGCAATACTGGCGTAGTAACAAATATTATTTTTATTCGCTCAACATTTTGCTGGTCGTGTTCTGACATCCTTCACTAATGTTCGGTTTTCCGCCGGCTGAAAAGCAGGTATGATACACGTAGACTTGTGTGTATTTGCAGCCCATTTACATTTGCAGTAAAACGTATACTAATGACATGAGTTTTTTAAAACAAACTTTACCACTCCAGGCTAGTTTTGGCGTTATTACACGCGCAGTCTATTAGCAATATAACGAGATGCGTTACTCGAGCTGTTACGTAGCGGTAACCTGGAATCTCGTTACTACTTGATACTCGTTAGTCGTTGCCGACGCAGAAAAACATCTCACGTACTGAAAATTACGATGACCTTATCACTTGAGATTAGTGATGCGACGAATGTTGTTTCTTAGCCTTCAAATACTTCAGACACTCGTGGGAAAACATTCGAGTTTTCGTCAAAATTTTCAAAGAAGGGTAGACTGCGGATCGAACAAGATGAGTACAGATGTGTACAGCATGACTCAGGCTCAGTCTTAAATCTTAAGTCTTAAATTTTCACTTCACCATGGGCCAGAGGGAAGCCAATGGTCTTGGATGTAACAGTACCAGACACATATGCTCAGTCCCACATTGGCAGCACAGCAACTAAACCAGGTGCAGCAGCCCACAAGACAGCGCAGAACAAAATAGACAAATACTCCGAATTGGCCAGAACACACATCTTCTACCCATCTGCCATAGAAACAGCTGGTACATGGCATGAGATGGCCATTGAGCTCACACAGGCGATTGGCAGGCGTATCATTATTATCACAGAAGACACCTGGGAGACAATATTGCTATTCCAACGCTTTTCCATGGCTCTGCAAAGAGGAAATGCGGTTTCTTTCCGCAACACCATGGTCACACAGTGAATTGCCGTTGCAACCATAATTTTGTTTTAGTGGTTTTAACTTTTGTTTTAACCTTCGGGATCTATACTACCGAGGGTATTTAGCTAAATATAATTATAAATTCGTACGGTGTAATTCATACTGTAATTACTTGAGACATCGTCCCGTCAGTCAATCAATCAATCAATCAATCAATTTTATTTATTTTGTTCAGTATACATTTTGCGGTAAAAAAAATATGCGTAAATCGACTGATTTCAAATGGATCTGTTCGTGCTGCGTCGATGAAAATTAATCTTAATCAAAAAGGTTCGAAAGTTTAAAAACCAGCCTTCAAAAGTTAAAAGTTTCGAACACTTTTTGCATTACTGCTTGAAATATTGTCGTCAGTCATCAATACTTTATTAACAGGTTGTCAAACCGCTACCGTACAGAAAATTAAAAAATACAAATACAAAGTAGTTTCTATGTTTGTCTGTTGTCTCGTTTTTGTCTGTCTCTCTCGTAGGTTGTAGTTATGGACCTTGTTGTCTGAAATAAATATTTTGATTAATTGATTAAATGCAATCGGTTACATGGTAGATAAGCTAAAAAATAATTATCGTATAATTGTAGAAAACGATAAAAAAACTGTTTCGAGTTAAGATTGTGTTCTTTCTCTGCAACGTCTGAATCAACAGACACATCGTTAAAAGATCCAGGTATCTGGCGTCACTCTGGAGAGGCTCTGTCGAAAAAGACTTCTGAAAAAGCGAAAGAGTTGCGACAGAAGTCACAATAGCGACCACCACAATTCCAATGATTATGGGAACACTATGGAGTGTTTAGTATTGCAAAACACCTTTCAACCAGCAACCTAACTGAGTTAATCATATAAACTGTTCAAACGTCGTCTGTATCTGTCTGTCTGTTAACCATGATGTCGGAATTGTAACCGCTGGTCACAGAGACTTGTAATCTTACAAGCAGACATCAACTGACTAGGCCTAACTCTGATCACAAACCAAAAACTAGTTCACTCTGAACGACCTTGCCGTTTTGTACGTTATTATAAGTTTTATAGGCGGTGAAGTAGTGGTTAGAGTGTCCGACTTGGGATCGAAAGGTTTCGGGTTCGATCCAGGGTGATACCAAAAAGTGAATGAATGTTTGTAGATATTTACCACTATTAAGTTGTGTTTTATATTCATTGGCATTGGTCATGTGGTGTTACAAGCCAGATGGACGTCACTACTGATGGGCGGCTTGTTTATCACTGTGTAAGCTTCGTTGCTTTTCCGCTGATTCCTTGATTACAAGATGGATCTATGCAGGTGTGCTGCTCATCAGAACATGAGATTAGATTTATTCAGCACATCTCTCTCTCAGCTCTCTCTTTCCGTCCTTGTCGCCCCATATCATTTTGATGACATTTCGGCATGGCTATTGGATCGCGTGCTAGCGACCTACGTCAGTGGCTTTAATCTAGCGAGCACGTGTGCACAGCAGAACACTGTAATTGCTACTTAGACCGTGTTTACTATAAATAGTAGAGGCCTAATCAACGAACACCGACTGCTTGTCTGTTGTGTTTTTTTACTTTTTTTGCTTGCTGCCAATTTGAGGAATTTAAAAAAATATAAAACAAAATACGTAGAAAAATCGTAATCAATAAACGTTAAAAAATTGACAAATTTAGCAACAATTTTAGAAGGACACGTAAGCTATTTTTTTACTCTAGAGAGTCAGAATAAGTCTTTAACACCAGAGATTATAATTTGTAGCATTTATAATTCAACAGATTAATTAACATAAATTGACCAGTACTGACTACTGGTAGTTTTATTTTTTCGTGGAACGACAGACAGAGAGACAGACACCACAAAACAATACCTTTTCATATAATTTTAACCAACTTTGTCACGACCCGATTCCTTCTGATGTCAAGTCGTGTATGGACTAAGACTTTGATGATTAGCGACATCGATTATTGCTTTTGAAATCTAAAATATCTATGCAGTGGACCAGAACTGGCGCGACAAAGTTGGAATGGTAGGTTAAAATTATACGAAAAAGGTATTGTTTTGTGGTGTCTGTCCGTCTGTCTGTTCTATAAAATTTGGTAAACAGTATACTGACATAATCTGCAGCACAAAAATTACTAATTTGCCCACTTCACTTGCATAATGCTGCCACGCTACCTTGTAAAAAATTTAAATTTTGTAATGTTAACTGTGTAGACCAAAGTTACTCATTACCATTACACGAGCCAAAAATATCCATTTTTTTAAATATTCAGCTTTTTACGATCATTACCCATTTAAGCTTGAATTTTACAACAGTAGAAATCTTTTACTAGTCATATTTTATTTTTAAGTTTAAAAAAATCGTTTTTAAAGCATTTTGAAGGATCAAATCAGCCAAAATGCCATAAACCATGAATTATTGTTTCCCAAGGCAGTGTAGCAGCAGTATGCAGGTAAGATGGACATTCAATAATTGTTGTGTTGCAAATTTCTTTAGTATACTGTGTGTCAAATATTATTGAATATGGTAAACGTTTGTAAAACTAGAAACTACAGTAACTTAAACAGGTGACATTTTTGGCACACGGTGTAGTGCCTCTTGACTGAGAAAACCTCATCGTAGAAGCGCTCAGGTATGGCACGCATTGACAAGAAATCACTTAGTTTTACCTCTCACCCACGCGTTTGTCCATACCTGCCGAAAAACCTGGATACACCTACCTCAAGGGGCTAAAAACTACGCTGTGAGCGCAGCGAAATGCGGTACATACGCGCGAATGTCACGAGATTATTTTCAACGAAAAACGTAGGCGTATTTTACGAGTAGTTCGCGTGACGTGGCGAAATAATATCAGAAGAGCTAATAATAGTGTTACTAAAGACAGATGATATAGCCAACAAGCGTCGAATGAAGCGAGCTGTGCATGATATATCGTTTTTTCAGCTGATTCCGTAAAGAGACGTAAGCTTAAGCGAGGCATGACGTGAGATGTGCTGCTACTTGGCCGACCCTCTCACCCCGCGCATTAATCAAGGACGGGCTACTGCTTGGACTGGCGGTACATTTTAACTGCATTCACTAGGTGGCACTACGCTAGCTAGAACTTACTGCTATTAGTGAACAATATCAATTAAAGTTTATTGTATCATGCGGTGAGAACTAGACTTCAGTATACTTTAAATCGTCTAGTCGTAAAGCGTTCACAATGTCTGCTGACGTACGGACGGACGGACGGA